>Ga0315902_10001513_pt1 | contig 37320 bp, 24 predicted proteins | sample LakEriMetagenome_9_FD_203523 | JGI IMG/M metagenome (GOLD analysis project Ga0315902, IMG submission 203523) | Freshwater fungal communities from buoy surface, Lake Erie, Ohio, United States - Buoy 12 MA117 | ecosystem: Environmental > Aquatic > Freshwater > Lake > Lake biofilm | place: USA... | reverse complement strand
GCGTGGCGCGCTGGTGCCGCGAGGCAGGCATAGCGTGGGAAGAGTTCCCGCAGACCGGCGTCATCCGCAGGCTGCCGGGGCGCAACGGCTGGGCTGCGCGCTGGGAGCAACGCATGCGTCAGCCCGAGATCGCCGCGCCGCAGGCGCTGCGCGGCATGCAGGGGCTCGTCGAGGGAGATCTGCCCACACTCCAGGCCTTGGGCATCGGGTCATCACGGCCACTCCCCGCGGCGGGCGAGGACGCCGGCGAACGGGTGCTCTACAGCTTCCTCCACACGCGTGGGCGCAGCTATCGGTCGAGCATCTCCAGCCCTTCGATCGCATGGAACGGTTGTTCACGCCTCTCGGCACACCTCGCCTTCGGCACGCTCTCGATGCGCTGCGTCTACCAGGCAACCCGCGCGCGCATCACGGCGCTGCGCGGATCGGGTGATCCGGAGGAACGCCGCGTCGCCTGGCATCTGGAGGGCTTTTCCGCGCGCCTGCATTGGCACTGCCACTTCATGCAAAAGCTCGAGGACGAACCCGGGATCGAGTTCCGGAACTTCTCACGCGCCTGTGACGGCCTGCGGGAAGACGCATTCGATCAGGCGCGCTTCGAGGCGTGGCGCACCGGCATGACAGGCTTCCCGATGGTCGATGCCTGCATGCGCAGTCTGAACGCCACCGGCTGGCTCAACTTCCGCATGCGCGCGATGCTGGTGAGCTTTGCGGCCTACCACCTGTGGCTGCACTGGCGCGAACCGGGAATTCATCTGGCACGGCAATTTCTCGATTTCGAGCCGGGCATTCACTGGAGCCAGATGCAGATGCAATCCGGCACCACGGGCATCAACACCTTGCGCATCTATTCCCCCGCCAAGCAGGCCGCCGATCACGACCCGACCGGAGCATTCGTGCGGCGCTGGGTGCCGGAATACGGCACGAGCGCCTACCCGCGCCCGATCGTTGATGAGCGCGAGGCAGTCAAACTCGCCAAGGACAGGCTCTATGGCCTGCGCAAGACCGATACCGCGCGCAGCGAGGCCTCTGTCATCCAGCAGAAGCACGGCTCACGCAAAAGCGGCTTGCCGCAGACGGGCAAGCCGCGGCGCAAGCGCGGCGGGATGGGTGATGCGCGGCAGGCGGAGTTGTTCGACTGACGCGCATAATGCCCGGGGGGATTCATCGGGCTCGGCGCTCCGCGTGCGCCACTCCAACGCTGAGACAGCACCATGCGCTCGACCATATTGTTCCTTGCAAGTGCACTGCTGTGCGCTTCGCTGTCACACGCAACCGAGACGGCTCCGCGCAACATCCAGGTCGGCCCAAGGCCGTATTTCCTTGTGGACGACATGCGCCCGGGCCCGCTGAAAACGCGGCTGAACTCCGAGCAGTGCCGGGAGCGGCCTTTCCGCGCAACCGCCTTCTCCATCGGCCATCGCGGTGCTCCCCTGCAATTCCCCGAGCACACGCGGGAGTCCTACCTCGCGGCCGCACGCATGGGCGCCGGCATCCTCGAGTGCGATGTGACGTTCACCAAAGACAAAGAGCTGGTGTGCCGTCACGCACAGAACGACCTGCACACCACCACCAACATCCTGCTGCGGCCCGAACTCGCCGCGAAATGTACGCGCCCGTTCACGCCCGCGAGTTTCGATGCGGAAGGCACACTCCTGACGCCCGCCTCTGCCGAGTGCCGCAGCAGCGACATCACGCTCGCGGAATTCAAAACGTTGCGGGGCAAGATGGACGCCTTCAACCCCGCCGCGCGGACGGCGGAGGAATACACCGGCGGCACCGCTCCCTGGCGCACCGATCTGTACGCCGGGCCCTCCAGCGGCACGCTGATGACACACGCCGAGAGCATCGCGCTCTTCACACAACTCGGCGTGAAGATGATGCCCGAGCTGAAGGCGCCGGTCGTGCCGATGCCCTTCGAGGGCTTCAGTCGCGAGGACTACGCGCGGAAACTGATCGAGGAATACCGTCGTGCGGGCGTAGGGCCTGCGGAGGTGTTTCCGCAATCGTTCTCGCTGGAAGCGATCCTGTTCTGGATCCACAGCTATCCGGAGTACGGCCGCCAGGCCGTACACATCGAAGATGCCAAACTGCCCGCCGAACTGCCGACGCGCGCGGATCTGGACGCCTTGGCTGAGAAAGGCGTGCGGATATGGGCGCCGCCGATGTGGGCCTTGCTCTCCAGCGCGAACGGCGAACTGGTTCCCTCGCAAACCGCGCGGGACGCGAAGGCAGCGGGGCTGACGCTGATCCCCTGGGCGTTGGAGCGCTCGGGCGTGCTCGCCGCCAGCACCGGCGGGCCCTTCCACCAGAGCGTGGCGGACATCGTCCACGCGCGGGGGAATGAGGGCATCACGATGGAGGCGCTGGATGTGCTCGGGCGGCAGATCGGCGTGCAGGGCGTGTTCAGCGACTGGCCGGGGACGGTGACCTATTACGCCAATTGCTTCGAGCTGTGAACCGCCCGGCACCGCGCCGGGCAGTTCACGTGCGGGCAGACCTTAGAAGAGGCCCACCACCTTGCCGCTCTCGTCGATGTCGATGTGATCCGCCGAGGGCACTTTCGGCAGGCCGGGCATCGTCATGATGTCGCCGCAGACCATCACCACGAACTCCGCGCCGGCGGCGAGCCGCACCTCGCGGATGTTCACGACGTGGCCCGAGGGCGCGCCCTTCAATGACGGGTCCGTCGAGAAGGAGTACTGGGTCTTGGCCACGCACACGGGGTAATGCCCGTAGCCGGTTTCCTGCAGCTGTTTGATCTGCTGGCGCACTTTGGAATCCGCGGTGATGTCGGAAGCGCCGTAGATCTTGGTGGCGATGGCTTTCATCTTGTCCCAGAGCGGCATCGACTCCTCGTACACGAAGGTGTGCTTCGCGGGGACGTTCTCGATGGTCTCGACCACGGCGTGCGCCAGGTCAACGGCGCCGGCGCCACCTTCGGCCCAGTGACGTGCCAGCACCACGGGTGCGCCGTGCTTGGCCATGCGGTCTTTCAGCAGCGCCACTTCGGCGTCGGTGTCGGTGGTGCGGTGGTTGATCGCGATCACGCAGGGCAGGCCGTAGTGGTTGCGCACGTTGTTCACGTGGCGCTCGAGGTTGACCATGCCCTTCTCGAGCGCGGCGAGGTTCTCGGAGCTCATCTCCTTCAGGTCGCAACCGCCGTGGAACTTGAGCGCGCGGATGGTGGCGACCAGTACCACGCAGGAGGGGCTCAGGCCCGACTTGCGGCACTTGATGTCGATGAATTTCTCGGCGCCCAGATCCGCACCGAAACCTGCTTCGGTCACGACGTAATCGGCGAGCTTCAATCCCGCCTTGGTGGCGAGCACGGAGTTGCAGCCGTGGGCGATGTTCGCGAACGGACCGCCGTGGATGATCGCAGCGTTGTTCTCGAGGGTCTGCACCAGGTTCGGCTTCAGCGCTTCGCGCAGCAGCACGGTCATGGCGCCGTTGGCGTTCAGTTCGCGTGCGCGCACCGGGCGCTGGTCACGCGTGTAGCCGATCACGATATTGCCGAGGCGCTCTTTCAGATCGTTCAGGCTGGTGGCGAGGCAGAAGATCGCCATCACCTCGGAGGCCACCACGATGTCGAAACCGTCCTGGCGCGGGTAGCCGTTGCCGGGGCCGCCGAGCGAGCAGGTGATGTCGCGCAGCGCGCGGTCGTTCATGTCCATCACGCGCTTCCACGTGATGCGGCGCACATCGATGCCGAGTGCGTTGCCGTGATGGATGTGATTGTCGATCAGTGCCGCGAGCAGGTTGTTCGCAAGGCCAATGGCGTTGAAGTCACCGGTGAAGTGGAGGTTGATGTCCTCCATCGGCACCACCTGCGCCATGCCGCCGCCGGCCGCACCGCCCTTCATGCCGAAGACCGGGCCAAGGCTGGGCTCGCGCAGGCAGATGAGCGCCTTCTTGCCGATCTTGTTCAGCGCATCACCGAGGCCAACGGTGGTGGTGGTCTTGCCCTCGCCCGCCGGCGTGGGGCTGATGGCGGTGACGAGGATCAGCTTGCCGTCAGGGCGGTCTGCCAGGCTGTCGATGTACTCGAGGGAAATCTTCGCCTTGTACTTGCCGTACTGGTCGAGGGAATCCTGCGGAATCCCGAGGCGCGCAGCGACCTCGGTCACGGGATGCATGGTGGCGGCCTGGGCAATTTCGATATCGGAACGCATGTGTTCTCCTTCTCCCCGGAGGGATGGACGCAGACAGTTCCCGCGCGCCTGTGCGCTCCGGGAATCCGGTGATGGATGAGCTCTGGGATGGCATTCGCCATCTCGGGATCGGGAGATCGGAGTCGGATTGAACCGACGACACACGGAACCTTGGACCCTGCCGGCCGCGCTACCCGTTCGCCCGCGCGAATTCTAGTGGAGAGCTCCGACACGAGGCAACGCGCGAAAACGCGCCTCGGAGACGCACACGCGACAAAACGCTGCGTTCTGATGAAAGTTTTTCAGCGGACGGTGAGTTTTCTTGCGAAAGCCTTGAGCTCCGCCCCCCACCGTCGACGCGCTCTACCGTACGTCTGCCCGTGATCACCGCCCCGCAACACGCCCCGCAAGCCCGGTCAACGTACCCGCCAATGCCTGCGCCCGACGTGTGTCCGAGGCATCACCCGGTTCTTCGCGCACGCGCGCCGCAAGCACACGCAAGCGCTTCGCGAGCTGCAGGTCCCGGCCCTTCCGTGCCAGTGTTGCGTCGGCCTCATCGACGCCACCGGCAACCTCGGCGAGCAGCGTCTTGCCGAAACGCGCATCGCGCCCGAACTGCTCGAGATAGGCCCGCGCAACCACCGGATCAGCGGGCCATTCCACGGGGAACTGCTGCTGCGGGTTGAAGACATCGCCCTGATCGGCGAGTTTCGCCGCGGCAATCTCGTTGGGGCTCAGATAGCCGCTTGGCAGCAGCTCGAACACATCGAGTCCGCGGACAATCTCGGTGCCGTAGATGCGCCCGCCGTACCAGTACGCAGACCAGTAACCGCCCAGTGCCAGTTGCTCTTTGTCGATGGGGCCACGGTCGAAATAGCCGATCTCCACGGGCTTGGCCGGGTTGCTGAAATCCAGCACCGAGATACCGCCCTGGTACCAGGCCTGCACCAGGATGTCGCGCCCCGGCACCGGCACGATCGAACCGTTGTGCGCCACGCAGTTTTCTTCCTCGACCTGCGGTGCGGGCATCTTGAAGTAGCTGCGAAACTCGAGCTTGCCGTCGACGATGTCGTAGATCGCGTTCGCGCCCCAGTTGACGGGGTCGTGCGCGCGGCAGTGCGGCCTCATGCCACCGCCCCACTCGTCGGTGAAGATGACCTTTGTGCCATCGTTGTTGAACGTGGCCGAGTGCCAGTAAGCAAAGCCGGGGTCGACGACCTCGTGCATGCGCTTGGGCTTCAGCGGGTTCGACACATCGAAGAGGATGCCGTTACCCGAACAGGCGCCGGCGGCGATGCCGCGATCGGGAAACACCGTGATGTCATGGCAATGGTCTGTGCGCTCTGTCTCCTGGGTGTCATCGCCGTGGCGTCCGCCGCGCCAGAGGCCGGCCAGTACGCCCGCCTGCGGGTCGGCAAAAACAGCAGGGCTGTCGATCACGCGCGCTTTTGAGGGATCGTCGACCGGAATCTCGATCACATCGATGCGGAACAGCGCCGTGCGCGGATCACCCGGCTGCTCGTCGATGCAGCCGGCGAGCTCCTCGGGCTTGCGCACATCGCTGATGCCCGAGTTGTAGACGATGATGCGGCCCTGTCTGTCGGGGCCCGACACCACGGAATGCGTGTGGGATCCGCGGCAGGTCTGCACCGCGCCGACCTGTCGGGGGCGCTTCAGATCGCTGATGTCGAAGATGCGCAGGCCGCGGAAACGCTCGGGGCTGACGTCCTGCTCCACGCCCTGCAGCCCGCAGTCGACGCGCCCGCGGGTTTGCTCCACCGACATGATCAGCAGATTGCCCACGATGGACACATCGCCCTGCCCGCCCGGGCAGACCACCGAGCTCAGCAGTTCGGGCACACCCGAGGCACCGAGCCGGTAGACGTTGAATCCGTGGTAGCTGCCGGTCACCAGCACATCGCCCGAGAACGCCATGTCTGTGTTCGAGAAACTGAGCAGGGGGTAACGTTCGTCATCGCCCTGGGGCTTGTCGGCCTCGGCATCAGCGGCTTTGGCATCAGCGGCCTCGGCATCAGCGGCCTCGGTCTCACCGGCAGGCGTCTTGCCGTTCTTCTCCTCCTTGGCAGCAGGAGGTTTGAGCGCGAGTTCCGCGGGGTTCGCGGGATCGAAAAAACCCTGCGGCCGCGGCAGTGACGCGATCTTGCCGAGATTGAGGATGGCCTCGCCGGCGTTATCGAAGCCGGCGGCGAGACCCGCACGCGGATCCGTGGACAGCGTGATCAGCAGCGCGTTCATGCGCTCGATCTCGGTGCTCTGGTCGTTGGTGATGCTGGTGGTGAACTCGAAGAGCACGGGGTCGAACGCGGAGCCTGGCTGCTCGAGCAGCGTCTTCACCATCTTCAGCGCGCCATCGTGGTGGCGGATCATGAGTTCGAGGAACAGCCGGTCAAAATCCGCAGCTTGCGCCGCCGCGAGCGCGGCCATCTGCTCCGGCGTCGCCATGCCCATCATGCCCGCCTTGCCGTGATGGGCATGACCATTTGCATGCTGCCCGGCACCCTGCAGAGGCTGGCCGCGCGCCGCCAGCCATTCCTTCATGAACGTGATCTCGCTCGACTGCGAGGCCTCGATCCGCTTTGCCGCCTCGAGCAGCGCGGGACGATTGGTACGCTGCGGTGCCAGCACCGCCATCTCGAGCGCCTGCGCGTGGTGCGGAATCATGTCCTGCATGAATCGCACATCCGCCGGCGAGTATCGCGTCACGGCGATCTGCACGGCCTGCTCGGCGCTCAGTTCACGGCTAGGGCTGCCCGGTGCCCCGGGCTGCACGATGAGCGGCTCCGCCATGACGGCGGCAGGGAACACGCAGCAAGCACTCAGTGCCAGCCCTCTGCGCCAGAGCCGGTGAGGCGTGAGTGAGAAGGGCAGATGTATCGCGGCAAGGATCGGTTTCATGAGCGGGTGTCCTGTAGCACCGTGGCACAGGAGACGAAGCATACGGCAGCACAGCCGCGGAGCGACACGCCCCCGCCTGCACGAGCCGCCATGGCACAATGCCCCGCGCGGGATGCCGCGCCACCCCAACAAAACGAGAGCCGCCACATGGCCGACACCCGCCCGCCGGCAACAGTTGCCTATCGCCCGGGACAGCACAACATCCAGCGCTGGGGCCTCGATATCCACCATCCCGTGTTCCCGGTCTCGGCCGTGCTTGCCATCCTGTTCGTGGCGGGCGTGCTGCTTGCGCCCGGCCCTGCGCGCGAGTCCTTCGAGGCTTTGAAGCAGTGGACGATCCTGCGCTTCGACACGGTCTACCTGCTGAACGGCAATTTCTTCGTGATCTTCTGCCTCGCACTCGCGCTCTCGCCGCTGGGACGCATCCGGCTCGGTGGCGCCGATGCACGCCCGGAGTTCACACGCAGTTCATGGTTCGCGATGTTGTTTGCGGCCGGTATGGGTATCGGGCTGATGTACTGGGGCGTAGCGGAACCCACGGCCTACTACACGGGCTGGTCGGGAACGCCGCTCGGTGTGGAAGCACGCACACCCCGCGCCGCGGAACTCGCCATGAGCGCCACGATGTTCCATTGGGGGCTCCATCCCTGGGCGATCTACGCGGTTGTGGGGCTCGCGCTTGCCTTCGCCAGTTTCAACAACGGGCTGCCACTCACGATCCGCTCTGCCTTTCACCCGCTGCTGGGCGATCGTGTATGGGGGCCGTGGGGGCACGTGATCGACGTCGTCGCGGTGCTCTCCACGCTCTTCGGGCTCGCGTCCTCGCTGGGGTTGGGCGCGATGCAGGCGGCGGCGGGCGTGTCCTTCCTAACGGGTATCGAATCCGGGTTCGGGCTGCAACTGATGATCATCGTGCTGGTGACCTTCCTTGCCGGCGTCTCCGTGGTGCGCGGGCTCGACAAGGGCGTAAAGATCCTCAGCAACATCAACATGCTGGTCGCGATGTTCCTGCTCGGCTTCGTGCTGCTCGCAGGGCCCACGGCCGCGATCCTGCGCACCCTCGGCACCACGTTGGTCGGCTATGCCACCGACATGCTCGCGCTTGCCAGCCCTGGTGATCGCCCCGACAAAGCGTGGATGCAGGGATGGACGATCTTCTACTGGGCGTGGTGGACCTCGTGGGCGCCCTTCGTCGGGATGTTCATCGCGCGGATCTCCCGCGGGCGCAGCGTGCGGGAGTTCGTGATCGCGGTGCTGCTGGTACCAGCGCTGGTGACGCTCCTGTGGATGAGCACCTTCGGTGGCGCCGCGCTCGATCAGGTGCAGTCGGGCACCGGGGCGCTTGCCTCCGGCATAGACCGCGTTGAACTGGCGCTGTTCCAGATGCTCGCCAACCTGCCTTTGCCGGCGCTCTCCTCGGCCGTGGGCATCGCGCTGGTGCTCATTTTTTTCATGACGTCCTCTGATTCCGGCTCACTGGTCATCGACACCATCACGGCTGGTGGCAAATCCGATCCGCCCGTGCTGCAGCGGATGTTCTGGGCGGGGCTGCAGGGTGCGGTGGCAGCGGTGCTGCTCTTTGGCGGGGGCGCCGAGGCGCTCACGGCGCTGCAGGCCATGACGATCGCGGTGGGCGTTCCCTTCAGCCTGTTGGTGCTCGCGATGTGTGCGAGCCTTGCGATCGGATTGCAGCGGGAGCGTCGCGCGCATCGCTGAAGGCCGGGCGCACAGCTCGCTTGCGTTGGAAGCGGCCCTGCTGCGGGTAGCTTGCGATCATTTCGTGCCAGTGCTGCACGTTGGCGAACCAGAGAGCGGGTGACGAGCGTAACCGGGGATTAACCTGAAGCCCCGGTGCCCGCTGTACACATGAGTCCCTCTGACGCACCGATCCCCGCCCGTGCCGCCGCCATGGCGCGCATCGCGGCCGTACAGCCCTCGGCCTATGCGCGCACCCGGAACCACCTCGATGGCGCAGTGACGGGGCTCTCGCCATGGGTAACGCACGGCGTGGTGACGCTGCACGACGTACTGGCCGAAGTACTGCGGGGCCATCGTCTGCCGGCAGATCACAAACTCGTGTACGAATTCGGCTGGCGCGAGTACTTCCGGCATGTGTGGGCGCACGAGGGCGATGGCATCTTGCAGTCGCTGCATGCAGGGCTGCTGGATGACGCCCGCTACACCCGCGTACTGCCCGAGGATATCCGCGAAGCGCGCAGCGGCGTGCCCGTGATCGATCAGGCCGTGCGCACGCTCTATACCACCGGCACGCTGCACAACCACGCGCGGATGTGGCTCGCGAGCTATGTGGTGCATCTGCGCAAGGTGCACTGGCGGGCGGGCGCTGACTGGATGGTGGCGCACTTGTTGGACGGGGACCTCGCGAGCAACCATCTCTCCTGGCAGTGGGTAGCGAGCACCGCGAGCCACAAGCCCTACCTGTTCAATGCCGAGAATGTCGCGCGGTTTGCACCGCCCGAATGGCACAGCCCCGGCACCTGCATCGATTGCAGCTACGAGGAGCTGGACCGCGTCGCGCGGACGACGCAGGCCGTGAAAAGCGCCACAGCTGCGGGGCGCTATCGCCGTGAGGCTGACGCGGGGCACACCCACGACAAGGACACCACAGACGCCTTTGAACCCGCGTTGCTCACGCACGCCCCCGCAGATCTCGGGATCCTGACGCCTGATGCAGCCGCGTCACGCAACGTGCACGGGCGCACGGTATGGCTGCTACACCCCTGGGCACTGCGCGCACCGCCCGCACACCTGCCGGCAGACGCCGTGATCATCGGCATCTACCCCCGCGAGCACCACGCGCAGTGGCCGTGGCCAGAGGCACGCTGGCGCTGGGTGGATGCCGCGATGGCAGCGCTCACAACCGAGCGCTGGTTCGTCGATGGAACAGAGCTTGCCGCGCTCCTGAACGGCGCTGCGCATGTGTTGAGCGTCGAGGACCCGCATATCACGCAGTGGTTGCAGCAGGTGGCGCAGCTCGATGCGGCACCCGTCCTGTTCCCGGCGGTGGAACGTCGCTGCACGAGTTTTTCCCAGTGGTGGTCACGCGCAACGTGCGGCCTGACGTACGCCGAGGAGTTGTTGTGAACACATCCGTATCGCCCGACACACTGACCGTGCTGTACGACGGCGCCTGCCCGCTGTGCCGCCGCGAGATCAGCCACGTCAAAGGACTGTCTGAGCGACGCAGCGACAGCGCGCTCTGCTTCGTCGACATCAGCAACGAGAACGCTGACAAACGCTCCGCTGCGGAACGCGAAACTCTTCTCGCCCGGTTTCACGTCGAGCGCGCCGATGGTTCGCGTCTGGACGGTGCCGCCGCCTTCGTGGCGATGTGGGAGCGGTTGCCCGGTTGGCGGTGGCTCGCGAGATTCGCGCAGTTGCCGGGGATGCTCCAGGTGTTCGAGTTCGCCTACCGCGGCTTTCTGCATGTGCGGCCCTACATGCAGGGCGCCGTGCGTCGTTGGGAGGCCGCGCGTGGCGCGGACGCACGGATGCCCGGGCTTTCCACCCACCTGGAGCGTGAACTGCGCTCCGATCACGCGGGCGAAACGGGCGCCGTGTGGATTTACAGGGGCATCACCACGGTAGCGTCGTGGCGTAAGGACGAAGCACTGCTTGCCTTCTCGCGGCGGCACCGGGCCACCGAAGAAGAGCATCTCCGGTTGGTCGAGGCATGGCTGCCTCCGGCCCGCCGCAGTTTCCTGCTCGGCCCATGGCGGATTGCGGGTTGGCTCACAGGTGCACTGCCCGCGCTGTTCGGCCGTAAAGCGGTGTACGGGACGATCGCTGCGGTAGAGACCTTCGTCGACACGCACTACCAGCAGCAGATCGAGCACCTGCAGCGCCACGGCGGGCCGGAGGGATTGCTGCCGATGCTGCTGCGCTGTCAGGCGGATGAGCGGCATCACCGGGAAGAGGCCGAAGCCCTCGCAGGCACCCCTCAACATTCCCTGTTGGGGGCGTGGTGTGCGGTGGTGGGTGCGGGCTCAGCCGCTGCTGTGGTGGTGGCGCGGCGGATCTGAGCATGACGCATCACACAGGCGCTCAGGGCACCTCGGGCATATTGTGGAGATGGTGCGAGAGGGTGCCGGCAGTGGGAGTTGGCACATCGTATCCGGCTGCACATACCCTGCCTACGCGCCGGCATTGAGCCGTTTTACGCCCGCCACATACCGCTGCAACGTCTGCGAGAGCACCCCACGCGGGATCATGATCTCGACCAACTGGAACCGCCCGCGCGTGGCGACGGCGCGGCTTAACGCAGCCTGCAATTCAGCGCGTGTGTGGACGCGCACGCCATCACCGCCCAGGCCCGCCGCCATCGCGGCAAATCCCCAGTCGTCCAGGGTGTTGAAGCCGGAGTCGGGCTGGAAGGTGCGCAGCATCTCCCAGCTCGCATTGTTGAAGAGCAGCACAATCGGATCCCACCCGTATCGCCGGCAGTTGCCCAACTCCCAGCCCGTCATCTGAAATGCGCCGTCGCCCACGAGGATGAGCGGCCGCTGCCCGGTCGCCGCCTGCAGGCCGAGACCTGCAGGCACGCCGAAGCCCATCGTCGCGTAGTAGCCGGGGGCGACCAGCGCCGTGTGCTCGATATCCATTGCCGTAAACAGGCAGTCACCCATATCGGCAGCGATGGACATCCTTCCGTGCGCGCCCATCAGATCGTTCACGGCCGTGGCGATATCGTTGGGGGAGATGGGTGCTCGGTCAGCCACAAGGCCGCGCGGGTATGCGGGTCGCCGCACGGGGTGTGACACTGTCGGCTCGTTCGTCCGGGCAAGCAAGGCATCGACCAGCGCGGCCAACGGAATCTGCGGGTAGACGTGATAGCCCAAGCGTACCTCGCCATCGCAGGCGATGATGGTCTTGCGCAGGTCGATTTTCTTTTCCGAGATCGCGAAATTGGTGTCGGACAGGATCACGCCGAGAAGGAAGAGCCCGTCGGAATTCTCGACCTGTTGCGTGATCTCGGGCAGACCCGCCACACCCATGTATGTGCCGATAAGCGGTGCATCGGACTCCGCGAGCAGGCCCCGCCCCATGAAACAGGTCGCTACGGGCAACGCCAGGCGGCGCGCGAGTTCCGCGACCCTGTTTTCCAGCCCGAAGCGCCGCACCTCTACGTCCACCACCAGCACCGGGCGCTCGGCTGCGGCGAGGCGTTCGAGCACTTCCTCCGCGCATGCAGCAAGGGCATCGGGGTCCCATGTTGCTGGCGTGAGTGGGGGCACGGGATGGCAAGCGACAGCCACCATGTCGCGCGGGATCTCGATATACACCGGCCTCGAGTGTTTGACGCAATTGCCGAGCACGCGAGCGATATCTGCAGGGGCACGGCCAGCATCGTCGAGGCGCACGCGATCGCAGGTGATCTCCTCGAAAATGCGGAACTGTGAATCGAGCGTCTTCGCCTGATGGTGCAGCAACAGGCCCGAAGCAGACTCGCCCTTGCCAGGGCCTCCGGAGAGAACCACCAGCGGGGATTTCTCTGCATAAGCGGCAGCAACGGCATTGATCATGTTCAGCGCGCCGGCACCGTAGGTGACCGCTGCAACGCCGAGCGCGCCGCCGATGCGCGCGGCGGCATCGGCCGCAAAGCCCACCCCGGGCTCGTGCGAAAGCGTATAGAGCGGAAGGATCTTCGATTCCTCGATGATGCGGAAATACGGCAGCGCGAAATCACCGGGGATGCCGAAGATCTGGCGTGCGCCGTTAGCTTTAAGCGCGTGGAGCAGCGATTGCGTGAGGTTCATGGGCAGCGCTCCGGTGCACGACATCGTGGACGCATTATCGCGCGTCTCGTGCCGCTCCGGCTGCTGCCCACAGGAGCGAGAAGGGCAGGCACGGGGGCAGTGAGGACTCGGGGCAGACGCAGACAAGGAGCCCGGGATCAGCCAGGGGGCACCATCCCGAACCGTCGCAACAGCGCATCCGGATCCGGCTCCCGACCGCGAAACGCGCGGAAAGCCTCGATGGCGGGGACGGTGTTACCCCTTTCGAGCACCTCGGTACGCCAGCGTTTGGCGACCTCCGCGTCGTAGAGTCCGCCAGGCGAGGAAGTGAAAGCCTCGGCGGCATCCGCTGCGAGCAGATCCGACCAGAGGTAGGTGTAGACCCCTGCGGAGTACTCATCGGTGAAGATGTGCATCGCATGCTGTACATGCAGCAGCGGGTCGACGGCGCGTGGCATGCCGAACTCGTCCATCACCTCGCGCTCGACTGCCACGGCATCAATGGATCGGCCATCGGCAAGCAGGTGCAGTCGCATGTCCACCAATGCGGTCGCGAGGTACGGCAACGTGACACTGAAGACGCGATCGAAGCCGAGTGATCGCTCGAGTCCCTCGATCATCGAATCGGGCATGGGCTCGTCCGTGCTGACATGCCGCGCGTGTTTGCGGAGCGTGTCGCGGTCGGCCAACCAACGCTCGTTCAGGAGCGAAGGCAGCTCGATGAAATCCCATACCGCACCGAGACTGCCGAGTGAGGGATAGCGCGCGGTGCCGGAGAGCATGTGCAGCGCGTGACCGAACTCATGGAAGATCACGTTCGCACGCTCCCACTCGAGCAGCGCGGGGCCTCCGTCGGCCGGCCTCTGCACGGCCGAATGCAGCGCCACCAGAGGCAGATCGTGACCGTCGTATCCCGCTTGGGGCCGGTACTGCGCCGCCCACGAGGAAGGGCCCTTCCCTTCCCGGGCAAACAGGTCCATCCACAGCACGCCTGCGACCGCGCCGTCGCGGCGGACCTCGTAGACGCGGATGTCGGGAGATACCACCGGGACTCCTTCGATCCTGTGGAATTCGAAACCGAGCACGCGGCCTGCAGCGTCGAACATCACATCGATCACACGGTCGAGTGGCAGGTATGGCCGGATTGACTCGGCGTCGAAACCGAAGGTTTTTTGACGGTACTTCTCTGCGTAGTAGAGCCGGTCCCAGGGTTCCAGCGTGATGCCAAGCTGCTCCGCATCGGCGATTTTCTGCAAGGCGACGAGTTCCGTGCGCGTCACGGCAAGCACGCTCTTCCAGTGGCGTTCGAGAAGTGCCATCGCAGCCTCAGGCGTGCCGATCATCCGCTCAGCGGTCTGCCAGTGCGCATAGCTGGGAAAGCCGAGCAGCTGCGCTTTCTCCCCGCGCAGGTGCAGGAGCTCGTCGAGCACGGGGCGGTTGTCGAGTTCGCCGGCGTTGGCGCCACGCCCGACCCACTTCCTCCACACTTCCTCGCGCAGGCTGCGCGAGTTCGCGCGTGTCAGCACCGGCCATACCGCAGGCCGCGACATGGGGATAAGCCATACGCCGGGGAGCTTGCGCGCCTCGGCAGCAGCCTTCGCCGCAGCAATGCGATCTGGCGGGAGACCCGCGAGCTCGGTCTCGCTGCGCACGACCACCGCGAGCTGCGACTCTTCCTGCAGCGCGTTGGCGGACTGCTTTGCCTGCAGCTCGGAGATGCGCGCATGGATGGCGACAAGGCGTTGCTGCGCGACGGCATCGAGCGCCGCACCCGCGTGCACGAAGCGCCGATACGTTACCTCGACCAGCCGACGTGCCTCGGCGCTCGGCGCCGAGCCAGGCAAGGACTCGTGCACGCTCTTGATGCGCCCAAAGAGCGCCGGCTCGAACACGATACCGTCCTCGAGCTGCGAGCGCAGTGGCGCGAGCCGGGCGGCGAGAGCGGCGATCGATGGTGTACTGGCCGTAGAGCGGAAGATCGTAAAGAGCGCATCCACACGCGCGAGCGCAGTACCCGACCGCTCGAGCGCGAGCACGGTGTTGTTGAAGGTTGGCGGTGCCGGGTTGCCGGCGATGGCTGCCACCTCGCGCCGCTTGGCGTCCAGGGCCTCGCGGTAGGCCTTTTCGATCAGTTCGGGCGTGGCCAGGTCAACCGGTGGCACACCGCCGTAGGGCCCGGGCCATCCCTTGCCCAACGTTGTCGTAGTTGGCGCAGCCCCGGCAACCGGGCTGACTTCACGCGCGATGCGCCGCAGGGTCTCGATCACGAACTGCGGCGTCTCGCTCACGAATCCGTGCCCTGTACCCTCGGGCGTATAGATGCGCGTGCTATGCGAGGACGCGGCGAGATAGCGCTCGCGCGAGTGCGCAAGGAATTCCGCGAAGCGCGCGGCCCGCGCCGGATCACCCGCCACCGACTGTGCATACGGGAGCGTCGTCGGATCCTCACCGGGGGCAACGAGGTAGACCGGCAGCTTGCCGAGTTCGCCGTCGTAGACGACGGTGTCGAAGGCACGTTCCGCGAGCCCCGCTGGCGTGAGCTCACGGTAGATAGACGCGCCGGCGAAACCTGCACGGGCACGCTGCTCCAGTGTGAGCACTACCTCGAATGGCGAGGAATTCGCGAGCGTCGGCGTGTCACCTGGCGTACGTGACGAGGGCTCGCCCAGCTGCGGTGTAGCGCCGTAGAGACCAAAGATGACGCGAAGCCCTTTCTCCAGGTCCATGGCCCCTATGGATGCAAGCGTTGTGCGGTCAATCCCGTAGAAGAGCACGTCGAGCGGCGTGGGATCGAGCAGCACCACAGCAGCCGTGCGATCAGGATAGCGACGCGCGATGTTTGCAGCGAGCAACCCGCCGAAGGAGTGTCCCGCAAAGATGAAGGGGCCCCTCTCGCCGGCGGCATCCAGAGCGGCGATCACCTCGTCGGCTTCACGCGCGGTGGTGCGCGGGAACGGACCTGCATCACTCCAGCCAGTACCGAAGCGGTCGAGGAGGATCGAACGGAATTCCCCCTTCACCCCGTCATGCAGGGGCTTGTGCGCCCATGCGCCCACGTGCCCGCCGGGGAACCACACGATGGCAGGCGCATCGCGCGGGCCCTCGGCAAATACATGCATACGTTGACCTTCGACCTGCACCAGCGTGCCTGGGGCGGGATACCGCGAGTCAACGCCCGCCACACGCACCAGATGCGAGACAGCGCCGATGGCAAGCAGGATTCCCAGCACGCAGAGGAGTGCACCCGGAACGCGGAGCCACAGGCGCGCAGCGCGCCGCCAGGCGAGCAAACCCAAGCCGAGCATGCCCACCGCAATCAGGAGCCCGCTGTACTCGCGCGAGAGGAAACTGAAAAGTAGGTCCGTCACGGCGCCCCCGCGGTTTTCAGCCAATCGTCCAGCACCACGTCGAGCAAGGGCAGCGGCAGCGGGCCGGCGGCGATCACCGCGTCATGGTAACGGCGCAGATCAAAGCCGGCGCCCAGCCTCGCCTCGGCACGTGCGCGCAAGTCCCGGAAACGCAAGTTGCCGGGCTGGTACGCGAGCGCCTGCCCGGGCAGCGCGATATAGCGGTCGATCTCGCCTTCCACCATGTCAGAGGGAATGGCTACATTGGCCATCATGAAGGCAATCGCCATCTCGCGTGACCAGCCGAGCGCATGGATACCCGTATCCACCACCAGCCGCACTACACGCCACATCTCCATGTTGAGTCGACCGAAGTGGTCGTGAGGCGTGTCGTAGAGTCCGAACTCGATACCCAGTACCTCGCAGTACATCGCCCAGCCCTCGATGCAGGCGGTGTACTTCACGGCACCGTTACGACGGAATTTCGGCAGATGTTCCATTTCCTGGATCAGGGCGATGTGCATGAGGTGCCCTGGCCAGGCCTCGTGCAAGGCAAAGCTCGGGTGGAGGTACGTCGGGCACTTTCCGGGCTGTGCATTGACCCAGAACACGCCCGGCGCGGAGCAGTCGGCGGGCCCCGGCTGCGCATAGGCCGGCGGCAGGCTGTCGGCAAAACCGGCGGGAATAGCTTTCACACCGTATGTGATGCGCGGCAAACGCCCGAAGCAGCGAGGCAATTCGAGATCGATCCGCTTGCAGAGCGCGCGCACCCGGTCGAGCAGGGCCGGTTCGCTCTCGCAACGGAACTGTGGCGCCTCCTGCAGCCAACGGCGGTAGGCGTATAGATCGTCGCCGAAACCTGCTTCCGCTGCTATCCGGCGCAACTCGGCAGAGAGACGCCCGACCTCAGTAAGACCAAGTGCATGCATATCCCGTGCATCTGCGTCCAGCGTCGTGTAGTGGCGGACGAGTCGCTCGTAGAGCGCCTCCCCCTGCACGTCATCACGAAGTGCGATCGAGTCACGCGCATCGGCGGCGAGCGTCTCGCCAATGTACGCTGCATGAGCACGAAAGGCGGGCATGATCTCCCCGGCGATGAGCTCGCGTGCGCGGTCGGCGTGAACGGCAATTTCCCGGGCCGGCGCTGCGCCCAGCCGCCGGAAAGGCCCGAAAAACGGCGACTCTGCGGGATCCTGACAGAGGTTACCGCGCACGACCTCTGCAGCTCTTGTCAACACGAGACGCGGATAGCGGAAGCCCTTGTCATGTCCTGCCGCGAGGCTTGAACGCAAATCCGCGAGAAAGGCGGGAATCTGCGCGAGGCGCTCCACATAGCGCGCAGCCGACGCCGTCGTAGACACCTGTGCGGTATTGGCAAAGTAAACGAGGTTGAAGTCGGGCCCGGCGGGAAATAGCGAGGGTCGCAGGTGTGCGCCGAGCGCATGGAAATCGAGGATTGCCCTCAGTTCCCGCCCCATCACGGCATGGGTGACACGCGCCTGCAGATCCGCTGGTGGCGCAATGGCATCGAGTTCCGCCAGCAGCGCGCGGGCGCCCGCAGCGCGACGGTCGTGGTCAGCGGGCGACTCACGGAACAGCACCGCACCCTCCACCGCCTCCCCTGCCAGCACGGCAGTAAAGGGCTCTTCCGCACGAAGGAAATCCCAGTAACGGGCTGCAAGGCTGTCGAGCATGATGGACTGCAACTCGCTCACGGGCTCATCTCGGTGAGTGAACCACCGGTTGTCGTCTCGCCAGCCGGGCAATGATGGCGCGTTGCGCTCGCTCGTCGATCGGCATGCGCAGGATCAGCGGCACGCAGGCAAGCGACAACAACGCCGGCAACACCGGGAAGGCAATCAGCAGTCCGATCGTACCGCTGCTTTCCTGTGTACCTTGTCGTGGGTCGAAGCCCAGCGCGCCGGCCACACCGAGCGCGAGTGCGATGCCGAGACCTTCGACACCTTTTTCCACCATCGTCTGGACAGAAGAATACGTCGCGGTGAAATCGCGCCCGAACTTCCAGCGCCCGTAGTCCGTGATATCCGCGAGCATCGCGGCGGGCACAACCACGCCCACCGACGACAGGGCGAAGATGCCGAGCGACAGCACGACCAGCATGGGCTGCCCGACCTCCCCTGGCGGCACCAGCAGATGCAGCAAGAGGAACACCGGCGCAAGCGTGTAGGCGATGGCCCAGGTGCGTGCCTTGCCGATGCGCCGCGAGAGCGCAGTCCAGAGCGGCATCATGAGCGCGCCGAGCGGGGTGCCCAGCACGAAGAGCAGCGCGAGCGCCGCCGGTATGCCGAGGTGACCGCCCACAAAAAAGAACATCATCCCCGAGACACAACCGCCACTTAAGCCACCCAGCGCGAAGGTGGCCAGGAACAGCAGCAGAGGCCGGTTGCCGGCAAGTGCAGGCCAGGCTGCACGCAGCGAGGGTGTCTCCGTGACGAGCGCAGCGTATCCGCGAGGCACGCAGGCGGCGGCAATCACCGCCGTCGTGGGCAAGGCTATCGCTGCGAGGATAGCCGTCACGCGGAGCGTCTCCAGCGTGAACTCGGAGGTCTCGAACCACGGCAGGAAGGGTATGCCATAAAAGGCCATGAAGCCCGCGAAACGCGCGAAGGTGCGCCAAGTCGCGATCCGCGTGCGCTCGTGGTAGTCCTGGCTCAATTCGGCGAGCCACGCGCGGTACGGTATCTCTGAAAGGGTCCAGCCCAGATAGGCGAGCAGGATCCAGAAGAGGAAGGATCCCGTGCTCACCTTCCCCGGCGGCACGTAAAGAAACCAGCAGGCAATGACCGCAAGCAGAGAGCCCGCAACCAGCCAGGGCTTGCGCCGTCCCCACCGGGTGGGAAAGCGGTCGGACAGATAGCCGATCAGCGGATCCGTCACCGCATCGAAGACACGCGAGAGCACCAGCACGAACGCGATCGACGCGAGCGGGAGCCCGAAATGAGTGCCGTAGATGCCCTGGATCACGGCGCCCACGGGCCCGTGAATCAGCGCCTGCGAGAAGGCGGGTGCCGCATAGGCCGCAAGTACCGCGCGCGGCAGGCGGACGTCCGCCCCCGCGGTCATGCGTTGCTTCTCTCACATCCACGGGCGCCGTACACGGTATCTCAGAACATGGTGCGCAACTGCAGGCCGATGGTCCGCGGCATCAGTCGCGTGGCCGGGCCCTGCGGGCCGAGCGCGTAGGGCGATACGGCGTCGTCCTCATCGCTCAGGTTGTCAGCAAACAGGTATGCCGCCCAGTGCACGGCTTCCAGCCCGACCCGAAGATCGACGGTGGTGATGGCCTGGCCGGGCGCTGCGAAATTCAGGTCATCCGTGCGCTTGGCGCTGTTCTGCACGCCTGCGTAGACGAAGCCGTCCATGCCGTCACGCAGTGGCCAGCGGTAAGTGGCCGAGGAGCCGAACGTGGTCTTCGGTACTTCCGGAATGCGATCGCCGTCCAGGATGTTGATCCCCGTGACGTCATCCGTGAACTCGGCATCGGTGTAGGCAGCGGTGAGGTTGACCGTGAGTCCCTCGATCGGCATAAGCGTGAGGCCAACCTCAGCACCGCGCGTTTGCGCGGAGCCACCGTTCACCAGTGCGCGCACCTGCGGCGAAACCGCGACAGGCACCTGCAACTTCTTCCAGTCGTTGTGATAAATCGCAGCCTCCACGAGTGCACGCCCGTCCATGAACGTACCCTTCAGCCCCAATTCGTAGCTCCAGAGATTCTCGGGATCGATGGCGGAAGGTATGGACAACCCGCCCAGTACTGCGAGGCCAAGCGTAATCGCTGGCTGCGCCTGCCCGCTGCGGAAGCCCTTCGCGACGTTGGCATAGACGGTCCAGTCCTCGGCCGGATGCCAGGCCACGTTGAAGCGGGGATTGAAGGTGTCGAACTTCACCTTGTAGGCACCGTCGAACGTGGGATCCACACCCTGGATGAGTCCGAGCAGGAACGGGTCCACCACCTCGGCGTAATCGAGCTTGTCCTCGAAATACCGGCCACCCAGTGTGAGGTCGACCGCACCGTCCAGCACTGTCCAGGTCAGTTCGCCGAAGGCCGCCCAGGCCTTGCTCTCCATGTCGATATCCTGGGTGAAGAAGAAGGCCGGCAGCGCCGCATAGGTATCCCGCTCGGTCTTGCGGAAGTAGAGGCCCGTGGACCATCGTAATGCGCTGTCGGTATCGGAGACGAGCCGTATCTCCTGGCTGAAGACATCCTGCCCGGTCTCGTTCAGGAAATCGAAAACGCCGGCGATCCAGGTGACGGAATCGTCCTGGTAATCGAGCCAGCTGGAAGCGCTGACGAGGTTCACGCCACCGAAGTCATAGCGCACGGTGGCGCTGTAGAGGTCGTATTCGACGTCGTACGTGGCCGCAGGGTCTGCGGTGGTGCGATCATCCCGCGCGAGGCCGTCGCCCGTGACGTCTTCCTTGTTGTGCCACCAGCCGAACACCACGTCCAGACAATCGGTGGGCGCGATGCGGAGCTTCGCGCGGTAGTTGTCGATGTCGCGTTCGTTCTGATCGTCCTCGCCGGTGGTGACGTTGTCGATCCAACCCCCCGTTTCCTCACGGGATCCCACGATGCGCAGCGCGGCCACGTCCTTGGCGATGGGCACGTTCAGCATGCCTTTGACGGCGTAGTTGGAACCGCCGTCCTTGATATTGCCACCCGTGAGATCGAGGTTGCCCGCGAAACCTCCGAGGTCCGGGTCCTTGGTGAGAAGCCGGATGGTGCCGCCAATGGAACCGTCGCCGTAGAGCGTGCCCTGCGGCCCGCGGAGCACCTCGACGCGGTCGAGGTCGTAGGTGCGTACGTCGGGCACCTGCGTATTGCCGATCAGCGTAAAGGGGAGCTCGTCCAGGTAATACCCGACCGGCGCGTTGCCGAAGGTGGAGTTGATACCGCGGATCTGGATGTTCTGCGTGCCGGACTGGTCATCGACGATGCCCACACCCGGCGCCGTCTGAATGAAGTCCGAGAGCTGTACAGCGCCACTATCGACCATGGACTGCCCGCTGAAGGCAGTGATCGACAGAGGCACATCAATCAGGCGCTCGGTACGCTTTTGCGCCGTGACGGTGATCTCCTCGATGGAGGTGGGCGCTTTTCCTTGCGTTGCCTGCGCAAGCGCCAGACCCGGCGCGGCAACGAAGGCCGCAAGTGCGCACCGGGAAATCAGTTTGCCAGCCCGCTGGTCGAATGCATGCATCAGGAGATCCTCCGCGACATGTGCCTGCGGGGATTCTTGCACCGGGCCCCGGGTGCGCATCGGGCGCGCGTCACAAAGAATCGGGAGAGCGTCACTCTCGTTCGCGACTGTCGGGACGCATTCCGGCGTACGCCATCCCCGGCAGGGACCGTGCGGGACGTGGTACCTCGGAGGGAAGGATACCGAACCGTAGTCGGAACGCCTTGCTGAAGCTGCCTGCGTCCCTGTAGCCGGCTTCTTCTGCCAACTGCCCGATACGGCAGTCAGGATCAGCGAGCCGCGCGCGTGCCCGCTCGAGCCGAAGCTCACGGTGGTAGTCTCCGACTGTCTTGCCGATCACGTGCCGGAAGCCCAGCGCGAGCTTGTTGCGGTTCAGGCCGACACGACGCGCGAGATCGTCCAGCGAGGGCGGGTGCCGACTCGCATCGAGGATCTCACGCGCCTGCTGAAGGCAGAGGATGTCGTGCCGGCTGAGGCGCAGCGCGGGCGCGGAATCCTGCTCGGGAAAGCGCAGCCGATCGAGTGCCAGGCAGACGAGTTCGACGACCTTGGCGCGCATATACACCGGCTGCAGGCGGACATCGACGGGCGGCGAGAGCAAGGAATTCGCGACGATCGACATCTCCGGACTCAGATCGCCCGCATACCAGAGCGCAGCCTCCGGATCGCCCGCCTCGACACGACGCAGCATATCCGGGAGTTCTGCATCCACGCCGCGCAATTCGCGGCTGATGAACGAGGGCTTGCAGGCGACACCCACCGTACGCCAGTTCTCTCCGAGGACCTCGCGAGCGCCGCTCGAGGCCGTGGCAGATGCCGTGAACAGGAAACTCTGACCACCCATGATGCGGGTGCGGCCGTCGGGCGCGCATTCGCGGCTCAACCCCTCGAGCCGGAAGTGCAGATAGCACCAGCCGCGGAAATCGAATTCCCAGCGCTGCGCATGCGCCCACGCAGGCACCGTGTGCATATCGGAGCGGGAAAGCATGAGATCCGGGCCGAGATGCACCACCTCATGGCGCCCGAGATCCGGCAAGCCTTCCGCAGCGCGCGTCTGCGGATCGAGGCTCCGCAGCCCCTGTCCGGGAAGATAGAGGGTTTCGAGACCATTCACCGCCGCTGCAGCAATGGCCTGCAGATCAGTGATCGACAGCCGCACATCGACGGCGGGAGACGCGGAATGATGGCCCTGCACGCTGGCGCCCCGGTGCGAGGAAGTTGGCAGAATATTCGGTGCTACACGTGCGAGGGGTCAAGCGTAAGAGAGCACCGTGTACTCAGCGGGCCGCGTCCTGTACCCGTCGTGCTACCCGCAGCCAGTTGCCGCCGAGGATGGAGCGCACGGCCTCTTGCGGGTAACCGCGCGCGAGGAGCGCCGCCACCAGCGCCACAAAGGTTTCCGGCGGCGCGAAGCGGCACGTGAACTGCGCCACCTGCTCCTCGCCGAAGGTGTCGCGCAGGGTGTGCAGATAGTCGATGACTTCCTGTTGGTCGTAGACGTAGTCGAGCGAGATGCCGACATGCTCGTGACCCACCAACTGCACGATGTGATCGACATGCCGGGCCATCAGTTCGGCATAGTCCTCGCCAGCACCCAGGAAATCTCCCACGCCGTTTACGCCCACCACGCCACCGACAGCAGCACAGGCACGGATCAGGTCGTCGGGAATGTTGCGCGGGTGCGGGTGCACTGCGCTTGCATTCGAATGCGAGAAGATCACCGGACCTCCCGCGGCGTCGATCACCTCACGCGCGGTGCGGTGCCCGGTGTGCGAGCAGCAGACCATCATGCCCACGCGCCGCATCTCCGCGATCAGGGCCCGGCCATGCGGCGTAAGCCCGCCGTCCTCGTCGAGGCAGCCTCCACCGGAAGCGTTGTTGCGGTTGTAGGCGATCAGCATCCAGACCACGCCGTGCTCGCGCAGCTGTGCAATCAATCCCTGATCACCTGCATCGAACGGCGCCAGTCCTTCCACATCGAACATCACTGCGAGCCGGCCACTCGCACGGGCATGCGAGACGTCGTCGACATGCGTAGCCAGCAGGTAGCGGTCCGGGTTGGCGAGCACATACCGGCAGAAGGCCTCGAGGTTGGCGAGGTGCTCCTCGAGGCTGATCGGTCCGAAGCCGATGTTCAGCGTCACCGCATCGACGCCGCTTGCGCGGACGCGCTCGAGTTGCGGCAGGAAGCTCGTATCAGACGGGCGCAGCGGCATGCAGGCGTGGTTGTCCCACACCGTGATGCCCGCGAGAAGCGCACGGGCGCGTCGCAAGGAATCAGTGTCCATGCCGCAACTCCGCGTCGAGGAAGGCCCGCACGGGCGGCACGACCGCTGCAGGATCAAGCCCCACCGCATGATCGCGTCCCTCGAACAGCAGCACATGCCAGCCCGCAGCCTCCAGTTCCTGCCGCCACGCGCGCAGCGTGCTTGCATTGCGCAGCAGGTAGCGACCCGCATATACATCCCCCTCCCCTCCCGCATACACAAGACGCGGGCAGCAGATCCGCGCGAGGGCCTGCGCCTCGTCCCAACCGGCCATGCTCCGACCGTAATGGACCCACTGCGCGTACTGCGCGGGCGAGCGCAGCACCATGTGCGAGGACGCGGGGGGATCCGCCATCTGTTCCTCGGCGGCCGCGAGGAGATCCGCATACTGCGCGCCGAGCGGCGGCCATCCGCCGATGACCAGCGCGCTCAGCCGGTCCGTTCGCGTCGCAAGCTGTAGTCCCGCGTTGGCACCCCAGGAATAGCCCCAGTACGCGAACCGCGAAAACCCCGCGGCATCGGCCACGGCCAGAAGATCACGGCACACCTGATCGGCAGTGAGGTCTTCAGGGCGGGTCTCGCGGCTGCGGCCGATGTTGGGGTAATCCATCAGCAGCACGCGCCAGGCGTCCGTGAGGCCAGCAAGAAACCCGTCTTTAACTGCAGCCGCTTCGTCACCGAAGATCTCAGCGTGCGAGGCCATCAGGGGAAAACCGAGCAGCAGTGGCTCGCCACTGCCGTGCACCTCGTAGTAGACGCCGGATGCAGGATCGAGCGGCACGGAAGACCTCATATTCGGAAAGACATCCGCATGGATTGTTGCACCGGGCCACTGCACGGGATCGGGCAGCCGTCACTCTGATTCGGGCTGGCGTCACGCCGGCGCCGGACAGCCGCCGAAGACCCGGGTTTCGCAGCGGTCGCTGCGCGAGCGGCCTTGTCATGCGCGACCAGTTCCCACTGCTCAGCTCACTCAACGCGATTCCACAACACCCCCAACCCCGGCGCCCGCACCACCACCTCATCGCCGGATTGCAGATAGGCGAACGGATTCCAGAGGGTTGCCGGATGGAACAACACACCTTCCGGTGTGCCCGTGAGAAGGATGGTTCCGGCGGGAATGGCGTCACAGCCCGTCAAGCGGACCGTCTGCTCGCCTTTGTGGTAGTCCTGCGTGCACGCGCCCAGCGCACGCGCAGCAATTTCCGCAGGCGGCCAGATCATGAGCGCGGCAGATGCGCGCTGGCGCAGCCGGCGATTGACGAGGAGCTCAAGCGTCACCGACGCATGAAACGCGCTGCCCTCACTCGGGATCACCAGGAACGGGCCCAGCGGCATCATGCCGGGACCGCCTTTTGCCTCCGTAAAACCGGTGGTTCCCATGGGCTGATCGAAATCCAGGTCCCGCACCAGAGACCAGCGATCCGTGAAGTCGTTGCAGAGCATGTAACCGAACTGCGCTGGCCGCTCCGGACGAACGGGTGTCAGCGCCACCGCGCAGAGCTCTGCCTCGTAGTCGAAGCGACCGCGCCTTTCGACGGGCGCGTTCCACACCGTGGGCGCGGAGAGTTTGGGGAAGAGGAAAACGCCGTCCTCGATGCCTGTTTCTTCCGCATGCGCGACGTAATTCGTGCCCGCCGCGATGTGGGCATCACCCGTCACCAGAGGCACACCGAGCTCCTCGTACCGCACGAGCATCTCTGTCCCCGTCCTCGCTATCTGCTCGAGCTGCTCTCGCCCCATCGAGGCCATGGCGAGCAGAGGATCATCCACCGGACGGGATGTGGCCGCGCCGATGTCGACGACGTGCAGCCCCTCTGCTGATACACGGCGCACGATCACGAGCGTCGGCGACGTGCCGCTCACCACTCTCGCGAAGGTGAGGCCCTGCTCCAGCGGCAGCATCGAGATGCCGTCGAAGGGCTCGCCCTCGAGCATGGCGTCGAAGGCAGGGCGGGTGAGCACGATGCTCGATACGAGCAACGCGCATGCAATGGCACCCACGATGACCAACAGCCATGTTTTCAAGACGCTCTCACACTCCGGAGAATGAAACGCCGGGCAGGATCACCGATGAGGGACGCTCACTCGATAAACCCCTTCAAATCCTGCGCGAAAGCCTGCATCGACTCAGGGTGGACATACATCATGTGCCCGGCCTCGTAGTAGCGCACGGTGATGTTCGCGCGCAGCGCATCCTCGATGCGCAGGTGCGCAAGAAAATGATCCGTAGCGCCATAGGGTGTCGCGAGGTCGTAGTAGCCCTGCTGCACCAGCAGCCGCATGTGCGGGTTCTGCGTCATCGCGTAGGCGAGGTCGATGGCCGTGTTGGCGATGGGCACTTTCGGGCCGTCGATATCGGGCTGCGCATGGCTCTGGTCCCAGTCCTTCCAGAGCTCGGCCGACCCCACATAGGGCCGATCCATCACCACCTTGAGATCCTCGCGGTAGTAGTCGTTGAAGGTGGAGATGACCGCTGCGCCCACCGCCGGGAAGAACGGATCCCAGCGGAAGAACTCCGACAGCGGATTGAGGGTGGCACCCTTGAAGCGGGAGTCGACGCGGCCCGTGGTCTCGCGTCGCCCACGCAGCAGTTCCTGCGCGAAGCGCCCCTCGTCTATGCGCAGGTTCGCGCGGTCCCAGTAGTCTTCGCTGATACCGGTGAAACGGTGAAGCCCCGCGAGCACCGCCTGGCGTTCCTCTGCGGTTGCGCGGTTACCCTTCAGCAGCACCGGGGCGTAGACCTCCTGCGCAAAGCGCTCGGCCTCGCGCAGAAAAGGCTGGAGTTCCGCGGGACGATCGGGAACAGCATGGTGATACCAGGCGGTAGCCGCGTAGGTGGAGAGGTAGTTGATGTAGGGCTCGTCGAGGCGAAGGCCCGCGTTGCCCGCGATGAAGTCCATGTAGGGCGACACCAGGATCACGCCGTTCAGTGCGAGCGCGTGCTTGCGCAGTAACTCCAGCGCCACGCCGCCGCTGCGGATGCCGCCGTAGCTTTCGCCCAAAAGGTACTTGGGCGACTGCCAGCGCCCGTTCTCGGTCACGTAGCGCACGATGAACGCCGAGACCGAACGGATGTCCTGGTCCACGCCCCAGAAATCCTTGCCCTCGCCTTTGCCCACGAGGCGCGCGTATCCCGTGCCCACCGGATCGAGCATTACGAGGTCTGCCTTGCCGAGCACGCTGAGATCATTGCTCACACGGCGGAACGGACCCTTGGTGCTGAAAGCTGCATCGTCCAGCACCGTACGTTGCGGACCGAGGATGCCCATGTGCAGCCACATCGAGGCGGAGCCCGGGCCACCGTTGTAGGCAAAGAGGAGGGGCCGCGTACGCTTGTCACCACCGTCGCGCGTGTAGGCGGTATAGCCGAAGAGCGCGATCGGCTCGCCCGCGTCATTGCGCATCAGGAGCGTGCCCGCGGTGGCGGTGTAGCGGATCTCCGCACCGTCGAGGCGCATGGAGTGGCGCGTGACGAAGGTTTCGGCGGCGGGTTCTTTTTCAGTGGCAGGCGCCTCCTGCTCAAGCGGTTTTTCCGCAGAGGAAGATTTCGCAGCGCTCTCAGCGGCGTGGGCCTGGAGGCCGGGTGCAAGTCCCAGCACCAGTAGCATCAACAGACGGATCCCGTGTCTCATCGTGTTTTTTCCTCTCGTGCCCCGGCATCGTCGGGCGTGGCGTTCAGCGTGTCGAAATGCGCGGCGATCACATCGCTACCGAGCGTCGAGCCATCGTTCTTGCCGATGGTGATCGCGGGCCAGCGTCCGTCACGGAACATGAACAGCACGGTGGCACCCTCGGGGCCCGCCACGAGCGGACCATAGCCGCGGTTCGCGAGCCCCACCCGGATGTCGCCGGCGTGATGCCACGTTGCGCCAACGCGCTGCGATCCCTCCAGAATGATCTCGGTGTAATCGCAGGCGTGGGTGTGGGCTTCCACAAAACAGTCGGGTGGGAAACGTACCTTGAACACGGTGGGCGCCGCGGGGTCTGCGGGATCGCCTACGCGGTACATGCTCGTCACGATGCCGGTGGGCAGCTGCACCTTGTCGAGCGCGTCCCAGCTGAACGCGACATGACCTTTGCGGCCCAGTTCACGGGCGAATTCAGCGTCGGTTTTCTGTGTCATCTGCTGCCTCTGTCCGGCTCGTGCGTCGCCCCCCAACAGCTACTGCCAACTCCTGATCAGCGTGTCGTAATCGACGGTCTCTGGCGCGGGCTCCTCATCATCCAGCGCTGGCTTCGGCGCACCGGGCCGATCGAACCAGAGCTGCGGATCCTCGGGGGTATTCAGCCGCGGGCCGATATCACCCTGCACGCCAGCACGCTCGAGCCGCTCCAGCACCGCCTCTTGCGCCGCACAGAGCGCGTCCATGGCCTGCTGCGGGGTGCTCGTGCCGGCAACGGCTTCACCGATGTGCTGCCACCACAGCTGCGCGAGTTTCGGGTAATCCGGGACGTTGGTGCCGGTGGGGGACCACTGCAGGCGCGCCGGGGAACGGTAGAACTCCACGAGGCCGCCGAGTTTCGGCGCGCGATCGGTGAAGCTCTGGTGGCGAATGGTGCTCTCGCGGATGAAGGTGAGACCGACATGGGATTTCCGGACATCGACGGTCTTGGAGGTGACGAACTGTGCGTAGAGCCATGCGGCCCGCGCACGCTCCACCGGCGTGGACGTCATCAGCGTCCATGAGCCCGCATCCTGGTAGCCGAGTTTCTGACCCGGCTCCCAGTACGCGCCGTGCGGCGAGGGAGCCATACGCCATTTCGGCGTGCCGTCGGCGTTCATGACGGACAGCCCAGGCTTCACCATGTCGGCGGTGAAGGTGGTGTACCAGAACATCTGCTGCGCCACCTCGCCCTGCGCAGGCACGGGGCCGGATTCGGAGAAGGTCATGCCCTGTGCGGCAGGCGGCGCATAGGCCTTGATCCACTCGATGTATTTGCGGATCGCATAGACCGCGGCGGGGCCGTTGGTGTCTCCGCCGCGCGCCACGCAGGAGCCCACCGGGCGGGATTGCTCATCCACGCGGATGCCCCACTCGTCCACGGGCAATCCGTTCGGCTCGCCCTTGTCGCCGTTGCCGGCCATCGAGAGCCAGGCATCGGTGAAGCGCCACCCGAGCGAGGGATCTTTCTTGCCGTAATCCATGTGGCCGTAGACTTTTTTACCGTCGACCGTGCGACCGGTGAAAAAAGCCGCGATGTCCTGGTACGCGGACCAGTTCAGCGGCACGCCAAGCTCATAGCCGTACTTCGCCCTGAAGTCCGCCTTGTTTGCGGGGTCGTTGAACCAGTCATAGCGGAACCAGTACACGTTGGCGAACTGCTGGTCGGGCAACTGGTAGAGCTTGCCATCGGGCCCGGTGGTGAAACGCGTCCCGATGAAGTCCGCCAGATCGAGCGTGGGGCTCGTCACCTCGGCGCCCTCACCCGCCATCCAGTCGCTCAGGTTGCGCGCTTGCTGGTAGCGCCAGTGCGTACCGATCAGGTCGGAGTCGTTCACGTAGGCGTCGTAGATGTTCTGGCCGGACTGCATCTGCATCTGGAGCTTCTCGACCACATCGCCCTCGCCGATCAGGTCATGCGTGACCTTGATGCCGGTGATCGCGGTGAATGCGGGCGCCAGTACCTTGCTCTCGTATTCGTGGGTGGCGATGGTCTCCGAGACCACCTTGATCTCCATGCCCTGATAGGGCGCCGCGGCCCTCGCAAACCAGGCCATTTCCGCTTCCTGCGCGGCACGCGGGAGCGTGGATATATCGCCTATCTCGGCGTCGAGGAAGGCACGCGCGGCGGCCTCGGCGCCAGGGTTCGGCGCTGCGGGCGCCACCGCGACTGCGGAAGGTTCCGGCGCCTTCTCGCCGCAGGCCGCCATCAGAAGCGCCAGCGTCACGGCGCCTGCCGTGGCACTCGCGCGTTTCCGCACCAGGTTCAGAGCCTGCATTCCATCCTCCATTGCCGGGTAAAAGCCGGCCCTCATACAAACCGAAAAATCCCCGCCGCGCAAACCACCGACAACAGGCTGGCGCCCCAGAGCGGCAACCCCGCTGCGAGCGCAATCCAGGCCAGGTGGACGAAGGCCGCACACAGAAGCGACAGGAACAGCCGGTCACCACGCTGCGTGGCAATACCAAGCATTCCCCGGCGCGGCGCCGCCTCCGGAGAGAACCGCGCCCACAGCACCATGATGAGCAGCGCCAGTGCGATGGACGCGAAGAACACCGTCGTCACCGGGGTCCACGCCATCCACGCCAGATCCGGCATCAGACCCTCCCCAGCGCAAAGCCGGTGGCGATGTAGTTGCGCACGAACCAGATCACGATCGCGCCGGGGATGATCGTGAGCACACCCGCCGCCGCCAACACGCCCCAGTCCATGCCCGAGGCAGACACCGTGCGCGTCATGATCGCGGCAATCGGTTTGGCTGCTGTGGTCGTGAGCGTGCGGGCGATCAGCAGCTCCACCCACGAGAACATAAAACAGAAAAACGCCGCCACACCGATACCGCTCGCAATGAGCGGCATGAAGATCCGCAGGAAGAACGTGCCGAAGGAATGGCCGTCGATCCAGGCCATCTCGTCGATCTCGCGCGGGACAGACGACATGAAGCCTTCGAGGATCCAGACCGCGAGCGGCACATTGAAAAGACAATGCGCCAGTGCCACGGCGATGTGGGTGTCGATCAGGCCGACCGCGGAATACAACTGGAAAAACGGCAGCGCGAAAACCGCCGCGGGCGCCATCCGGTTGCTGAGCAGCCAGAAGAAGAGATGCTTGTCGCCAAGAAAGCGGTACCGCGAGAACGCATAGGCCGCGGGGAGGGCCGCGCTCACAGAGATCAGCGTGTTCAGCAGCACATAGCACAGCGAATTGATGTACCCCCCGTACCAGCTCGGGTCACCCAGGATCACGGCGTAGTTGCGCAGCGTGGGCTCGGCAGGCCAGAGCGTGAGGCCGGCGGTGATCTCGGCATTGCTCTTGAAGCTCATGTTGACGAGCCAGTAGATCGGCAGCAGCAACAATGCGATGTACACCGCCGGCACGAGGGAGCCCGCGCGCTTCATGGTGCGCCTCCAGCGCGGCCGGGTGCGTGATGCCCGTCATCGCGCGTCATCACCGCATAGAACACCCACGAGAACAGCAGGATCACCAGAAAGTAGATGATCGACATCGCCGCCGCCGGCCCAAGGTCGAATTGCCCCACTGCCATCTGCACCAGATCGATCGACAGGAAGGTGGTGGCGTTGCCCGGCCCGCCCCCGGTCACCACGAAGGGCTCCGTGTAGATCATGAAGCTGTCCATGAACCGCAGCAGTACGGCGATGGTGAGCACGCGCGCGAGCTTGGGGAGCTGGATGTAACGAAACACCGCGAAGCGCGAGGCACCGTCGATACTCGCGGCCTGGTAGTAAGCATCGGGAATGGACACCAGCCCCGCGTAGGCGAGCAGAACGACGAGGCTTGTCCAGTGCCAGACATCCATCAGGATCAGCGTGATCCAGGCATCCAGCGGATCCTGCACGTAGTTGTAGTCGATGCCGAGCCGCGCGAGGGTATGGCCCAGTAGGCCGATGTCGACGCGCCCGAAGACCTGCCAGATCGTGCCCACCACGTTCCACGGAATCAGCAGCGGCAACGCCATCAGCACGAGGCACACCGCCACACCGGGGCCGCGCCGTGGCATGTGGAGCGCGATGAACACGCCGAGCGGAATCTCGATCGCCAGAATGATTCCCGAGAACAACAGGTTGCGGCCGAGCGCATCCCAGAACCGCGCCGAGTGCAGCACCTGCTCGTACCACGCGGTGCCAGCCCAGAAGAAACGGTTGTTGCCGAAGGTGTCCTGCACCGAGTAGTTCACGACCGTCATCAGCGGGATCACAGCCGAGAACGCCACCAGCAGGAGCACCGGCAGCACGAGGAACCAGGCTTTCTGGTTGACGGTTTTCATGCGGCGCCTACTCGCCATCCGTCGGCATAGAGATGCACGCCCGAAGGATCGAAGGCCACACGGGGCTCCTCCGGTACCGTGTCCCCTTCGCGGAGCACCGCGGCGAGCAGTGTGGCACCGAGTTGCAGCCGCGCGATGCGCAAGCGACCCAAGTCATCGACGCGCAAGAGCTTCGCCGGCAGGCCCGATTCCGCGAGCCGCACGTGCTCGGGCCGCACGCCCAGCTCGAGCGCACCCTCGGGCAATGCGGGTGGCAACACGGGCGGCGTGATGCGGTTTCCCTCGAAGAACAGCGCATCGCCCTCACGCGTGAGCGGCAGGACGTTCATGCCCGGCGAGCCGATGAAGTACCCCACGAAGGTGTGGTTCGGGCGCGCGAAGAGGGCCTCCGGTGTGCCCACCTGCAGGATCTGCCCCTCGTGCATCACGACGACGGTATCGGCAAAGGTGAGGGCCTCGGTCTGGTCGTGCGTCACATAGACCATGGTGTGTCCCACGCGCCGGTGCAGGGCCTTCAGCTGTGCGCGCAGCTCCCATTTCAGCTGCGGATCGATGACGGTGAGCGGCTCGTCGAAAAGGATGGCGTTCACGTCCTCACGCACCAGTGCGCGGCCGAGCGAGATCATCTGCTTCTCGTCGGCACGCAGCCCGCGGGCGCGGCGCGAGGCCTGCGCGGAGAGCCCCGTGAGCTGCAGCACCTCATCCACCCTGGCCGCCACGATCTCGCGCGGCAAGCCTCGGTTACGCAGCGGAAACGCAAGGTTATCGCGCACGCTCAGGGTGTCGTAGACCACCGGGAACTGGAACACCTGGGCAATGTTGCGCCGCGCTGTCGGGAGCGCCGTGACATCGACTCCGTCGAACAGGATGCGCCCCCCGGTGGGCTGCAGAAGCCCCGAGACCAGATTCAGCAAGGTGGTCTTGCCGCAACCCGAGGGCCCCAGAAGCGCATAGGCGCCACCGTCCTCCCAGACGTGCTGCACGTGCTTCAGGGCAGGCGCCGCACCGTGGCCGTAGCTGTGGTGGATGCCGGCAAGTTCGATCCGCGCCATGCTCAGGCCGCCTGCGCGGGCAGGAGCGCGCAACCGCGGGCATCGAAGGCGAGGATGTCCGCGGCATCGACGCTGGTCTCGAGCAGCGTGCCGGGCGCAACGGGATGCACGCCATGGACGAGCAGCACCCAGCGCGCAGCACCGTACTCGACGTGCACGAAACTCTCTGAGCCCGTGATGTCCGTGGAGATCACCCGTACACGGAACACCGCGGCATCCGGACCGCCGCGGCCCATGCGCAGCCGGTGCGGACGGAAGCCGAGCGTCCAGTCACCATCGGGCAAGCGCGGCAGTGTCTGGTCTGCGTCGGGATCTACGCCGCCGCGCGTGCGGCCCTCGCTCGCCCGCACGGGCAGCAGGTTCAGGGGCGGATCCGAAAACACCTGTGCGCTCTGCAGATCCCGTGGTTGCTGCCACACGCGGTGGGTGGGCCCGACTTGCGTCACGCGTCCTTGGTGCAGCGTGGCCGTGTTGCCGCCCAGCAGCAGCGCCTCTGCGGGCTCGGTGGTGGCATAGACCACCACTGAGGCGCTGTCGGCGAAGAGCCGCGGCAGTTCAACGCGCAGGTCTTCACGGAGCTTGTAGTCGAGATTGGCGAGCGGCTCGTCCAAAAGTACCAACCCCGCCTTCTTCACCAGCGCACGCGCCAGCGCGACCCGCTGCTGCTGCCCGCCGGAGAGCTCCAGAGGCTTGCGCTCGAGGAAAGGCCCAAGGCGCAGCAACTCGGCCACGCGTGACACCTCGCGGGCGATCGCGATGGCGTCCATCCCCATCGCGCGGAGCGGCGAGGCGATGTTCTCGCGCACCGTCCAGGCGGGGTAATTGATGAACTGCTGGTAGACCATCGCCACATTGCGACGCTGCACCGGGTGAGCCGTGACATCGCGCCCGGCGAAGAGCACGGTGCCGGTGTCGGGGCGGTCGAGCCCTGCCATCAGCCGCAGCAGGCTCGTCTTTCCCGAGAGCGTGGGACCGAGCAACACGTTCATCGCGCCGGGCTCGAGCCGGAGCGACACCGCATCGACATGACGCTCCAGCCCGACGCTGCGGCAGACCTCGCGCAGTTCGAGCATCAGCGCACCTGCACCTGCGGTAAGGCCTTGGGATCACACATCGCGCGCGCGATGCGCTCCCCGATCATCACCGCAGGAAGATTGGTGTTCGCACGGGTGATCTGCGGCATCAGGCTCGCATCCGCCACCACCACGCCGGGCAGGCCGTGCACGCGTCCGTCGTGGTCGCACACGGCCATAGGGCCCGTGCCCATCGCGCAGGACCCTGCGGGGTGATAGTAGTGCGCCACGGTGTCGCGAATCGCCTGATCGGTACTCATGTCGGTGATGCGCTCGCCCAGCAGCGAGGCGAGCCGCGGGTGCTCCAGCAACTGCTCCGCGAGCACCAACCCTTCGCGCATGACCGCGATATCGTGCCCTTCCTCGTCGCTCAGATAGCGATGATCGATCAGCGGATGTGCAGCGGGATCAGCCGAGGCGATGTGCACGAAGCCGCGGCTGCGCACATCGATGCAGGAAACCTCGATCTGCACTCGCCCATGCAGGATGCTCGTCTGATCGCTGGCGGACACGGGATAGATATGCATGTCGTAGCGACCATCGCGCGACTGGCTGGACGCGAACTTGCCGAGCGTCTGCTCCTCGGGCAGAAAGCCGGACGCAGCGGCCTCCTCCAGCCACCGCTGCAGCTGCGGGCCTACCTTGCGATCGGCGTGCACCATGGGGTGGTCATGCAGGTTCGCGCCGACGCCCGGCAGCGCGTGCACCACGCGCACACCGGCTGCACGCAGCACAGCGGGATCACCGACACCCGAGCGCTCGAGCACGAGCGGCGTTCCATACGCGCCCGCAGACAACACCAGCGTGCCAGCCTGAATCACCACGCGCTCACCGCGGCGCTGTGCATACAGACGCACGCCGCCATCCGCACATTCGAAGCGGTCGACGAGCGTCTCATCGAGAATGCGCAGTTTCCCGCGAACGGGGTCGATGTACGCGAAGGCGGTATTCCAGCGTGTGCCGTTGACCACATTCACCGTCTCGAGGCCGAAGGACGCCCCCGCGTCGAGATCGCACAGGTCACTGGCGATGGGCCAGCCGAGATCAGCGGCTGCTTCCAGACATCGGGCATGGAACGGCCCCGCCTCGTGCGGCGCGTAGGCGCGCACGCGCATGCGCTGAAGGACCTGCTCGTAGAGGGCGGCGACCTCGTCGCCGCTCCAGCCGGGCAGATTCCAGTGATCGTATTCAACGCGCTGGCCTACCGCAGCGATCGCCCCGTTGTGCGCACTGCAACCACCCATCACGCGGGCGCGCTCGAAGCTCCAGCGTCCCGATCGGTAGCCCCAGTCGTGCGTGGTGGCGAGCATCCGCGCGCTCAACAACTCCGGTGGCCAACGGCCGCCATCAAAGGGGCCGTAGTCGGGGCCTGCCTCGACCAGCAGCACATCCCGACCGCGCTCCGCGAGGCGGCCGGCAACCACGCAGCCTGAGGAGCCGCCTCCCACCACAACGACCTCAGCCTTTAGTATCGATGTCATGCGCGACAACCTGGCCAGTGGGAAAAATGGGGTCTGACCCCATTTAATTTGTCAGGTGGCACGGGTTTGCCAGCCGGCGAGTTGCTTGCCTACGGGCAGCTCGCGCACGCGCACGCCGGTGGCAGCGAAGATCGCGTTGGCGATGGCGGGGCCGGCAGGCGGTACGCCGGGCTCGCCGATGCCGCCGGGCGAGCGCTCGCTCTGGATGATCTCCACGTCGACGGTGTGCGGTGCGGCACGCATGCGCGCGACCTCATAGTCGCTGTAGTTCGATTGCTGTACGCGGCCCTGGTCGAAGGTGATCGCGCTGTTCAAGGTGTTGCTCATCGCCATCACGAGCGCGCCTTCCATCTGTGAGGCCGCGCGGTCGGGGTTTGCCACGAACCCGGCATCCACGGCGACGGTCGCGCGCGGCACCAGCACCGTGCCGTCGGGCAACACGTCCACTTCGGCTACGACGGCCACCGTCGCGAGAAAACTCCGGTGCACCGCAATACCGCGCCCGCGTCCGCGCGGCAGCGGCGTGCCCCAGCCGCTGCGCTTGCGCGCTGATTCAACCACCGCACGCACACGCGCGGTTTCGAGGGGGATATCCGCCCACGGCACGCCGTAGTACTTCTCGGAGCCGTCCACCAGGCCGTTCTTGCTGAGGTCCACCGTGCGGTCGGGGCCAATCAGTTGGAGCAGGAAATCCGCCGGGTCCATGCCGGCTGCGTGCGCGAGCTCATCGACAAAAGACCCGATCGCAAAACCGTGATGGATCGCGTTCACGCTGCGATACCAGCCGATCCGCGTGTGCGCCGGCGCCGCGCACACTTCAACGCGCATGTTCGGGATATCCCAGGGCACATCGCTCGCGCCGTTGGTGAGCTCGTCGGGGGTGGGCAGGGCGTCTTTGGTGAAGGTCGCGCCGATCGAGGGGTACGCCGAGCGGTGCAGCCACGCATCCACCTTGCCGCCCTCGCCAAGCGCCGCTTCCAGCCGATGCGCCGCTACCGAGTGGTAGTAGGAGTGGCGCATATCGTCTTCGCGGCTCCACTGCACGCGCACCGGCGCGCCCACTTCTTTGGACAGGAACGCGGCCTCGCAGATGAAATCCGGTTTGGACTTGCGGCCAAAGGCACCGCCCAACAGCGTCACGTGCACCGTGATATTCGCCTCGTCGATGCCCAGATATTCCGCCACCGTCGTGCGTGCGTCGTAGGGTGACTGCGTGGGCGCCCAGATCTCCACCTTGCCGCCCGCCACGTGCGCGAGCGCGACCACGGGCTCCATCTGCGCGTGCGACAGATAGGGAACGTGATACTCGGCCGAAACCGTACGCGCCGCAGACGCAAGCGCTTTCGCCGCATCGCCACTGCTGCGACCGGGCGCACCGGGCGCGCGGATGCTTTTCTCGAGGCTCGCGCGGTAGCTGCGCGATGCGTGGGTACCGTTTGCGCCGCTGTCCCATACGATCTTCAGCGCATCGCGCCCGCGCAGCGCGGCCCAGGTGTTCCGCGCAATCACCGCGACGCCACCGAGCGGCAAATAGGCCCCCGGCAGCGGCGCAGCAGGAATGCGCACGATGCGCTCCACACCCGGCACCTTGAGCGCGGCACTGTCGTCCACGCTCACGAGGGTGGCGCCCCACACCGGCGGGCGCGCGATCATCGCGACCTTCATGCCAGGCAGGCTGACATCGGCACCAAACACCGCAGCGCCCGTGGTGACAGGCACGAGATCGATCGAGGGCATACGCTTGCCCTGCCACCGCCGCTCGGACGGCTCCTTGATACGCAGACGCGCGGGCGGGGGCATGGGCAGCACACGCGCCGTGGCCACCAGTGCACCAAAGCCCAGCGTGCGGCCGCTCGGGCGATGCACCACCTCGTGTTGCCGCGCGAACACCTCGCTCGCGTTCACGCCCCACTCTTTGGCCGCGGCATCCTCGAGCAGCGCGCGCACGGTGGCGCCCGCCTCCCGATACGCCGGCAGGAAATCGCGGATGCTGGTGGAGCCATCGGTGTTCTGCGAACCGTATTTCTTCTCACCCAGTGCCTGCTCCACGCGGCAGCGCAACCAGTCTGCTTCCATTTCGTCGGCGATGATCATCGGCATC
>Ga0315902_10001512_pt1 | contig 37331 bp, 33 predicted proteins | sample LakEriMetagenome_9_FD_203523 | JGI IMG/M metagenome (GOLD analysis project Ga0315902, IMG submission 203523) | Freshwater fungal communities from buoy surface, Lake Erie, Ohio, United States - Buoy 12 MA117 | ecosystem: Environmental > Aquatic > Freshwater > Lake > Lake biofilm | place: USA... | reverse complement strand
CCGCAGCGCTTCCTGTTCAACGACGGCATGAACGCGGCCGACTTCATCAAGGGCGTGGGCCCGCAGTTCCTCAACAACGCCTTCGGCACCTCCTCGGGCACCACCCGCACGCCGTCCACCGAGTTCTTCGGCCAGGCCTACCCGGCGATGAGCGGCGGCTTCGACGCCGGCGCCCCCGCCGCCGACCGCGCATTCGACGCCGCGGCCATCCTCGGTCTGGCGGCGGCGCACGCCGGCAAGTTCGAGGCCGCGGCCATCCGCGACTCGATCCGCAAGGTCACAGAGCCTGGTGGCGAAGTGGTGCACGCCGGGCCGCAGGGCTTTGCGCGTGCCCTGCAGCTCATCCGCGAGAAGAAGCCGGTGCGCTATGTCGGCGTCATCGGGCCGGTGGCCTTCGACAAGAACGGCGACATCGTCGGACCCTTCCGCACCTGGCGCATCACCAACGGCGAGATCACGACCGTGGGCCAGATGAGCATGGAGGACGTGCAGGCCGTCCAGCAGCGCCTGCGCTGATGGGCCTCGACGTAGCCGGCCGCGGCGCGCCGCGGCCCGAGCGCACGGCGCTGGCGCCGGGCCTGGAGATCTCCCGCGTGGTCACCGGCCTGTGGCAGGTGGCCGATATGGAGCGCGGCGGCCGCCTGCTCGACCCCGAGGCAGGCGCAGCGGCCATGGCCGGCTACGCGGCGGCAGGCTTCGACACCTTCGACATGGCCGACCACTACGGCTCGGCCGAGATCATCACGGGGCACTTGCTGCAGCGCGCCGAGGGCCGCGGCGTGCGCGCCTTCACCAAGTGGTGCCCGCCACCCGGGCCGATGACGCCTCAGGCCGTGCGCGATGGCGTGCGCCGTTCGCTCGATCGCATACGCACCTCGCGCATCGACCTGATGCAGTTCCACTGGTGGACCTTCGAGCACCCGGGCTGGATCGACGCGATGACCGAGCTCGCGCGGCTGCGCGAGGAGGGCCTGATCGGCGAGATCGGACTGACCAACTTCGACACCGCGCACCTGCGGGTGCTGCTGGCCGAGGGCATTCCCGTCGTCAGCAACCAGATCTGCCTGTCGCTGCTGGACCGCCGCGCCACCGGCGCGATGGCGGCGCTGTGCGCACAGCGCGGCGTGAAGCTGCTGGCCTACGGCACCCTGGGCGGCGGCTTCCTCAGCGAGCGCTGGCTCGGCGCAGCCGAGCCAGCCGAGGTAGGCGACTGGAGCAAGATGAAGTACAGCCGCTTCATCCGCGAGATCGGCGGCTGGGCAGCGCTGCAGGGCGTGCTGCAGGCGGCGCACCGCATCGCGCAGCGCCGCGGCGTGTCCATCGCCAACGTGGCCACGCGCTGGGTGCTCGAGCAGCCGGCAGTGGCTGCGGTGATCGTCGGGGTGCGACTGGGCGAGCGCGAGCACCGTGACGACAACCTGCGCCTGTTCGGCTTCGCGCTGGATGACGAAGACCGCCAGGCGCTGGCACAGGCCTTCGCGGGCACGCGGGCGATCCCCGGCGACTGCGGCGACGAATACCGCAAGCCGCCCTTCCTCACCGCCTCGGGCGACCTCAGCCACCACCTCGACGCCCTGCCGCCGGTGTGGGCGCCGCAGCCGGTCGCGCGGCGTGACGGCGCCACGCCGCGCCAGCGGGTGGACACCGGCAGCGCCTGGGAGCCGCTGGCGGGCTACTCGCGCGCCGTGCGCAGCGGCAACCGCATTCTCGTCAGCGGCACCACGGCCACCCACGGCAGCGGGCGGCTGATCGGGGCCGGCGACGCCGCCGCACAGGCGACCTACATCCTCGACAAGATCGCCGCCAGCCTGGGCGCCTTGGGCGGACGGCTCGAGGACGTGGTGCGCACCCGCGTCTACCTCACCCACCTGGACGACTGGCGCGGCGTGAGCGAGGTGCACGGCCGCGTCTTCGGCGACATCCGGCCGGCCAACACGCTGCTGCAGGTGGCGGGCTTGGTCGGCGAGGGCTACCGGGTCGAGATCGAGGCCGAAGCCGAGGTCTGAGACCTGGCGGCGTGCCGGTTCGTCGCCGTCACGCCCCTGCCATTCCGTCAGTCCGTCAGTCCGTCAGTGCCGCAGCCCGTCAGTCGGCCTGCTTGCGCAGGAAGGCCGGGATCTCGATCTCGTCCATGCCGTTGCTGGCCATCGCTTCCACGCGGGTGCGGGCGCTGCGCCAGACGCTGGGCGTGCTCATGCCGCCGTAGTCGGGGTTGGTGACCGTGCTGCCCGCAGTGCCTGCGGTGCCGGCAGCCGCAGCGCCGGCAGACCCGGCGGAGCCCACCGTCAGCGCCTGGCTGAGCACCGGGATGTTGTCGGTGCCGGTGCGCAGCACCTGCTGCGGCGCGGCCACCGCCGGGGCCGAGACCACGGTCAGCGGGGTCTGCGAACGGCGCGCGCCCGAGGACAGCCCGGTGGCGATGACGGTCACGCGCAGCTGGTCGCCCAGGCTGTCGTCGTAGGCCGCGCCGTAGATGACGTGCGCGTCCTCCGAGGCGTAGCGGCGGATGGTGTTCATCGCGGTGCGCGACTCCACCAGCTTGAGGTTGCCGCGCGCCGCGGCAATCAGCACCAGCACGCCGCGCGCGCCCGACAGGTCAATGCCCTCCAGCAGCGGGCAGGCCACTGCGGCCTCGGCGGCCTTCTTGGCGCGCTCGGGGCCGCTGGCCATGGCCGTGCCCATCATCGCCTTGCCCGGCTCGCTCATCACGGTCTTGACGTCCTCGAAGTCGACGTTGACCAGCGCGTCCATGTGGATGATGTCGCTGATGCCGCCGACCGCGTTCTTCAGCACGTCGTTGGCGTGTGCGAAGGCGGCCTCCTGGGTGATGTCCTCGCCCAGCACCTCCAGCAGCTTCTCGTTGAGCACCACGATCAGCGAGTCGACGTTGGCTTCCAGCTCGCTCACGCCCTGGTCAGCCTGGCGCGCACGGCGCGGGCCCTCGAACTCGAAGGGCTTGGTGACCACACCCACGGTGAGGATGCCCATCTCGCGGGCCACCCGGGCGATGACCGAGGCCGCGCCCGTACCGGTGCCGCCGCCCATGCCGGCGGTGATGAACAGCATGTGCGCGCCGTCGATGGACGATCGGATCTGCTCGACCGCGGCTTCAGCCGCGGCGCGCCCGGCCTCGGGCTTGGAGCCCGCGCCCAGGCCCGACTGGCCCAGCTGCACCAGCTGCGACGCGGTGCTGCGGTTCAGCGCCTGCGCATCGGTGTTGGCGACGATGAACTCCACGCCCTGCACCTGTTGGCTGATCATGTGCTCGACGGCGTTGCCGCCGCCCCCGCCCACGCCGATCACCTTGATGCAGGTGCCCTGGTCGAAGTCCTCGATCATCTCGATTGCCATCTTGTTTCTCCTGTCGTTTTGCTGCAGTTGCCTTCTTGCCGTTGCCATCGGCTGCGGGTGTGGGGGGCGTCAGGCCTCCCGTCCCCTCGCCACCCTAGAAATTGCCCAAAAACCAGTCCCGCGCGCGGGTGACCACGGTCTTCACCGAGCCCGCCTGCTGCGCCGCCTTGTGCCCGCGGCTGCGCGCCAGGCGCGCCTCCTCGAGCAGACCCATGGCGGTGGCCGACCTCGGGTTGGCCACCATGTCGAAGAGTGCGCCGCTGTAGGTCGGGTTGCCCCGCCGCACCGGCTTCAGGAAGATGTCCTCGCCCAGCTCCACCATGCCGGGCATCACCGCCGAGCCGCCGCACAGCACGATGCCGCTGGACAGCACCTCCTCGTAGCCGCTGTCGCGGATGACCTGCTGCACCAGGGCGAAGATCTCCTCCACCCGCGGCTCGATCACGCCCGCCAGGGCCTGCCGCGACAGCATCCGCGGCGCGCGATCGCCCAGGCCCGGCACCTCCACCTGCTCCGACGGATCGGCCAGCATCTGCTTGGCCACCCCATGGCCCACCTTGATCTCCTCGGCATCCTTGGTGGGCGTGCGCAGCGCCATGGCGATGTCGCTGGTGATGAGGTCGCCCGCGATCGGGATGGCCACCGTGTGGCGCACCGAGCCGTCGGTGTAGATCTGCACGTCGGTGGTGCCCGCGCCGATGTCCACCAGGGCCACGCCGAGGTCCTTCTCGTCGGCGGTCAGCGCCGCCGCGGCGCTGGCGCTGGGGTTGAGCACCAGGCCCTCGACCTCCAGGCCGCAGCGGCGCACGCACTTGAGGATGTTCTCGGCCGCGCTTTGCGCCCCGGTCACGATGTGCACCTTCACCTCGAGCCGGCTGCCGCTCATGCCCACGGGCTCCTTGACCTCGTGGTTGTCGATCACGAACTCCTGCGGCTCCACCAGCAGCAGCCGCTGGTCGTTGGGGATGTTGATGGCCTTGGCCGTCTCCACCACCCGGGCCACGTCGGTGGGCGTGACCTCGCGGTTGTCGCGCACGATCACCATGCCGGTGGAGTTCTGGCCACGCACATGGCTGCCGGTGATGCCGGTGTAGACGCTGGTGATCTTGCAGGCGGCCATCATCTCGGCCTCCTTCAGGGCCTGCTGGATGCTCTGCACCGTGGCGTCGATATTGACCACCACGCCGCGCTTCAGGCCGTGCGACTCGGCCACACCCAGCCCCACCAGGCGCAGCTCGCTGCCGTTGACGATCTCGCCGACCACCGCCATCACCTTGGCGGTGCCGATGTCCAGTCCGACGACCAGGTCCTTGTATTCCTTGGGCATCTCAGGCCTCCCCTGCCCGCTGGCGGCGCGGCGGTCTGTTCATGGCGTGCTCCTGGCCGGCGCTGCGGCCGGTGCGGTGGTGGTGGTGACGTCGCGCAGACGCACGGCGTAGCCGCCGGGGTAGCGCAGGTCGGCGTGCAGCAGGGGCGTGCGAAAGCGCCCCGTCACCTGGGTCAGGGTGCGCGAGAAGCGCTCGGCGCGGGCCAGCACCTCCTCATCGGTGCCGCGGCCGATCTCGACGACCACCTCGCCGTCGAGCACGGCCCGCCAGGAGCCCTGGCCGGTCAGCGTGACGCGCAGCACCTCGCGGCCGTGTGCGGCCATCAGCGGCTTCAGACGCTGCAGCATGGCCAGCATGCGCGGGGCCGTGCCATCGGGCCCGGCCAGCCGCGGCAGGTCGTCGTCCTCGACGTCGCCGACGTTGGCCTCGAAGACCTCACCGAAGCCGTTGACCAGCAGGTCCTCGCCGGCCTCACGCGTCCACAGCGCCACGGCGCGGTGCTCCTCCAGACGCACCGCCAAGCGGTCGGGCCAGACGCGGCGCACCACGGCTTTGCGCACCCAGGGCGCCGACTCGAAGGCCGCCTGCGCCCGCGCCAGGTCGGTGCCGAAGAAGTTGCCCGCCATCTTCGGCATGGCGTTGGCGCGCAGGGTGGACAGGCTGTTGCGCTGCAGGTCGCCCTCGAGCTCGATCGTGCGCACCGGGAACCACGAGGTACGCAGCAGCCAGGCCAGGCCGGCAGCGGCCAGCACCATCACCGCCAGCACGGCACAGGCCAGCGCGGCCGCGTGCATCGTGCGCACGTCGGCCGGCAGCGACAGCGGCTGGCCCAGGGCGGCGCTCATCGCGGCTCTCATCGAGCGCCTCCGCCTGCGGTGGGCGCAGGGGCCGGGTAGTCCAGCGTCGCCTCGGCGAGCAGCCGCAGGCACAGCGCGGGGTAGTCGATGCCGGCGGCACGCGCGGCCATCGGCACCAGCGAGTGGCCGGTCATGCCCGGCGACGTGTTCATCTCCAGCAGGAAGGGCTTGCGGTCGGTGCGCCGCACCATCAGGTCGGCCCGGCCCCAGCCCCGGCAGCCCAGGGCGCGGTAGGCGGCCAGGGTCAGGCGGGCGATCTCGGCTTCCTCGGCGGCGGGGAGGCCGCTGGGGCAGTGGTAGACGGTGTCGTCGCTGAAGTACTTGTGCTCGTAGTCGTAGTCGCCCTGCGGCGCCTGGATGCGCACCACCGGCAGCGCGCGCGCCGCAGGTCCTGCGCCGATCACCGCGCAGGTGACCTCCTCGCCGTCGATGAACTCCTCGCACAGCACGCCGGGGTCGTGCCGTGCGGCCTCGGCCACGGCGTCGGCCATCTGCGAGTAGCCCAGGACCTTGCTGACGCCGATGGAAGAGCCCTCGCGCGGGGGCTTGACGATGAGCGGCAGGCCCAGCGTGTCGGGCACGGCCACCACATCCTCGCGCGCCTGTCGCTCGGGCGTGAGGCACACCCAGCGCGGGGTGGGCAGACCCTCGGCCACCCACACGCGCTTGGTCATCACCTTGTCCATGGCGATGGCGCTGGCCATGACGCCCGAGCCGGTGTAGGGGATGCGCAGCAGCTCCAGCGCGCCCTGCACCGTGCCGTCCTCGCCGTGGCGGCCGTGCAGCGCGATGAACACCCGCTGCACGCCGTCGGCCTTCAGTTCAACCAGATCCCGCTGCGAGGGGTCGAAGGCGTGCGCGTCCACGCCGGCCGAGCGCAGCGCCTGCAGCACGCCCTGGCCCGACATCAGCGAGACCTCGCGCTCGGCGCTGTCGCCTCCCATCAGCACGGCCACGCGGCCCGGCGCGCTCATGCTCCCTCCCCTGCGACAGGCGTGCCCGCCAGGTCCAGCACCTTCTGCGGCACGGTGCCGATGGAGCCGGCGCCCATGGTGATGACCACATCGCCGTCGCGCACCGCAGCCATCACGGTGGGCGCCATGTCGGCCACGTCGTCGACGAAGACCGGGTCCACCCGACCGGCCACGCGCACGGCACGCGCCAGGGCCCGGCCGTCGGCGGCGACGATGGGCGCTTCGCCGGCGGGGTAGACCTCGGCCAGCAGCAGCGCATCCACGCTGCCCATGACGCGCACGAAGTCCTCGAAGCAGTCGCGGGTGCGGGTGTAGCGGTGCGGCTGGAAGGCCAGCACCAGTCGCCGGCCGGGAAAGGCCCCGCGCGCGGCGGCGATGACCGCGGCCATCTCCACCGGGTGGTGGCCGTAGTCGTCGATGAGGGTGAAGCGGCCAGCCCCGTGCGCGGCCGGCACCGGCACCTCGCCCCAGCGCTGGAAGCGCCGGCCGACGCCGCGAAAACCCGCCAACGCGCGCAGCACGGCCTCGTCGGGCAGGTCCAGCTCTGCGGCGATGGCGATGGCCGCCAGCGCGTTGCGCACGTTGTGCACCCCGGCGAGGTTCAGCGTCACGTGCAGGTCCGGCCGGGGGGCCGTGCCGGTGCGGCGGCAGGTGAACTGCATCTGCCCGCCGGGCAGCGCCTGCACGTCCAGTGCCTGCACCTGTGCGTCTTCCGACAGCCCGTAGCCCACAAGCGGACGCGAGATCATCGGCAGGATGGAGCGCACGCCGGGGTCGTCCACGCAGACCACCGCGGCGCCGTAGAACGGCAGGCGGTGCAGGAACTCCACGAAGGCCCCGCGCAGCCGCGTGAGGTCGTGACCGTAGGTGTCCATGTGGTCGGCGTCGATGTTGGTCACCACCGCCATCACCGGGCTGAGCAGCAGGAAGGAGGCGTCGCTCTCGTCAGCCTCCACGACGATGTGCTCGCCCGCGCCCAGACGCGAGTGGGTGCCTGCGCTCTCGAGCTTGCCGCCGATGACGAAGGTGGGGTCGGTGCCGGCTTCGGCCAGCACGCTGGCCACCAGCGAGGTGGTCGTGGTCTTGCCATGCGTCCCGGCGATCGCGATGCCCTGCTTCAGCCGCATGAGCTCGGCCAGCAGCACCGCGCGCGCGACCACCGGCACGCGGCGCGAGCGGGCCGCCAGCACCTCGGGGTTGTCGGACTTCACGGCGGTGGAGGTGACCACCGCCTGCGCACCCTCGATATTCGCCGCGTCGTGGCCGATGGCCACCTGCACGCCAAGACCGGCCAGACGCCGGGTGACCGCGCTGTCGGACTGGTCCGAGCCCGATACCTTGTAGCCCAGGTTGTGCAGCACCTCGGCGATGGCGCTCATGCCCGCACCGCCGATGCCCACGAAGTGGATGTGCTTGAGTGCGTGCTTCATCGGGCCTTCCCCGCGAGCAGGCGCTGCAGTTCGTCGGCCACGCGGGCCGCAGCGTGGGGCCGGGCCAGGGCGCGGGCACGCTCGGCCATGGCCAGCAAGCGGTTGCGGTCCATCGACTCCAGCAGCGACGCCAGCGAGGCCGCGTCCATCTCGGCCTGCGGCAGGTGATGCGCCGCGCCGTGGCCGGCCATCCACTGCGCGTTGTCGCGCTGGTGCGAGGTGGTGCTCACGATCAGTGGCACCAGCACGCTGGGCACGCCCGCGGCGCACAGTTCACTCACGGTCACCGCGCCGGCGCGGCAGACCACCACATCGCAGCCAGCCAGCGCCGCGGCCATGTCGTCGACGAAGGGGGTCACGGTGGCCTCGACCCCGGCACGGGCGTAGGCCTCGCGCACGGCGTCAGCTGCCGTCGCGCCGGTCTGGTGCAGCACCTGCGGCCGCTGCCCGGGCGCCAGGCGCTGCAGGGCCGCGGGCACGGTCTCGTTGAGCACGCGCGCGCCCAGGCTGCCGCCCACCACCAGCAGACGCAGCGGGCCCTGGCGGCCGGCAAAGCGTTGCGCCGGTGGCGCAAGCGACTCGATCTCGGTGCGCACCGGGTTGCCGGTGACCACGCCCTGGCGCACGCCGGCCACCGCCGGCCCGTCGAAGCCGAAGGCCACACGGTCGGCCACCGGCAGCAGGCTCTTGTTGGACAGCAGCAGCGCCGCATCGGCGTTCACCAGCATCAGCGGACGGCCCAGCAGGCTGGCCATCAGCCCGCCAGGAAAGCACACATAGCCGCCCATGCCCAGCACCACGTCGGCACCGCGCTGCCGCAGGATGCGCAGGCAGTCCCAGAAGGCCTTGAGCAGGCGCAGGCCGCCGGTGGCGGTGTGCAGCAGGCCCTTGCCGCGAAGGCCGGAAAAGCCGATGGTGTCCAGCGCCAGACCGGCCGGCGGCACGAGGCGGTTCTCCATGCCGTGGTCGGTGCCCAGCCAGCTCACCGTCCAGCCGCGTGCCCGCACTTCGCGCGCCACGGCCAGCCCCGGCATGATGTGGCCACCCGTGCCCGCCGCCATGATGACGAGGTGGGTCATGCGCGGCCTCCGCGAAAGATCGGACGGGTCATGCGCGGCCTCCACGCATGAGGACCCGGTTTTCCACATCCACCCGCAGGACGACGGCGATGGCCACGGCATTCATGAGGATGGCCGAGCCGCCGTAGCTCACCAGCGGCAGGGTCAGGCCCTTGGTGGGCAGCACGCCCAGGTTCACGCCCATGTTGATGAAGGCCTGCGCGCCGAACCAGATGGCGATGCCCTGCACCATCAGCCCGGCGAAGACCCGGTCCAGCGCCACGGCCTGTCGGCCGATGGCCACCATGCGCCGGGCGATCACGAAGAAGGCGACGATCACCGCGGCCACGCCGACAAAGCCCAACTCCTCGCCGATCACGGCGAGCAGAAAGTCCGTGTGCGCCTCGGGCAGGTAGTGCAGCTTCTCCAGCGAGGCGCCCAGGCCCTGGCCGAAGATCTCGCCGCGGCCGAAGGCAATCAGCGAATGCGTGAGCTGGTAGGCCTTGCCCTGCGCCCACTTGGGGTCCCAGGGGTCGAGGTAGGCAAAGATGCGCACCCGCCGGTACTCGTCCAGCGCCACGATGCCGGCGAAGGTGACCACCAGCACGGCCGAGATGAGGAAGAACATCCGGGCGTTGACGCCGCCCAGGAAGAGGATGCCCATGGCGATCACGGCGATGACGATGAAGGCGCCCATGTCGGGCTGGCGCAGCAGCAGCGCGCCGGTGAAGCCCACCGCGGCCATCATCGGCCAGACCGCCTTGAAGAAGTTCTCGCGCGTCTCCATGCGGCGCACCATGTAGCTGGCGGCGTACATGGCGATCGCCAGCTTGGCCAGCTCGGACGGCTGGAAGTTCATGAAGCCCAGCGGGATCCAGCGCCGCGAACCGTTGACCACCTTGCCCACGAAGGGCAGCAGCACCAGCACCAGCAGCACCAGCGTGGCGATGAACAGGTGCGGCGCGTACTTCTCCCACACCGTGATCGGCACGCGCAGCACCACGGCGGCCGCCACTACCGAAATGCCGATGGACATGAGGTGGCGGGTGAGGAAGAAGGTGGGCGACTGGCGCGAGAACTTCGGCCCGTCGGGCAGCGCCACCGACGCCGAATACACCATCACCACCCCGAGGGCGACCAGCGCCACCACCAGCACCGCCAGCACCTGGTCGAACCCGCTGAGCTGCGGCGTGCCAGCGCGTGCCGGCATCACGCGGTCGCGTACCGGCAGCCGCGGCCCGGCCTCAGCGGCCTCACGGCGGGCAGACCACCAGCTCCTCATCCCCTGCAGCCCTTGCGCCACCGCGTTCATGCGAGCACCTCGCCGCGCTCGGCGGCCCGCGCCATGACCGCCTGCACGAAGACCTCGGCACGGTGGCCATAGTTCCTGAACATGTCCAGGCTGGCGCACGCGGGGCTGAGCAGCACCGCATCACCGTGCTGCGCCTGCTCGAAGCACCAGGCGACCGCCTGCTCCAGCGTCTCGTGGCCTTGCATCGCGATGCCTGCGGCGGCCACGGCGTCCTGCAAGGTGCTGCGCAGCGCGGGGGCGTCGCGGCCGATCAGGGCCACCGCGCGGGCGTGCCGCGCCACCGGCGCCACCAGCGGCGAGAAGTCCTGGCCCTTGCCGTCGCCGCCCAGGATGACCGCCAGGCGGGCCGGTGCGCGGTCGGCACCCAGGCCCATGAGCGCGGCCACCGTGGCGCCTACGTTGGTGCCCTTGCTGTCGTCGAAGGCGTCCACCCCGTCCACAGCCCCCACCCACTGCACGCGGTGGGGCTCGCCACGGTACTCGCGCAGGCCGTGCAGCATGGGCGCCAGCGGGCAGCCGATGGCGCTGGCCAGGGCCAGCGCCGCCAGGGCGTTGGCAGCGTTGTGCCGGCCGCGCACGCGCAGCGCGTCGGCGGGCATGAGCCGCTGCAGCACCACCTCGGCCGGCTCGACGGCCGCCGTGCGGCGCCTCGCACCCGTGGTGGGCTCGTCTTCGGGGCGGGCACGCACCAGCCAGGCCATGCCCCCCTCCTCGATCAAGCCAAAGTCGCCCGGCCGCTGGGGAGAACTGAGTCCGAAGCGGACGCAGCGCACGGTCGGCGGCGCAGCAGGCAGCCGTGCCGCGCCGCGCGCCGCCTTGCCCGTCGGCGCGGGCGCCGGCGGTTCGGGCTCCATGGCCATGACCAGCGGGTCGTCCGCATTGATCACGCGCAGCGTGGACGGCCCGAAGATGCGGGCCTTCGCCGCCGCGTAATCGGCCATGGTGCCGTGCCAGTCCAGGTGGTCCTGGGTGACGTTGAGCACGGCGGCGGTCGCCGGGTCGAAGCCCTGCACGTCGTGCAACTGGAAGCTCGACAGCTCCAGCACCCAGACCTCGGGCAGGGTGCCTGCCGCCTGTCGCTCGGCCAGCGTGTCCAGCAGGGTGGGCCCGATGTTGCCGGCCGCGGCCACGCTGCGCCCCGCGCGCTCCACCAGGAGCGCCGTGAGCGCGGTGGTGGTGGTCTTGCCGTTGGTGCCGGTCACCGCCAGCACCTGGGGCGCGTAGCCGCTGTCGGCCTTGAGGTCGGCCAGCGCCTGGACGAAGAGGTCGAGTTCGCCGCCCACGCGCACGCCGGTCTCGCGCGCCGCCTGCAGCAGCGGGGCGATGGCGGCGTCGTGCGGCGCCAGGCCCGGGCTCTTCAGGACGCGGTGCACGCCCTGCAGCGCCTCGGCCCCGAGCGCGCCGGTGCGGCGTTGCGCAGCCGGCACCTGGGCCGCCAGGGCTTCGGCCTGCGGCGGCACCTCGCGCGAGTCCCACACCGTCACCGCGGCACCGGCCGCCGCGCACCAGCGGGCCATGGCCAGGCCCGACAGGCCCAGCCCGAGGACGAGGACGTGCTGACCGGCCAGAGTGCTCATCGTGCAGCCCTCAGCGCAGCTTCAGGCTGGCCAGCCCGACCAGGCACAGCAGCATGGTGATGATCCAGAAGCGCACCACCACCTGGGTCTCGGTCCAGCCCTTCTTCTCGAAGTGGTGGTGCAGCGGCGCCATCAGGAAGATGCGACGGCCCTCGCCGTAGCGGCGCCTGGTGTACTTGAACCAGCCCACCTGCAGGATGACGCTCATGGCCTCGGCCACGAAGATGCCTCCCATCACCGCCAGCACGATCTCCTGGCGCGTGATCACGGCGATCGTCCCCAGCGCACCGCCCAGGGCCAGGGCACCGACATCGCCCATGAAGACCTGGGCCGGGTTGGCGTTGAACCACAGGAAGGCCAGCCCCGCACCGGCCAAGGCGCCGCAGAAGATGAGCAGCTCGCCCGAGCCCGGGATGTACGGGAACAGCAGGTACTTCGAATACACCGAACTGCCGGTGACGTAGGCGAAGATCCCCAGCGCCGAGCCCACCATCACCACCGGCATGATGGCCAGCCCGTCCAGGCCGTCGGTGAAGTTCACCGCATTGCTGGTGCCCACGATCACGAACCAGCTGAGCACGATGAAGCCGAAGACGCCCAGCGGATAGCTCACCGTCTTGAAGAAGGGCACCATCAGGTCGGCCTTGGGCGGCAGATCGTTGGAGAAGCCGCTGCCGATCCAGCGCAGGAACAGTTCCAGCACCCGCAGGTTGGAGGTCTCGGACACGCTGAAGGCCAGGTACAGCGCGGCCACCAGGCCGATGAGCGACTGCCAGAAGAACTTCTCGCGCGAGCGCATGCCCTCCGGGTCCTTGCGCACGACCTTGCGCCAGTCGTCGGCCCAGCCGATGGCGCCGAAACCGAAGGTCACGAGCATCACCACCCAGCAGAAGCGGTTGGTCCAGTCGAACCACAGCAGCGTGGACACGCCGATGCCGATGAGCACCAGCACCCCGCCCATGGTGGGAGTGCCGCGCTTGCCCAGGTGGGCCTGCACGCCGTACTCGCGGATGGGTTGGCCGATCTTCATCTCGGTCAGACGGCGGATCACCCAGGGCCCGAAGGCCAGCCCGATGAGCAGCGCCGTCATCGCCGCCATCACCGCGCGGAAGGTCAGGTACTGGAAGACGCGCAGGAAACCCAGTTCCTCGGGGAACAGGGCCAGCAGCCACTGCGACAGGCTAAGCAGCACGGCTGGGCTCCTTCCCGAGGCCTTCGGCGCGCGCCACCAGCGCGGCCACCACACGCTCCATCGCCATGAAGCGTGACCCCTTCACCAGGATCGACACCGCCGGCGGGGCCGAATCGAGCGCCTCGATCAGCGCCGGCACGGTATCGAAGTGGCGCACCGCAGCACCCACCTCATGGGCGGTGTGCCGCGACAACTCGCCCACGCACCACACCTGGTCCAGCGCGCAGCGCCGGGCGTGCACCCCCACCTCGGTGTGGAAGGCCGGCCCCTGCGCGCCCACCTCACCCATGTCGCCCAGCACCAGCCAGCGCGGGCCGGGCAGCGAGGCCAGCACGTCGATGGCGGCGATGACCGAGTCAGGGTTGGCGTTGTAGCTGTCGTCCACCAGTGTCACCGTGCGCCCTTGCCAGGCGAGGGCGCGCAGGTGCGAGCGGCCGCGCACCGGGCGGAAGGCCGACAGGCCCGCGGCGATGGCCGCTATCGGTGCCCCCGCTGCCAGTGCCCCGGCGATGGCGGCCAGGCCGTTGTGCACGTTGTGCAGGCCTGGGGCGTGCACCTGTGCCACCACCGCACCAGACGGCGTATGCACCGACAGCTGCCAGGCCCCCTGTGCCGCATCCCACTGCGCGCTGCCGGTCACGTCTGCCGCGCCGGACGCGGAGAAGGTCAGCACCCGGCGGTGCCCGGCCTGGGCGCGCCAGACGGCCGCCTGGCCATCATCGGCCGGGAACACCGCCGTGCCCGAGGCGGGCAGCGCCTCGATGGCCGCGCCGTTCTCGCGAGCCACCGCCTCCACCCCGTCCATGAACTCCTGGTGCTCGCGCTGCGCGTTGTTGACCAGCGCCACCGTGGGTGCTGCCATGCGTGCCAGCAGGGCGATCTCGCCGGGGTGGTTCATGCCGAGCTCGACCACCGCAGCGCGATGCCAGACGGCGTCGTCCTGTCGCAGGCGCAGCAGGGTCAGCGGCAGGCCGATGTGGTTGTTGAGGTTGCCCTCGGTGGCGAAGGCACCCTCGGCCAGCCAGGCCCGCAGGATGGCCGCCGTCATCTGGGTGACCGTGGTCTTGCCGTTGCTGCCGGTGACGGCGATCAGCGGCAGGTGGAAGCGGTGCCGCCAGGCCCCGGCCAGGGTCTGCAGGGCAGCCAGGGTGTCGGGCACCTCCAGGCCACTCAGGCCCGCCTCGGCCAGACCGTGCTCGGCCAGGGCACCGACAGCGCCTGCGGCGCGCGCCGCACCCAAGTAGTCATGCCCGTCGAAGCGCTCGCCGCGCAGGGCGACGAAGAGGTCGCCCGCGCGCAGGCTGCGGCTGTCGGAGTGCACGCGCTCGAACTCGGCCGTGCCCTCGCCCACCAGGTGCGACAGCGGCAGCAGCGCGTGGGCCTGGGCCAGGGTCATCATGGCCGTGACTCCTGCAGCGCCGGGGCCGCCTGCAACCCCCGCGTGGCGCGCAGCGCCAGTGCGGCGGCGGCGTGCTGCGCGTCGGCGAAGGGACGCTTGACGCCCGCGATCTCCTGCGTGGCCTCGTGGCCCTTGCCGGCCAGCAGCACCACGTCGCGGGCGCCGGCCTCTTCCAGCACCGTGGCGATGGCCTCGGCACGGTCCTCGATGGCGCGCAGCCGGCCCTCTGGCGCACCGGCCAGCACCTGGCGCACGATGTCGCCGGGGGTCTCGTCGCGCGGGTTGTCGCTGGTCACCACCGGGCGGTCGCAGCCCTGCGCGGCGATGGCGCCCATCAGCGGGCGCTTGGTCGCGTCGCGGTTGCCGCCGCAGCCGAAGACGCACCACAGCGCCCCGCCGCGGCTGCGGGCCAGGGGGCGCAGCGCCTGCAGCACCTTGTCCAGCGCGTCGGGCGTGTGGGCGTAGTCCACCAGGACCATCGGCGCCGCATCGGCGGCAAGATCAGCGGGACCGGGCACGCGCTCCATCCGGCCCGGCACCGCGCCCAGGGACGACAGCGCCGCAGCCACATCGGCCAACGGCTGCCCGAGCGCACGCAGCGCAGCGGCCACCCCCAGCAGGTTGTGCACGTTGAAGGTACCCACCAGCCCCGTACGCACAGACGCTGCTGCAGCGCCCTCGCACAGGGTGAAGGCCAGCCCGGCGGCGTCGTAGCGGACCTCAGCCGCGCTCAGGCGGGGGGCCGGGGCCGGAGCCGCATCGGCCATTCCGACTTCCGCGTCAGCACGGCCGGTCGCACCCATTGCCGGCGCCAGACCCACGGTCCACACATCCAGCCCGTTCCGCTTAGCCAGGCGCAGCGCCAGTTCCGCGCCGAAGTCGTCATCGACGTTGAGCACGGCCGCACGCAGGCCGGGCATGTCGAACAGAGCCGCCTTGGCCTCGCCATAGGCTTGCATCGTGCCGTGGTAATCGAGGTGGTCCTGCGTCAGGTTGGTGAACACGGCCACCGCCACCCGCGTGCCGGCCATGCGGTGCTCGGCCAGGCCGATGGACGAGGCCTCCATCGCGCAGGCCTGCACGCCACCGTCGACGAATTCGCGCAGCGACTGCTGCAGCGCCACGGCGTCGGGCGTGGTCAGGCCGTTGGGCTGCACGTGCGGCCACTCGCCCACGCCCAGCGTGCCCACCACCGCGCAGCGGCGGCCCAAACCGGCCAGGGCCTGCGCCGTCCACCAGGCCGACGAGGTCTTGCCGTTGGTGCCGGTGATGGCCACCACCTCCAGCCGTGATGAGGGGTCGCCCAGCGCGGCCGCGGCGACCTCACCCGCCGCGGCCTTCAGGCCCGGCAGCGCCGCGATGCGCGGGTCGTCCAGGCCCCAGGCTTCGCTGCCCTCGGCCTCCACCAGGCAGGCGGCAGCACCCGTGCGCAGGGCCTGTGAGACATAGGCCCTGCCATCGGCCGTGCGGCCGGGCCAGGCCAGGTAGGCATCACCTGTTCGCACCTGACGGCTGTCGCTGCGCAGCGCGCCTCGGCAGCGCTCGGCCAGCCAGCGTGCCGCGTGCTCGCGTGAGGCCAGCAGAACGGGCGCCATCAGAAGCTCTCCTGCTCGGCTGCGCCGGGCTTGATGGCGATCTGCGGCACCACCTCGATGTCGGTGGGCACGCCCATCATGCGCAGCGTCTGCTGCACCACCTGGCTGAAGACCGGGGCGGCCACGTCGCCACCATAGAACTGGCCGCGCGAGGGCTCGTCGACCATCACCGCGACGATGATGCGCGGGTCGTTCAGCGGCGCCAGGCCCACGAACCAGGCGCGGTAGCGGTTGCTGGAGTAGCCCTTGCCCTCCTGCTTCTTGGCCGTGCCGGTCTTGCCACCCACCGAGTAGCCGATCACCTGCGCCTTGGGCGCCGTGCCCGAGGGGCCGGCGGCCTCGCGCAGCATGGTGCGCACCTGCTGCGCCGTGCGCGGCGAGAGCACGCGCAGGCCTGCCGGCGGCGCATCGCGGCGCACGATGCTCATCGGCACCATCTCGCCGTCGCGGGCGAAGACCGAGTACGAGCGCGCCAGCTGGAACAGCGAGGTCGACAGGCCGTAGCCGTAGCTCATGGTGGCCTGCTCGATGGGCCGCCAGGTCTTCCAGGCGCGCAGCTTGCCGGTGCCTGCGCCCGGGAACTCGATCTGCGGCTTCTGGCCGAAGCCGACCTGCGAGTACAGCTCCCAGGTCTCGCGCGAGGACATCTGCATCGCCATGCGCACGGTGCCCACGTTGCTGGACTTCTGGATGATCTCGGCCACCGACATCACGCCGTGCGGGTGCGCGTCGCGGATGGTGGTGCCGGTGATGGTCATCTGCCCGCCCAGGGTGTCGATGCGCGTATCGGGCGTGACACGGCCCGACTCCAGTGCCCAGGCCGCGACGAAGGGCTTCATGGTCGAGCCCGGCTCGAAGATGTCGGTGAGCGCGCGGTTGCGCAGCTGCTCGCCGGTGAGGTTCTGCCGCTGCCCCGGGTTGAAGCTCGGGTAGTTGGCCAGGGCCAGCACCTCGCCGGCCTTGGCGTCGAGCACCACCACGCTGCCGCCCTTGGCGCCGTGCTGCACCACCGCGTCGCGCAGGCGCTGCCAGGCGAAGAACTGCACCTTGCTGTCGATGGACAGGGTGACATCGCGGCCGTGCACCGGGTCCAGCCGTGCACCGGGTTCCTCGACGATGCGCGCCAGGCGGTCCACCACCACGCGGCGCGAGCCGGCGCGGCCCTGCAGGTCCTTCTGGAAGGCCAGCTCGATGCCCTCCTGGCCGTTCTCCTCGATGTCGGTGAAGCCCACGATATGCGCCGAGGCCTCGCCCTCGGGGTAGCGGCGCCGGTATTCCTGGTTCGACGCCACGCCCTTGAGGCCCAGGGCCTTGACGGCCTCCCACACCGTCTCGTCGACCTGCCGGCGCAGCCACGCGAACTGGCCCTCGCCCTCAGTGCGCTCGGCCAGCTCGGCCACGCTCATGCCCAGCAGCCGGGCCAGCGCCTTGCGCTGGGCCACGTCGGCCTCGAAATCCTTGGGGATGGCCCAGATCGACGGGGCCGGCACGCTGCTGGCCAGCACCACGCCGTTGCGGTCGAGGATGCGGCCGCGGCTGGCCGGCAGCTTCACCGTCTGCGCGTAGCGCTTCTCGCCCTGCTTCAGGTAGAAGTCGGTGCCGATGACCTGGATGTAGACCGCACGGCCCACCAGCACCAGGAAGCCCGCGGCCATCAGCGCGACCACGAAGCGCGATCGCCAGGGCGGCGTCTTGCTCGCCAGCAGCGGGCTGGTGGCGTAGTTCACGCCGCGCGTGGCGGCGCCGCGGCGGCGCTCGGCCGGTGCGTTGCGCGAATTGCGGCCCATCCCCATCACCGACGGCCTCCGCTGGCCGCAGGCGCGGCGGAGTCGACGACGGTGTGCGTCACGCCGGGCGAGGCCGTGCGCATCTGCAGCCGCTCCCGGGCGATCTTCTCCACCCGCAGGTGGGTGCCCTGCGCCAGCCGCTCGGCGTCCAGGCGCTTGAAGTCGGTGTCCAGCTGGCGGGCCTGGGCCTTCTCGCGCTCGATCGCAGAGAACAGCCGACGCGACTCGTACGAGGTGTTCACCAGGAACAGCGCACTGCCCATCAGCGCCAGCAACAGCAGCACGGCCTGGATCACGCGGCGTGCTCCGTGCGCTCGGCCACGCGCAGGATCGCCGAGCGCGCCCGCGGGTTGGCCGCCACCTCCTCATCCGTGGGGCGGATGCGCGCCAGCGAGCGCAGCCTCAGCGGCCGCGGCGGCGCGAAGGGCGCCCGGCGGTCGACCACGTCGCGGCTCTCGGCGGCGATGAAGGTCTTGACGATGCGGTCCTCCAGCGAGTGGAAGCTGATGACGGCCAGGCGCCCGCCGGGCGAGAGCAGGTCCACCGCCGCCTTCAAGGCCGCACCGAGCTCATCGAGCTCACCGTTGACGTGGATGCGCAGCGCCTGGAAGGTGCGCGTGGCCGGGTCCTGGCCGGGCTCGCGGGTGCGCACTGCACGGGCTGCGAGGGCGGCCAGCTCGCGGGTGGTGCGCACCGGCTGCCCTTCGGTGCGCCGCGCCACCACCGCCCGGGCCACCGCGGACGCGAAGCGTTCCTCGCCCAGGTCACGCAGTACCTGCGCGATCTGCCGCTCGTCGGCCTGCTCGAGGAACTGCGCCGCCGTGGGGCCGCGCGTGGTGTCCATGCGCATGTCCAGCGGCGCGTCGAAGCGGAAGCTGAAGCCGCGAGACGGGTCGTCCAGCTGCGGGCTGCTCACGCCCAGGTCCAGCAGGACACCGTCCACGCGCGACACGCCGCGCTGCGCCAACTCGGGCGCCATGTGCGCGAAGCCCGAGTGGATGATGCTCAGCCGCGCGTCGCCGATCTCGCCGGCTGCCGCCACCGCCTGCGGGTCCTTGTCGAAGGCCAGCAGCCGGCCCTGCGGCGACAGGCGCTGCAGCAGCGCGCGCGAGTGCCCGCCGCGGCCGAAGGTGCCGTCCACATAGACCCCGTCCGCCCGCGTGAACCAGGCCTGCACGGCAGGCTCGAGGAGAACGGGGACGTGGGACCATGCCGGGGCCGCGGCGCTCATCCGATGAACAGGCTGTCGAGCTGCGCGCTCATGTCCTGCTCGAGCACGGCGGCCTCGTGGGCGTCGTAGCGGGTGCGGTCCCAGAGCTCGAAGCGGTTGCCCATGCCCATGAACACGACCTCGCGTTCCAGGCCGGCCCATGCGCGCAGCTCGGGCGGCAGCAGCACGCGCGAGGCGCCGTCGATGGTCAGCTCGGTGGCGCTGCCGATGTACAGGCGCCGCAGGCCGTCGGCCGAGGCCGGCAAGGCGTTGAGCCGGGCCTCGAACTGGTCCCACACCGGACGCGGGAACAGCGACAGGCAGCGCACGTGGCTCTTGCTGACCATCATCTGGCCTTCGACGGCGGACATGAGCAGGTCGCGGTAGCGCGCCGGCACCGTCAACCGCCCCTTGCCGTCCAGCGTCAGGACGGGGCCACCCTTGAAGGCAAATACAGACACAAAAACCCACTTTTCTGCACTAGGCTCCACTGTAGCCGATCGCACGTCGGGGGGTCAATCCGGGAGCAGAGGAAAAGTCCAATCGAATCAAGCACTTAGAGCCGATTCTTAAAACCGCAATCGCAAAAAGTTGTTCTCCTGCTTGAACTTGCGTCACCCTCTGAAAGCAAGTTCTCAGGAACCGGGGACTTTCGCGGAGGCCACATCCAGCTCCCGCCGGCACCGCACACGGGGCTGATAGATTCGCTGCCTGACGGCCCGGGCCCCGGGCCGGGAGGACCCCACGCATGACGCTCACCGCCGCCGCCCTGGCCGACACCCGGCATCACCTGCACCCCTACACGCAGCTGCGCCAGCTCGAGAAGGAGGGGCCGCTGGTGATCGTCAAGGGTGAGGGCGTGCACGTGGTCGACGAGCACGGCAAGCGCTACCTCGAGGGCATGGCCGGGCTGTGGTGCGCCTCGCTGGGCTTTTCTGAGCAGCGGCTGGTGGACGCCGCCGAGCGGCAGATGCGCACCCTGCCCTACTACCACTCGTTCTCGGGCAAGGTGCCCGGACCGGTGACCGAGCTCGTGCAGGCGCTGGCGCGCTGGTCGCCCATCCCCGGCGCGCGCGTGCTGTTCGCCAACTCGGGGTCGGAGTCCAACGACACCGCGGTCAAGCTGGTGCGCTACTACTGGAACGCCCGCGGCGAGCCGCGCAAGAAGAAGATCCTGGCGCGGGTCAAGGGCTATCACGGGGTGACCGTGGCATCGGCCTCGTTGTCGGGCATTCCCACGATGCACCAGCACTTCGATCTGCCCATGGAGGGCGTGGTGCGGCTGGGCTGCCCGCACCCGTACCAGTTCGCGAAAGACGGCGAGTCGCCCGAGGCCTTCGCCCAGCGCCTGGCGCGCGAACTCGAGGAGACGATCGAGCGAGAGGGCCCCGACACCGTGGGCGCCTTCATCGCCGAGCCGGTGCAGGGCGCAGGCGGCGTGATCGTGCCGCCGCCGGGCTACTTCGACCTCATCCAGCCCATCCTGAAGAAGCACCGCATCCTGTTCATCGCCGACGAGGTGATCACCGGCTTCGGTCGCCTGGGCCAGGCCTTCGGCACCCACGCCTACGGCCTGCAGCCCGACTTCGTCACAGTGGCCAAGATGATGACCTCGGCCTACGTGCCGATGTCGGCGCTGTACGTGGCCGACCATGTCTACCAGACGATCGCCGACACCAGCGCCGCGGTGGGCGTCTTCGGCCACGGCTACACCTACAGCGGCCACCCGCTGGCCTGCGCCGTGGCGCTGGAGACGCTGCGCATCTACGAGAGCGACGGCATCGTCGAGCACGTGGCCCGCGTGGCCCCTCGCCTGCAGGCCGGCCTGGCCCGCTACCGAGGCCACCCGCTGATCGGCGATGTGCGTGGCCAGGGCCTGATCGGCGCGGTGGAGCTGGCGGCCGACCCGGCCGCGCGCAAGCCCTTCGATCCCAAGCGCGCCGTCGGGCCCTACCTTGTACGCCGCGCGCAGGAGCACGGCCTCATCCTGCGCGCCATGGCCGGGGACGTCGTCGCCTTCTCGCCGCCGCTGATCATCGACGAGGCGGGCATCGACGAGCTGCTGGCCAAGTTCGATCTGGCGCTCCAGGACACGCAGGCGTGGATCGCCGGCGGGTAGGCGCGGCACCTCCTCGAGACCCTGTCCGCCCTCGGCGCACCGCGATGTACGACAACGACCCGCTGTGGAAACTGCGTCACGCGCTGTCCGGCGTGGGCCTGGCGGTGCTGCTGAGCGTGCCGGTGGCTGCGCTGCTGGGCAGCCTGATCGGTGACGCCTTGGGAGGGACCTACGCCTGGCGGGCAGGCATCTACACGGGCCTGCTGGTCTACGTGGTGACCGGCGCCGTGGTGCTGTTCATCAAGGTGGCGCGCCATGAGACGCAGCGCCTCTCGGCGCAGCGCCTGACGCTGTGGGTGGCCAGCCTGTGGCTGTGGCCGCTGCTGCTGGCCTCTCGCCGCCGAAGCTGAAGGGCAACAGGCTCAGGCCAGGCGATTGCGCACCCACAGCCATGACACGGCGCCCACTGCCATGACGGCGGTGGACGCCAGGGCCAGCGTCACCGTGGAGTGCATCACCAGCGGCACCAGCACACCGGCCACCAGGGCGTTCACCGTCGCACCCAGGAAGGCCTGCACCGACGAGGCCATGCCCTTGCGCTGCGGCACCAGGTCCAGCAGGATCAGCGTGACCGCGGGCACCACCATGGCCCAGCCCAGCGAATAGACCGCGACCGGCAGCAAGGCCCAGGCGGCGTGGGGAGGCAGGGCCAGGTTCAGGCCGAGGTTGACGACGGCGCTGGCCGCCATCAGCGTGAAGCCGAACCCGATCTGCCTTGGCAGGGTCACCCTCCCGGCCAGGCGCCCGCTGCACCAGGCACCGCCCATGATGCCGGCCACGCTGAGGAAGAAGAACCAGAAGAACTGCGTCGGGGCCAGGCCCAGGTGACCGCCCAGCCAGGCCGGCGACGCCAGCACGTAGATGAACATGCCGTTGAAGGGCACGGCGCTGGCCATGGCCAGCGCGAGAAACCGTCTGCTGGCCCCCACCTGCCAGTAGCCGCGCAGCAGGTTGCCCAGTGCCAGCGACTGGCGTTGCGAGGGGTGCAGCGTTTCGGGCAGGCGGCGCCACATCACGGCCCACTGCACCGCCCCCACGGCGGCCAGGAACCAGAAGATCGACCGCCAGTCGAGCAACTCGTACAGCACCCCACCCACCAGCGGCGCCACCGCCGGCGCCACGCCGAAGAACAGCGTCACCTGCGACATCACCCGCTGCGCGTCGTCGGGCGGGAACATGTCGCGGATCAGCGCGCGCGAGACCACCACACCGCCGCCGGCCGACAGGCCCTGCAGCGCGCGAAAGGCGATGAGCATCGCGATGTCGGTGCTCAGGGCGCAGCCGACCGAGGCCAAGGTGAACACCGCCAGCGCACCCAGCACCACCGGACGGCGGCCCACGCTGTCGGACAGCGCGCCGTGGAACAGGTTCATCACCGCGAAGCCGGCCAGGAAGGCCGCCAGCGTCTGCTGCATCTGCACCGGCGTGGTCTGCAGCGAGGCCTCGATGCCGGCAAAGGCCGGCAGGTAGGTGTCGATGGCAAACGGCCCCATCGAGCTGAGCGTGGCCAGCAGCAGGGCCAGCGTCCAGCGGCGGCCGCGCCACAGCAGGTGGGCTTCAGGGTGCAAGTCGTGCGCTCGGGTTCGGGCCTCAGGCCGCGCCCGGCCCGTCAGGCCCGCGCGGGAAACAAGTGTGAAGCAAGCCGATAGGCCGGATTCTGTGCGGCGACCGGCCTTGCGACCGGCCACCGTGACCGCCATTCCTCTGGGCCGGGAGTCACCCCACCGGCTCGGTGCCACCTACCCGCCGGCTCAGCGGGACCGCCTCGACGCCGGCCTACTTGGTGTTGCTGCGCGCAGAGATTGCCCGTTTCACCCTGCGCGGAGCTCGCGCTCCGCGCAGGGTGGCTGCAGCGCAAGGCGCTTTCGCACCTTCGGTCCGCTTTCGCGGCCCGCACGACTTGCGTCGTGACCCCACAGAACACCTCAACCGGAAACGCCCACTCCGCGCAGACTCGTCTCTGTTGCTCTGATCCTCACCTCGCGGTGGAGAGCCGTTAGCTCCTGCGCTGCCCTGTGCAGTCCGGACCTTCCTCCAGCGCCGGGTTTCCCCGATTGCGCCAGCGGCGGTCTGGCTTGCTTCACGTCTCGATTGTCCCACCCATCGCGGGGCAGCGCCCGGAAGACAGCGCCAAAGCGGACGCTGAAACGACCAGGGGCCCCGAGGGGCCCCTGTGGTCGGTCACGCTCGGCGCGAGATCACTGGGTCTGCTGCAGCGCGCGGATACGGTCTTCGATCGGCGGGTGGCTCGAGAACAACGCCATCAGGCCGCTGGGCTTGCTGGAGATGCCCATGTTCTGCACCGTCTGCGGCAGCGCACCCGGCTCCAGGCCGCCCAGGCGGGCCAGGGCGTTGATCATGGGCTGCTTGCGGCCCATCAGCTTGGCGGCGCCGGCATCGGCGCGGTACTCGCGCTGGCGAGAGAACCAGGCCACGATGATGGCGGCCAGCAGGCCCAGCACGATGTCCAGCACGATGGTGGTGACGTAGTAGCCGATGCCCACGCCGTCGCGGTCGTTCTTCAGCACGACCTTGTCGACGAAGTAGCCGATCACGCGCGAGATGAAGACCACGAAGGTGTTCATCACGCCCTGGATCAGCGTCATGGTCACCATGTCGCCGTTGGCCACGTGCGCCACCTCGTGGCCGATGACGGCCTCGACCTCTTCCTTGGTCATGTTCTGCAGCAAGCCGGTGGACACGGCCACGAGCGCCGAGTTCTTGAACGCACCGGTGGCAAAGGCGTTGGGCTCGCCCTCGTACAGGGCCACATCGGGCATGCCGATGCCGGCCTTGTCGGCGAAGCCCTTGACCGTGCTGACGATCCAGCGGTGCGTGGGGTCGGTGGAGTCGTTGATGATCACCGAGCCGGTGGTCCACTTGGCCATGGGCTTGCTGATGAGCAGCGAGATGATCGCGCCGCCAAAGCCCATGAGCAGGGCGAACCCCAGCAGGGTGCCCAGGTTCAGGCCGTTGGAGGTGAGGAAGCGGTTCACGCCCAGCACGCTGGCGGTGATGCCCAGCACGAGCATCACGGCAAGGTTGGTCAGGACGAACAGGACGATGCGTTTCATGGCGTCGGCCGCGGCGAGTGCGGCACCGGGTTGAAGACAGAACGGGATGTTAGGGCGGCGGGGCCTGTTTCAAGGCAAGCCGCCGAGGGAATACCCTGAAGCCGTAAGGGATCGGCGGCGCTCCGGCCGACGGCCCGGCTCAGGCGGCCGGCTCAGCCCGCTTGCCACCGCCACCTCCGCGTCGGCGGCGCGACTTGCGCGCCGGCTTGTCGGCGGCGGGTTCGGGTGCGGGGGCCGCGGGTGGCGCCGGCGTCTCTTCCGCCACCGTCTTGCGGCTGCGCTTGCGTGCCGGCCGCGCCTCGGGCTTGCGGTGCTCCAGCACCTCGTAGTCGTCGTATGCGGCGCGGGTCTCGTCGCCGGTCTTGCCCTGCTGGCCCACGCCCACCACGCGGCAGCCCTTCTCGCGCAGTCGCGACACCAGCGGCGCGAAGTCCGAATCCGACGAGGCGATCACCACCACCGCCGGGCGCTCGGACACCGCCAGGTCCAGCGCGTCCACCGCCAGCGCGATGTCGGTGGAGTTCTTGCCTGCGGCCAGGTTCACCATCGGGCGAATGGACAGGCGCTTGAAGGCCGCCTGGTGCTTGACCGCCGACTCGGCCGTGCAGTACGCGCGGCGCACGTGCGGGCCGCCGAAGTGGCGCGCCACCCAGGGCACGGCCTGCTCGATCACGTCCATCGACACGTTGTCCGCATCGATGAGCAGCATCACCGTCTCTCGGGTCATACGAGCTTCCAGTGCAAGGTTTCGCCGCCGCGCAGCGGCTTGACGGTCGCATCGCCGAAGGGCACGGCAGCAGGCAGCGTCCAGTCTTCACGCCGCAGCGTCACCGTGCCGGTGTTCAGCGGCAGGCCGTAGAAAGCCGGGCCGTGGCGGCTGGCGAAGCCCTCCAGCCGGTCCAGCGCGCCGACTTCCTCGAAGGCCTCGGCGTACAACTCCAGCGCCGAGGGCGCAGTGAAGCAGCCCGCGCCGCACACCGACTGCTCCTTCAGTGCCGCTGCGTGCGGCGCGCTGTCGGTGCCGAGGAAGAACTTCCCGCTTCCCGAGGTGGCGGCGGCCACCAGCGCCCGGCGGTGCTCCTCGCGCTTGAGCACCGGCAGGCAGTACCAGTGCGGGCGCAGCCCGCCCACGAACAGCGCGTTGCGGTTGTACAGCAGGTGGTGGGCGGTGATGGTGGCCGCGGTCAGCTCGCCGGCCTGGGCCACATACTGCGCCGCCTCCTTCGTGGTGATGTGCTCGAACACCACCTTCAGGCCCGGGAAGTCACGGCGCAGAGGGGTCATCACGCGGTCGATGAACACGGCCTCGCGGTCGAAGACGTCGATCTGCGCATCGGTCACCTCGCCGTGCACCAGCAGCAGCAGGCCCTCGCGCTGCATCGCCTCCAGCACCGCGTAGGTGCGGCGGATGTCGGTGACGCCGGCGTCGCTGTTGGTGGTGGCGCCAGCCGGGTAGAGCTTGAGGGCCACCACCCCGGCCGCCTTGGCGCGGCGGATCTCATCGGCCGGCGTGTTGTCGGTCAGGTACAGCGTCATCAGCGGCTCGAAGTCCGTGCCTTCGGGCAGGGCCGCCAGGATGCGCTGACGGTAGGCCAAAGCCTGCTCGGCGGTGGTCACCGGCGGCTTGAGATTGGGCATCACGATGGCCCGCGCGAACTGACGGGCCGTCCAGGGCACCACCGCCGCCATCGGCGCCCCGTCACGCAGGTGGAGGTGCCAGTCGTCTGGACGGATGAGGGTGAGGGTGTCGGTCATCCGGGGATTGTCCCCGCTCGGTCGGGGGCCAGGAAGTCCCACAGCGCCTGCGCCGTGGGCTTCAAGTGGCGCGCGGCTTGCGGGCGCTCACGGTACAGGCGGACTTCCATGGTGAGCTCGTAGCGCCCGGGGGCGGCGGCCCCGACCAGGCGGCCTGCGTCGAGTTCGCGTCGCACCGCGCTGCTGGGCAGGAAGGCCAGGCCGTGACCCTCCAGCGCCATGGCCTTCAGGCCTTCGGCAATGTCGCTCTCGTGCACGGTCTCCACCATCGTTACCGCCTCGGCCTCGCGCAGCACCAGGGCCACCATGCGGCCCATGTAGGCGCCCTCGCCGAAGCCCAGCAACGGCACCTTCTGGCCCGCGGAGGCGGGCAGTCGGAACATCGGTTCGCCGCGGGCATCGGGACGGGCGAAAGGCGCCAGGGTCTCGCGGCCGATGGCCATCATCTCGTAGCGCTCGGGCGGCAGTTGCAGCGGTTGGCTGGGGTGGTGGTAGGCGATGAGCAGGTCGCAGCCGCCCTCGGCCAGCCGCATCGCGGCGTCGTGCACGTTCAGCGCCAGCAGCCGGGTCTTCAGCGCCCCGAATCGGGGCCGCAGGTCCATCAGCCAGTGCGGGAAGAAGGTGAAGGCCAGGGTGTGCGGCACCGCGAACTCCACCACGTCCTGCCCGGCCGCCTGATGGCTGCGTGCGGTGTTGCGCGCCGCCTGCACCGACGCCAGGATCTCCAGCGCCTGGGCGAGAAAGGCCTCGCCGGCGGGCGTGAGCCGGGTGGGGTAGGACGAGCGGTCCACCAGGTCGGTGCCGGCCCAGGCCTCGAGCGACTGGATGCGCCGCGAGAACGCCGGCTGCGTGACGTGGCGCAGCTGCGCCGAGCGCGAGAAGCTGCGCGTCTCGGCCAGGCTGACGAAGTCCTCGAGCCAGCGGGTCTCCATCGCCTCAGCCGTCGGTCCTGGCCTGCGGGCCCGCGCGGTAGGGCTCGTCCTCGATGACGAAGCGATGCTCGCGGCGAGCCTCGTCGCACCAGGCCCGCACCGAGGCCAGCGCCGCCACGCGCCGCACGTAGTCCATGGACGTGGCCGACAGCGGCAGCGCGTAGGTCAGGATGCGCATGCACACCGGGGCGTAGTAGGCGTCGGCGATGGAGAAGCGGCCGAAGAGCATGGGCCCGCCGTGCTCGCGCAGGCACTCGCTCCACATGGCGTCGATGCGGGCGATGTCGTCGCGCAGCGCTGGCCGGTCGCGCCAGACGATGGCCCCGGCCTCGGGCAGCGAGGCCTCGATGTTCATCGGGCAGGCCTCGCGCAGCCCGCGAAAGCCGGCGTGCATCTCGGCGCACAGGCTGCGTGCATGCGCCCTCTGCGCGGGGTCTTGCGGCCAGAGCTGCCGCTCGGGGTGGCGCTCGGCCAGGGTCTCCAGGATGGCCAGGGTGTCCCAGACGACGAGGCTGCCGTCGCGCAGCACCGGCACCTTGCCAGCGGGTGTGAGGCCCTGCAGCGTGCGCTTGAAGTCGGAGCCGGGCGCGAAATCGTCAAACGGCACCATCACCTCCTGAAAGGCGATGCCGGTCTCGCGCATCGCCACCCAGGGACGCATCGACCACGACGAGTAGTTCTTGTTGGCGATGAAGAGTTCGAGCATGGTGCGGAGTCTCCTGGGCTGGTGCAGCGGGATCGCGGGCGGGTTTCAGGGGGTGCGGGGCGCAGCGGATGCATGGGCTTGCCGGCGCCTCTCGCGCTCGGCCTGCTGCGCCTGCCGGTGGCACGCAATCCAGGCCGGCAGGTCCATGTCGCCGATCGCCTCGGCCATCGGTTTGAGCGCTTCGCGCAGCGCAGTGGCGGGCACCCGCTCGTAGCGGCGGCCGAAGCCGTCCCGAACCCACCAGCCGGTATCCACCAGCCAGCGGCGCAGTTCCACATGGTCGGTGGCCAGGAAGGCGCCCTCCTCGGCCAGGCAGGCCTTGAGCCGGGCATTGACTTCGGCCTCGCCGATGGACTCGCCAGTGCGAAGGCTCATCGCCGCCACCGCCAGGGCCCAGGCCCGCTCGACTTCGCCCAGGCCACCCAGCGACACGCGCGACTTCAGCACCAACGGCTTCAGCGGGGCCAGTGGATCCGCAGCGCCCGACGGCAAGGCAACGCCGGCGGTCTGATCAAGGGTGTCGCCTGCTTTGGCCATGGCCGCAGCCTCAGGGTGCGGGCACCTGCGCCCAGGTCTTCAGCACGATGGCGCGGTCCTCCGCGTCAGCGATGGCTTCGATGCTGCGCCGTGCCTGCTCCCAAGAAGCCGCATGTTCCGCGGCATGACCCGACGCCGCGGCCGCGAGGGCGTGGATGGCGTGCACCAGGGCGATCTCCCAGTCGGGCGTGTCGCTGCGCGGGGCAAAGTAGTCGCGCACGGCCTGCGCCTGCTGCCACCCCGTGGCGCCGTGGCCCGCCAGAGCATTGGCCAGCGCCAGCAGCAGGCCCGCGCGCATGCGGTGCAGCTCGGTGCCCACCGCATCCCAGTGCCAGGCGGCCGCGTGGGCCGCCGCCAGCATCTGCGCGTCGCGGCTGGCGTCGGTGCGCGACTCGGCCAGGTCCCACGCCAGGTTGTTGGCCTGGGCGGCGAAATGGCGGTGCCAGTTGGCGGGATCGGTGTCGGTGGGGGTGCGCGTCATGCGTGTCCTCGGAGAGAGCGGCAAGATCCTGCGCCGCATTCTCGCCGTGAACAAGGCGAGTGGCAGCCCGCCTAAACTCGACTGAATGCGCCTGCAATGGGCAGTGCCCGAAGCGTCACCATGAGTTCCCCTACCGACCTTGACCGGCTCGCCCGTCAGGCAGACGAAGCCCTCGCAAAGGCCGACCGGCATCGGGGTGCTCGGGGCACCCGACCCGCCAGCAGCAAGCGGCTCGGGCAGGTTCTGGCCGTGGCCGTTCTCGCGCTGCCTTTGCTTGTGCTGCAGGCGCACTTTGCCTGGGTGGATCAGCTCGCAGCCTTGCTGTTTCCCGCGCACCGGGTGCAGCAGGACCAGGCAGACCTGCAGGCTGTGCTGGAGGCGGCGCGCATGTCGGTCGAATCGGCGAAGGCCCGCTCGGGGGCCCTGCCCGATGCGCTACCCAGCGCGGCCCATGCGGCACTGGTGAGCTACGAGCGCAGGGGAGACACCTACCGCCTTTCCATGGCGGGCGGGCAGCTGCTGGCCACGATGGACGCAGAGGGCACTGTCAACTTCCAGAGATTCGGGCCTTGAGGGCCGCAGGAGACACAGGATGACTTCAAGTACTCGCCAGCGCGGCTTCACGCTGATGGAATTGATGGTGACGGTTGCCATCGTCGGCATCCTCGCCGCGGTGGCGCTGCCGGCCTACCAGTACTACGTCGCCCGCGCAAGGTCAGCGGATCTGCTGCTCAGGGCCGACGCCGCACGCGAAGGCGCCGCGGCCGCCCTTGCGGGAGCCTCCCTCACCGACTGCGGCGAAGTGATCAAGCTGCTGGGAGCGCCCGGGGCCGACCCATACGCGCGGCTGTCGTACCAGTTCGAGCCCGCAGCCTCTGGGGCGGGCTTCAGGCCAGTCCTGGCGATGTGCGCGAGGAGCACGACGCCGGGTGACATGTCCGTGTCGGTGACGCGCCGAGCCTACGAAGAGCTGTCGCGCAGGGGCATCACCGAGAAGACGGCCGTGCTGACCGCCAACGCGGTGAGCTTTGCCGTGACCCTGGTCGACGCCAAGACGGGCCCCGTGTGCACCACCGCCTACGTGTCGTCCATCACCGCCTGCGGTGACGTCATGGCCCAGGTGCTGAAGTTCGATGGCCCCGGCGTGTACGCCCGGCCCGCAGGTGGAACGCTCAACACTGGCGGCAAGGACCTCGGTGCGGTGACGGTGGAGATGAGCTTCATCGGCGATGGCAGCATCCCTGCCGCCTCAGGAGGCCAGGGGCCGGTGATGCTGAACTACGGGTCGCCCAGCAACGGGCACAACGCGCTGTCGCTGTGGAACCCCAAGAGCCTGACGGTGGCGCTGATGGGTGTCGACTACGACACCCACGTCAATGTGGCCGATGGGCAGACCCATCGCGTCACGGTGAGCTGGGACAAGACCACCGGCACGCTCACCGTCTATGACAACGGGCGGCAGGTGTCTCAATTCCAGGGGGTTTCCAAGGGAACCGACATTCCTGGCGGAGGCACGCTGGTGGTGGCCCACAAGGACAACGGCGGCGGCAGCTACAGCCCCAACGAGGCGTTTGCCGGCCAGATCTTCCATGCGGCCGTGGCCAACCGCGCTGTGGACGCCGAGCAGGCCAGGCGGCCACTGGGTCAGGTGCTGGACAAGGAATCCGGCCTGCTGATCGACATCCGTGCCCAGAACGGGCAGATCACCGACACCACGGGCCGACACACCGTGGAGAGCTCGGGCGTCACGACCCGCACCACCGGGGTAGACAGCTCGCTGGTGAAGCGCTGAAGGGGCGCCGCAGGAGGGCGGGCGCCCTACAGAAGGCCAGGGCCAGGCCCAGCGCACTCAGCGGGCGTGCGCCCGCCGGATGTGCTCCACGATCTTTCGGACATCCACCGGGCGGGTGAGGAATTCGGCCATCGACCCGCTGCGCCGCAAAGCGTCCTCCTGGCCGGCCAGGGCGGCCGGCAGCACCACCAGCATGGGCAGGCGGGCCCAGGCCACATGGGTGCGGAAGGACTGCAGTTCCGCCGTGAGTTGCTCGCTCGAGCAGCCCTCGGGCACCTCGCCGACGATGAAGGCGATGTCCTCGTTGTTCCGCAGGATGTCCTGCGCCGCCTGGGGCGTGTCGCACACCAGCAGGCGCAGGCCAAGGTCCTGGACCGCCGCCTCCAGCCCGGCCTGCAGGTCCCCACCCCGGCTGGCCAGCAGCACCGCCTGCCCTGCCGCGATCTCCTGCCTCTGCAGGTCCAGCGCCTGCTGCTGCAACTCGGCGCCGTGATGGGCAGCCAGTTCCGGCCAGAAGCCTGGACCCACCCCCTCCATCACCTCCTGCACCGTGGTCTCGCCCGAGATGATGCGGTGGCTGCCCGAGACCGCCAGCGACTGCAGGCCGCCTTCGCGCAGGCGGGTCAGGACATCGAGGCGGCTCTCCCCGGCGGCCACAGCTTCGCGCAGGCCCTTGTTCATCTCCAGGATGTCCACGATGGGCAGGCGCCCCAGATACCCGGTGAAGTCGCAGGCCTTGCAGCCCGTCGGGCGGCAGGCGGGCGCGTTGCGCGTGATGGCCTTGAACTGCGCCTCGGCGGGTTGCAAGGCACCGCTGACCGGCACCTTGCAGTGCGGGCACAGCCTGCGGCACAGCCGCTGCGCGGCCACCGTCACCAGGGCATCGGCCAGCACCGACGGGTCCACGCCCAGGTTGAGCAGCCGGGGGATGGCGGTCACGGCATCGTTGGTGTGCAGCGTGGAGAGCACCAGGTGCCCGGTCAGCGCCGCCTGGGCCGCGATCTGTGCCGTCTCGCTGTCACGGATCTCGCCGATGAGCACCACGTCGGGGTCCTGGCGGAGGATCGAGCGCAAGGCGCTGTGAAAGGTCAGCCCGGCCTTGTCGTTCACCTCGACCTGCGAGAGCCCGGGCAGACGGTACTCGACCGGGTTCTCCACGGTGATGATGTTGATGGCGCTGCGGTTGATCTCGGCCAGCATGCCGTACAGCGTGGAGGTCTTGCCGCAGCCGGTGGGCCCGGTCATGATGACCATGCCGGAGGGGCGGGCCAGTGACCGCCTCAGGGCCTGCAAGGCGGCCAGCGAGAAGCCCGCATGGTTCAGGCGGTGCACGCGGCCCTGGTCGAGGAAGCGGATCACCAGCCGCTCGCCACGGCCCGCCGGAAGCGTGGACACGCGAAGATCGAACTCGCGCCCGTCGATGACCAGCGACATGCGGCCGTCCTGGGGGACCAGATGGTTCGTGGGGTCCATCCCGCTGCGCGACTTGATGTGGCGGATGAGAGTGGCGGCCACCGCCTCGCGCAGCATCATCATGCGCCGCAGGCGGCCATCCACCCGGATGCGCACGGCATACGCGCCGACGAAGGGCTGCATGTGCAGATCGGACGCACGCTGGGCCACGGCGGTGGCCATGAGGCTGCGCGTCAGGCGAACGAAGGTGTTGTCTTCGACGCTGTCCAGCTTGCCCTGAAGGTCTTCCTCCGCCGCCCGATGGGCTTCGGTGTTGAAGAACATGACGATCGCGTCGTCGATGGCCTGAGGTGGCGCCAGCACCCAGCGCACCTTGCGCCCCAGGATGAAGCGGGCCCGCTCGGTCATCTCCGCGTCATCCGGGGTGGAGCAGGCGACGGTCACCTCACCGTCCTCGATCGCCAGGGGCACGACCTTGAACTCCTGGCAGAAGTTCAGCGGCAGCAGGCTCAGGACCTCGCGGTCGATGGCAGCCGGCAAGGGCCCTGCGGATGGCACGGCGTATTGCGGCGCCAGCGCGTCGGCCAATTCCTCACCCGACAGGCCCAGCCTCTGCGACCACGCATCCCAGGCCTGGGGGACCGTGCCGTCAAAGACGGCCCCGCGCACCTCGGGCCTGTGCGGAAAGGCCTTGGCCAGCCCACGCATGAAGGTCTGAACCGGGCCCGCTGCTTGCGACTCCATCGTCGGGCCATGATAGCCGCGCAGGCCGCGCGGCCGGGGCTTCAGGTCCCGCAGAAGGTGCGGTAGCAGGCGGTCACGCCGGCCGGGGCAGGCTCGGCGAAAAAGGCGTCAGAAGGGTGCTGCTCGAAGGGCCGGCGCAGCGCTTGCAGCAGGCGCTCGAAGGGTGCGAGATCACCGTCCCGCGAGGCGGCGGCCAAGGCCTCCTCGACGCGGTGGTTGCGCGGGATGATCCAGGGGCTGGCGCGGCGCATTGCGGCTGCGCGGGAAGCGGCGCCCACCGCGGGGTCGGTGCCGGCCTGAAGGTCTTCGACCTGGCAGCGCGCGCGCCAGCGCTGCAGCCACTCCGCAGGAGCCGCTGCGCCGGCGAACAGCGCGCGCAGCGGGGCCTCGTCGCCCGCGGCCGCATCGGCCAGGTGCCGCCAGCCGAGCGTGAAGTCGACCCGCTCGCGCTGCAACAGGGCCAGCCAGTCGTCGGCCAGTGCCGCGTCCTCCTCGTCACGGTCCGCATGGGCCGCCGCCAGCCCCAGCTTGGCACGCTGGCCGCGCAGCAGGGCTGCGGCGAAGTCCTCGCCGAAGGCCTCGATGACGGCAGTCGCGCGCTGCACCGCACGCTCGGCATCGGTGTCGATCAGGCTCAGCAGGGTCTCGGCCAGCCGGGCCAGGTTCCACTGCGCGATGGCCGGCTGGCGGCCATACGCATAACGTCCGCCATGGTCGATGGAGCTGAACACGGCCTCCAGGTCGGTGGCCTCCATGAAGGCGCAGGGGCCGTAGTCGATGGTCTCGCCCGACAGCGTCATGTTGTCGGTGTTCATCACGCCGTGGATGAAGCCCACGTTCATCCACTGCGCCAAGAGCGCCGCCTGCCGCCGGGCCACGGCCTGCAGCAGGGCGAGGTAGCGATCGGGTTCCTCGGCCAGCGACGCGTCGTGCCGGGCGATGGCGTAGTCGGCCAGCTGACGCAAGCGCTCATGGTCGCGCCGGGCGGCGAAGAACTGGAAGGTGCCCACCCGCAGGTGGCTGGCCGCCACGCGGGTGAGCACCGCGCCGGGCAGCGGCTCTTCGCGGTAGACCTGCTCGCCGGTGGCCACCACCGCCAGCGCGCGGGTGGTGGGGATGCCCAGCGCGTGCATGGCCTCGCCTATCAGCACCTCGCGCAGCATGGGGCCCACGGCGGCCTTGCCGTCGCCGCCGCGCGAGAAAGGCGTGCGTCCCGACCCCTTGAAGGCGATGTCGCGGCGTCGCCCCTGACGGTCGATCACCTCACCCACGAGGAGCGCGCGGCCGTCGCCCAGCTGCGGCGAGAAGCCGCCGAACTGGTGGCCGGCGTAGGCCTGGGCGATGGGCTGCGCACCCTCGGGCAACGCATTGCCGGCAAACAGGACGGCGCCTGTCTCGCCGGCCAACGACGCGGCATCCAGGCCCAGCTCCCCGGCCAGGTCGTCGTTGAGAAACAGCATCTGCGGCTGCGGCGCCTTGGCTGGTGGCCAGGCCACGGCGAAGCCCTCGCCCAGGTCACGGGCGTAGGTGTTGTCGAAAGCAAAGCGGGGCAGTGGCATGGGCGTGGGCACCGGGGCGGCCAGCGCCGCGGAGGCTCTCAGTGTGCCCGGGTGTCCGTGCCGGTGCGCAGGCCGGTGCCGGCGTCCCCGAGGTCTGCCGGGGTCTTGGCCTGGGCAGGCCGGTCCCAGCCGAAGAAGCGCACCACCTCGTCGCGGCGGGCCTCGGTATCGGCCTCGCCCAGGGCGATGAGCTCGCGGGTGTAGTCCGACTCGAACAGCAGGTAGCTGGCCAGCGCAGAGCCGCTCGCGGTGTCGCCCTGCCCGGACACGCCCACCGGCCGCAGCATGGCGCGCACCGCGGCCGGCAGCGCTTTCAGGTGCCGACCCGCGATGTCGTCCAGGCGCTGGCTCGGGGCGATCACCAGCACCTCGATGGGGCGCAGCGCGGCGCGGGCGCGGGCTTCCTCGCTCAGCAGCTCCAGGGTGCGGTTGATGCGCCGCAGCCGCTCCACGTCCACCGCCAGCGCATCCAGGAAGATGTTCGACAGCGCGTGGCCGGCAATCTGCGCCAGGGTCGGGTAGCCGTCGCTCACTGCCCGGCGACCGGGCGGCTCGTGCATGCGCCCGGCGCCCACCACCAGGATGCGCTGCGCGCCCAGGTGCACGGCCGGGGAGATGGGCGCGGACTGCCGCATCGAGCCGTCGCCGAACCACTCGTTCTGGCCATGCAGCTCCAGCTGCACGGCAGGAAAGACGAACGGGATGGCTGACGAGGCCAGCAGGTGCTCCACGCTCAGGCGGCCGCGCACCGACAGGCGGTGCGAGCGCGTCCAAGGCTCGATCTCGTGGTCGGCCTCGTAGAAGGTGACATGGTCGCCGCTGGTGTAGCTGGAGGCCGTGACTGCCAGCCCCCTCAGGTGGCCTTCGGCCATGAGCCCGGGCAGCCGAGCGAAGTCCAGGCTGCGGCGCAGCAGGGCCTGCAGCGGCGAGTTGTCCAGAAGCGACCGCGGCCGCGCTCGCCGCCACCGGGCCAGGGCCCAGCCCACGGTGAACAGCGACAGCCAGCGCGCGCCCGCGCCGGCCACGCCGAAGAGGTCCGAGCGGTAGACCTGCTCGGCGCTGAAGTCGCGCCAGGTGCTCACCAGTTCGTCGATGGCCGCGTCGAAGTGATCGGCGTGGCAAGCCAGGACGCTGGCGATGATGGCGCCGGCCGAGGTGCCGGCGATCACCGGGAAGGGGTTGCCCGGCGGGCCGCCGACCTCGCGGCGGATGCGCGCCACCGCGTGGATCACCCCCACCTGGTAGGCGGCACGTGCGCCGCCCCCGGTGAGGATCAGTCCAGTCGAGAGGTCGTCTGCGGGGACGCTCGGGGCCGCCATGCCCCGAGTCTAGTCAAGGCCTCAGGCGGTCTGAGCCTCGGGCTGAACCTCAGGCGCCCAGTTGTCGCAGCGCCGGCGCGGGCGCCGTCTCGCGGGGCACGAAGATCCACAGCAACAGGTAGGCCACCAGGCCACTGCCGCCCCAAAGAGCCAGCAACGCGAAGCCCAGGCGCCAGATCCAGGCGTCCACGCCCGTGGTGCGGGCCAGTCCGCCGCAGACGCCGCCGATCCAGCGGTCGGTGAGACTGCGGCGCAGACGGTTGACCGCCTTGACCAGCGGTGCCTCGCCAGGCGCAGCGCCCTCCTCGATCACTCGGGCCTTGGCCCGGGCAAACTCCTCGTCGTTGAGCTGGCCAAGGCGGTGCAGCTCGGCCAGGCTGGTCAGGTCATCGGCGGTGCTCATCGGGTGCTCCGTGGTGTGTTGAAGTGATGATGGACGCCATCGTAGGGCGGGCCCACGGCGGGCGGGGGTGCCTTGCGACGTACTGCGCCTCGGACCCGACGAACGGGGCCTGGGCCCGACGGATGGCTGCGGCGGCGGCCAGATCAGGCGCAGCGCCGCGGACTGTGTGGCTTGCACAACGGCACGCCGCCTGCGCCGCACGCTGCGATTGACGTGCGAGGGCGCTGCTGCGAGAGTCTTTCGCATGTTCACGTCGGCCCTCATGCGCCAGCACACCCTATCCACCCATCGGGTGTGCGGGTTTGCGCGCGTGCAACTGGGCATTGCGCCACCGCTGCGGGCCACGTGACCATAGGCAGACATCCTGCCTCCCTCGCAAGGCCCGCCCACCCGGCGGGCCTTGTCGCTTTCTGGCCCCCCAAAAAGGAGTTTTCGACATGGACCACCCTCCCCCCTTGATCCGGGCAGCCCGCCCTGAAGACGCCGCCGCCTTCGCCCGGTGGATGGCCGAACCCGAGGTCTTCGGCGCGCTGCTGCAGATGCCCCACCCGACCGAGGCGGCCTGGCGCGAGAAGCTGTCGGCCCCGCGCAGCGGCGACAACGACGTGTCGCTGGTCGCCGAGGTCGACGGCTGCGCAGTGGCCAGCGCCGGCCTGTTCAGGGCCGGGGCCCATGTGCGGCGCCGCCACGCCTCGGTGCTGGGCATCTCGGTGGCGCGCGAGGCGCAGAGCCGCGGCGTCGGCCGCGCGCTGATGCAGGCGCTGACCGACTACGCCGACCGCTGGGGGCAGATCCTGCGCATCGAGCTGACGGTGTTCGCCGACAACGCCCGGGCCATCGCCCTGTACGAGCGCTTCGGCTTCGTGCGCGAAGGCCTGCACCGCGGATACGGCCTGCGCGACGGCCGCTACGTGGACACCCTCTCGATGGCCCGACTGCACCCGAACCCGCCGCGCTGGGACTGAGGCGGTGAGCCGGGGCGTAGTCGCCGATGCCCCGGCTGTTGCCGGGACTTGGGGTATGCGCCAGCCGCCACCGTCTCCAAAACGCACGAAAAGCTCAGTCGGCTTCGGCTGCCCTTAGCGCCACGTCACACCACTGAAGCAAACCCTCAACAAGCTTCAGGGTCGATGACTCATCCAGCGAGGCTTCCTGATGGCCCTCGTACCGAAAGGCCACGGCGTATGGGTTGAGTTGGCGCAACACCGCCCTGTCGGCTGGGACCTCCAAACCAGATTGAACCGCGAGGTCCGCGAGGTAGTCCAGATCATGCGTGCGATTAACAACACCACCCGCCAAGACGATTCGGCACTTGATGAACTTCTCACAGGCCTGCTGGGCGAGAAAACCGATCGTCTCGGGCGGCGCACGCCGGCTCTCGATCAGCAAAGTGCAGGCCAGATGATCGCGACTGCCTGCCTCAAACA
>Ga0315902_10001511_pt1 | contig 37334 bp, 22 predicted proteins | sample LakEriMetagenome_9_FD_203523 | JGI IMG/M metagenome (GOLD analysis project Ga0315902, IMG submission 203523) | Freshwater fungal communities from buoy surface, Lake Erie, Ohio, United States - Buoy 12 MA117 | ecosystem: Environmental > Aquatic > Freshwater > Lake > Lake biofilm | place: USA... | reverse complement strand
CGACTCGGAATTCGACTACCTGGCGCTCGTCGGTGAAGGTCGGGGTCGCCGTCAATTCAATGCCACCGCCGAGGGAAGCCTGTTGCTGCGGAAGGCGACTGGGCAGGTGCCGCACGGTGGGGGAAAAAGGATCGAAGTCGGTAGTCCCCATTACCAACTGCTGCAGGAGTGGATGCGGCAGGGTTCCCCGCGGACTCCCGAGACCGCTGCAAAACTGGTCCGGGTGGTGTGCGAGCCTCCCACCCAGGTCCTGACCCCCAATTCATCGTTCCAACTGAGAGTGTTTGCGGAGTACTCCGACGGAACTCGCCGCGATGTCACCGATGTCACGGCATTCCAGTCCAATGATCGGGCGTATGCCGCTCCGTCGAATGAAATCGCCGGTCTGGTCCAGGCCGGACCGATCCCCGGCGAGGCGGCCCTGATGGCCCGCTATATGAACAACATTGCCGTCTGCCGGGTGTTGATCCCCCAGCCAGGCGAACTGACCACCGATGATTACGCCCGACTCCCGCGCCGGAATCCGGTCGATGAGCTGGTGTGGCAGAAACTGCAACTTCTCAAACTGCTGCCCTCAGCCGAGGCCACCGAGACGGTTTTCCACCGCCGGGCCTACCTGCGGATCATCGGTCGTCAGCCAACTCCGGAGGAGACGCGGGCCTACCTTGCCGATGCGACCACCGGCAAGCGGGAGGCCTTGATCGACCGACTGCTCGAACGGCCCGAATATGCCGATTTCTGGGCGAACAAGTGGGCGGACCTGCTGCGTCCCAACCCCTACCGGGCCGGGATGAAAGCGGTCTGGAACCTGGATGCCTGGTTGCGGCAGGCGTTTCGCAAGAATCAGCCCTACGATCAGTTTGTGCAGGAACTGCTGACTTCCCAGGGGAGCAGCTGGCGTCACGGGAGTGTCGTCGTCTTCCGGGACCGTCCCGAGACCGTCGAGATTGCGTCGTCGGTGAGTCAGTTGTTCCTGGGAGTCCGTCTGGAGTGTGCGAAGTGCCATCACCATCCCTTTGAGGTGTGGAGCCAGGACGACTTTTACGGATTTGCAGCGTTTTTCACCCGGATTGGCCACAAGGGGGAAGGATTGTCTCCTCCGATCTCTGGAGGCCAAGAGATGATTTTTTCGACGGGGGGTGGCCAGCTGGCCCATGGCCGGACCGGGGCGATTGTGGACCCGAAGCCGCTGGCCGCTGAATCTCTGAAGATTCCGGGTGACCAGGATCCGCGGGAAGTCCTCGCGGGCTGGATGACCTCACCGGACAATCCCTATTTCGCCAAGGTGATGGCGAGCCGGATGTGGTCGGAGCTGATGGGAACCGGGCTGGTGGAGCCTGTGGACGACCTGCGGGCGACGAACCCGGCCTCGAATGAACCTCTGCTGGATTACCTGGCGAACGATTTCCGGGAGAGCGGCTACAACATCAAGCACCTGATTCGGCGTATCATGACGTCGCATGTGGCGGGGCTGGGCTCTCAACCAACCGAGCGAAACCTGTCGGATACGCGGAATTTCTCGCGGTATTATCGTCAACGGTTGCGGGCTGAGGTCCTGCTCGACGCCGTGAACGACTGCCTTGATACCGAAGAAGAATTCCCGGCCATGCCGGCCGGGTCCCGGGCGACACAGGTCTGGACATTCCGCTCGTCATCGCTGTTTCTTGACACGTTTGGTCGGCCGGATGCCAATCAGGACCCACCATGTGAACGAACCTCCGATTCCACCACGCCGCAGATCCTGCATTTGATGAATTCTCCGGCACTCAATCGGAAGTTGTCGCTCGATACAGCCCGACCGGCTCAATTGGCAGCCAGTTCCCTGTCGAACGAACAGCTGGTGGAGGAAGCCTACCTGTGGGTTTACTGTCGCCTTCCAACGGCGGAAGAGAGGCAGGTGGCCCTGGAACTGCTGCCGGCCCCTCCCGATCGCCGCAAGGGGGTCGAAGACCTGTTCTGGGTCCTGTTGAACACCCCCGAGTTTTCGTTTGTGGACTGAGTTGAGATGCGGCCCGGGCCGGTGGCGGCTGCGGGTTGACACCACCGCAAGGACGAACGACAGTCTGGCTGTGGGAAAGAGTGAAAAGACAGACGATTCCCCACTTTCTTTCCGGTTTGAAGCGAGCACACGATGGCCATCCACAGCAATTGCGAAGGACTGCGACGACGCGACTGCCTGTCCCTGGGACTGGGAGCCTTGTTGGGTGGGGGTTTTGTGAGTGCCCTGCAGTCTCGGGCCCGGGGAGCCGAGCCCGGGGCCGACAAGAAAAACACCGGCTGCATTCTTGTCTGGCTGGACGGTGGCCCCAGCCATATTGAGATGTTCGATCCCAAGCCACAGGCTCCCGCCGAGATCCGGGGAGAATTTGAGCCGATCGAGACGAAGGTCCCGGGGCTGTTTTTCAGCGAGAACATGCAGCGTCTGGCCGCGATCAATGACAAGTTCACGATCGTGCGGTCGGTCTGTCATAACCAGAACAACCACGGGGCGGGAAACCACTACATGATGACCGGGGCTCCCACACGGATCCCGGTGAGCTGCGGTGCGTTTGTGAGCTTCCATCCCAGCATGGGTTCGGTGGTCTCGGCCGAGCGGGGTGCCCCACACAATCTGCCCCCCTACTTCGCCCTTCCCAGCATCACCCGCTCGGGTGGACCGAATTTCCTGGGAAACAGGCACGCTCCATTCGTTGTCGCCGACGACCCGAACAACAAGGGATTCCGGGTGCGCGATGTCACACTGCCAGCCGAGCTTGACGATGGTCGGGCCATCAGTCGGCGTCTGGCACGAAAGAAGCTCGACCAGCTGCAGCGATACACCGATCGGGCGACTGGGGATCCGGTCGTGGGTTCGGACGAAAACTTCCAGCAAGCCGTTTCGCTGATGACTTCGGAAGTCGCGCTCAAGGCTTTTGAAATCGACCGAGAACCAGAATCGATCCGTGAACGGTACGGGCGGAATCCGCTCGGGCAGCGGCTGCTGCTGGCTCGTCGGCTGGTTGAGGCGGGGGTGCCGTTCGTGACCATCAATGATGGCGGTTGGGACCACCACTCGAACATCTTCCCGGCGTTCAAGAAGCAGGGACAGAATCTCGAATCGGTCGTGGCGACCCTCATCGAGGATCTCGACGAACGGGGGATGCTCGACAATACCCTGGTGATCGTGATGGGAGAATTCGGCCGCACCCCGGCCATCTCGACCCTCCCTGGTTCGACGACGCCGGGCCGCGACCATTGGTCGAGTGCGATGTCGATCCTGGTGGCGGGATGCGGCACGCCACGTGGCCAGGTGGTGGGAGCAACCGACTCTCGGGGCTATGCGGCAATCGAAAAGATCTACGCTCCGGAGAACCTGGTCTCCAGTGTCTACCTCAAGCTGGGGATCAATCCCGACAAGATCGTCTACAACTCGTCCGGTCGCCCTTCGCACCTGGTGAGCGATCCGCGGCCCATCGCCGAACTGATGTAGACTGTGCCAGTCGTCAACCCGCCGACTGTTCACAGTCATCCCCACACCCGGGGATGCATACGTTCGTGAGAGCGGCGATCGTCTGGCTTGAAACGCTCGGTCCAAGGGCCCAGGCGACAAGCCTCTGGAACTCAACGTCGCCATCGGTCATCACTGGCGTTGAGGAAACCTCGGTTGTCGCGGCCGCCTCATATCCCGGAGGGCTTCGGCGTGATTCCGAGGGCTGACGGCCCTCGGCCAGGTTTGCCGGGTTGAGTTGTGCGGCGGCGGGTGGCGAGTCTGAGTGAGTGACAACTTCGGCGTCTCAGCGCTGTCATCGCGATCGTGGTCTGTCTCGAACGAGTTCTTTGGAACGGCAGGACGAACAATGAGTCTCCTCGTGGTCGTGGCGGTCTCGGCCGTGATCTTGCTGGCCGCCTATCGCATCTATGGCTCGATCTTGTCCCGGTTGCTGGGGCTCAGGGCCGACGTTCCAACACCGGCAGTGACCCTGCGCGACGATGTCGACTATGCACCGATCGACTCGAAGTTTCTGCTGGGGCAGCATTTTTCGGCGATTGCCGCTGCCGGGCCGATTGTCGGCCCCATCCTGGCAGGGTACCTGTTTGGCTGGCTGCCCGCCCTGCTGTGGATTCTGGTCGGTTCGATTTTCATCGGTGGGGTCCATGATATGACGGCCCTCACCGCCTCGATCCGACACAAGGCACGGTCAATCGCCGAGGTGGTGCGGGACAACATGTCCCGCCGTTCTTACCTGCTGTTCCTGGCTTTTGTCTGGCTGGCACTGGTTTACATCATTGTGGCCTTCACCGATGTGACCGCCAGTTCGTTCCTGGGGATCCAGACACTTGAGAACAACGAGGTGATCACCGGGGGCGGAATTGCGACATCTTCCCTGCTGTACCTGGCCATACCGCTGTTGATGGGACTCTGCCTGCGGTTCACGAAACTCTCGATGGGCTGGGCGACCGCGATCTTTCTCCCCTTGATTGGTGTGTCAATCTGGGTGGGGCAGTTCATCCCCCTGGCGGCTGAAGACTTTTTCGGGATGCCGAAATTTGTGGCGGAGGAATTGCCGGCGGTCCGGGAAAAGGCTCTGGCCATTCTCAACGCTGACCAGCGCGCCCAGTTTGAAGCCAGGGTTCCTCAAAACCGCCGGCTCTTTGTACTGACCGACAAGGGAATGGCACGACAACTGGAGTTGGCGGACGTCCAGAAAACGGCCCTGTCCCAGGTGCTTGATGGTCCGAGCCGGAAGTACAACCTGATCATGGCCGATGGTCAACGACTCTGGAACGTCGCCCTGCTGCTGTATTGCATTGTGGCCTCGGTGGCCCCGATGTGGCTGTTGCTTCAGCCGCGCGGACACCTCGGGGGTTATTTCCTGTACCTCGCATTGGCTGCCGGGGCACTGGGGGTGGTGCTGGGGGGGAACAAGGTGGAATACCCGGCCTTCCGGGGCTTTGAGGTGACGAATGCCGCAGGCACGACGATTCCGATGTTCCCGTTGCTGTTCATCACCATCGCCTGCGGGGCCTGCTCGGGATTCCACTCGATCATCGCGTCGGGAACCACCTCGAAGCAGCTGCGCTGCGAACCGGATGCCCGACTGATTGGGTATGGTTCGATGCTGCTGGAGGCGATGGTGGCGATTGTCTCGCTGTGCTGCGTGATGATGCTGCGCCCCGACTCGGACCTGCTGGCGGGTGGGCAGCCCAAGCCGAATTTCCTGTACTCGCGGGGGATCGGAAGTTTCCTGGGAGTGATCGGGGTCCCGGCGACACTGGGTGTGTCATTTGGACTGATGGCCTTCACCACCTTCGTGTACGACACGCTGGATGTCTGTACGCGGCTGGGGCGGTACATCCTCCAGGAATTGACCGGCTGGACGGGGCCCTCGGGGAAATTTGTAACGACGGCGCTGACGGCTGGGTTTCCGCTGCTGTTTCTGATCTGGCAACCGGTGGATGAATCGGGGCGAATCAAGGAGCGGTGGCTGCTGTTCTGGGATCTGTTCGGAGCCAGCAACCAGTTGCTGGCCGCCCTGACACTGCTGGGAGTGACGGTCTGGCTGTGGCGCACGCGCCGGGCAAAGTGGGTACTTTACGTCACGGGGATTCCCTGCATCTTCATGTACGTCATGAGCATGTGGGCCCTCGGGCGGACCATTCAACCCCTGTGGGTTGCCCTGCAAGCCCGAATGGCGGGAGATGCGGGAGTGAACTTGTGGAGCAACCCCGTCCCCTGGGTGGCGCTGGTCCTCGGTGGATTGGGGGTTCTGATGGCCCTCGAAGCGTTGCGGATCCTGCTGGCGGGCCTGCGGCGTCCCCCGGCGGCCGAAGGGGCCACCGCCCTCGGGACGACTGGCTGAGGTGCCCGTCTCCCGGCCCCGGAATGCTGAGTGGAGTTCACCGAACCGCCCTGGACCGGGCTGGGAGGGACGGGAGAATCGGCATCATCGGCAAAGTCCGCTTCTCCGGAAAAGAGGCGGAGACGGTATGGCTGTCATAACCGGTGCGTCCATCGCGACTCTGGGGGGAGCCTCCCGTAAATGACAGATCTCGTCTGGCGTGACCCTTGACTCGTGACGATCTTCGTAGCACCTCGCAGTGCGTGGGCCCTGGGCCCGTGGAACCGATGGTTCTGAACAACTCTGCGAGGGCATAATGGAATCCAGCCTGGCTGGCTGCAGCCTCTGGTCAGTGAAGACCGCGAGAGACCCGGAAGGTCTGTCGCACGACGCGAAGGAGAAAGCCCGATGCTTGTCCTGTCGAGACAACGCGACGAAAGCATCATCATTGGTGAGAACATTGTGATCACCGTGGTGGACATCCGTGGCGACAAGGTACGTTTGGGGATTCAGGCCCCAACAGAGATCCCCGTTCATCGCCAGGAAGTGTACGAGGCGATCCAGCGCGAGCAGGGGAAAGCGCCCAGCGTCGAAGGAACGATCATTGAGGCGACGCTGAACAAGTTCCCCAATCGCAGGGCGTCGAAGCCCGCCGGTTGAAACCGTTCGCCTGACGGAACAAGGACACGAACCAGCAGACGATCCGGTCTGCCAGTTCGTGTTTGATCCGAGTTCCGTTACCATGGTGATGTCCCGGGGATTTGATCCTGACAGGTCACCGGTTTCTCTTGAGGAAGTCACCTGGTCTGCGGTGGGTTGACCGATCGAAACTCCGTTCCGATTCGCAGTCGAGTCGGTTGACTCGCAAACAGCAGCGCGGCTGGGAAGAATTTCCACCCCTCACGGGGAGATTGAAACACCGGCATTCATGCCGGTGGGCACCCTTGCGACGGTCAAGGGACTCACGGTCGACCAACTGCGGGCCGCCGGCGCCCAGATGGTGTTGTCGAACACCTATCATCTGGCGATCCGCCCAGGTGCCGAGGTTGTTCAGCAACTCGGGGGCCTCCATAAATTCATGGGTTGGGACGGCCCAATCCTGACTGACAGTGGAGGCTTTCAGGTCTTCAGCCTGGCGAAGATGTCCCGGTTGGATGATCGGGGTGTCACATTCCGGTCCCACATCGACGGGTCACTTCTGGAACTGACCCCCGAACGGGCAGTGGAGATCCAGGAACAACTCGGTCCAGATTTCATGATGTGCCTGGACGAATGTCCTCCACACCCTGCGACTCAGGACCATATTCGACGGGCAGTCGATCGAACGACACTCTGGGCTGAGCGTTGCCGTCGGGCCCAAAGGCGGTCAGACCAGGCACTGCTTGGAATCGTCCAGGGAGGGGTGGACCTGGAAATGAGGTCCCGGTCGGTCGAAGCCCTTGTCGACCTTGATTTTTTCGGGTACGCGGTCGGTGGACTCAGTGTCGGAGAGCCACCTGCGGAGATGTACACCACCCTTGAAGGGACGGTTCCCCGTCTCCCTTCCCACAAGCTCCGTTACCTCATGGGGGTGGGACGACCGATCGATCTGCTCGAGGCGGCGACTCGAGGGATCGATCTGTTCGACTGCGTGATGCCGACCCGGAACGGCCGTAATGCCATGGCATTCACGAGCCGGGGGGCCCTGCGATTGCGAAACCGGCAATACCAGACCGATCTGCGTCCCCTCGACGAGTCGTGCCGTTGCCCGGTCTGTCAGCGATACTCTCGGGGGTATCTGCGGCATTTGTTCCTGGTCAATGAGATGCTGGGGCCGATTCTGGTCTCGTGGCACAACATCGCGTATTACCAATCGCTGTTGCGTGAATTACGCGAGGCGATTCGCGCCGGGTGCGGGGGTGAGTTCCGAGCCCTTCAGCTTGCCCGCTGGGATGAGAAATCCTAAGATGCCGCGATTCTCTCGACTGCGTAAGGGGTTCGGGCGATTGTCTGCCCCCTGGAAGTCGGAGATCTGGACAGGTCTGAGAACAGGGAAACGGTGCGGGGAGACTCGCGATCGAGCCTTGGTTTTGTGACTGCCGGGACCGGTTCCGAAAGTCCCCCGGAGGGACTTCGAAACAAGTCCCCGGGCATCAGGAATCAAGGTTTTTCTTCATTGTTTTCGGGCGCGACAACGGGCGGCTGGCAACGTGAGCGGCAGCCCTTCCACGGAAACACAAACCGGCCTCCTCGGGGCCGGACTCTCGAGCGGTTCGGGATCCCCCCTTGAAAAGGGTGCCCGGCTACGTCGTCATTGATAGGGATCGGAGTCACGATGGAATGGATCTTGGCCCAGGCGACAGCACCGGGACAGGGAGGGATCGCGGAACTGATCGCCACCTTCGCCCCCATGTTGATGCTGCTGGGAATCTTCTACTTCCTGGTGATGCGTCCGCAGCAGGTGGAACAGAAGCGGCGACAGGCCGAACTGGAACGCCTGAAAAAAGACGACGAGGTTGTGACCATCGGGGGAATCTTCGGGACGGTGGTCAACCTGTCGGAAGACCGCAAGGAAGTGACCCTCAAGATTGCGGACAACACGCGCGTGCGGGTCCTGCGGTCGGCCATTCAGTCACTTGTGAATTCCAAGAGCGACGGGACCAAGACCGCCTGACCCGATTGCCCCGCATCCCCGGTCTGCCATGTGCGGATGAAGGGGCCCCGGACAAGCGGAAACTGCGGATTGAACAACAAAAGACGTGAGGGGTGGGACCCCGGGAGAGCAGCTTTGCCCTCCTCTGTTTGCTAGGACAGTCAGGACTCAAATCGATGACCTTTTTCACCCAGAACTTCGAGTTCTTCCTCTACTTCCTGTTCCTGGTGGTGTTGCCATTCGGACTGGCACACCTCATCTGCAGTTCGCTGCGGGTCCGGGAATTCACCTTCCGCCTGGGATGGGTGTTCTTCTTCATCGCCGCGGCCCTGTTGCCGTTCCTGGCCAAGATGATCCAGCGCGACCGATACGCCTACCAGGGAGTGTCGGACCTGAAGTGGATCTCGATGGATCAGGTTGATGAAAAGATTGACCCGGCCACTGGAGCGGTGACGGCGTCAGAAAAGGGGACTGGCACCCCGGTGAAGCGCGTCGACCTGACGTTGGATGACATGGAGTACAAGGACGGAAAATGGCTGTTCCTCGACCCCTCCTTGGCGACCGACAAAAAGAAGAAAGAGACCAAGACAGAACCCGCCGCCCCCGTGGAAGTGGCCAACAAATTGTCGTTTGACCCATCGCGGTGGCGCAATGCCCTCAGCTTTGGCATCGATCTCGCTGGCGGTACAAACCTGATCTACGAAGTGGCCGACCGCGACGGCGGCGGTGAAGAGGTGAAGGTCGACAACGGCTTGATGGACCGCATGGTGGGGGCGGTCATGAAGCGTGTGAATCCCAACGGCACCAAGGAAATCGTCATCCGCCGCGTTGGCGAAAAGCGGATTGAAATCATCCTGCCCGGTGCGGACCAGGCGGTCGTCGAACAGATCAAGCAGGAAATCACCGAACTGGGAAGCCTCGAATTCGCCATTCTCGCCAACCAGCGTGATCATGGCGAACTGATCCGCCAGGCGTTGGCCAATCCGGCGAAGAAAGTTCAGTTTGGACAGATTGACGCCCAGTGGGTCCCGGTCGCTCCCTCGACCGATCCCCGCGGACGGCAGATTCCCAACACTGAATTTGATGGCGATCCGGAGATTGCCGTACGACAGATCACGGGACTGCCGCGTGGGTTCAATGAAATCCTCGTGGTTTTCGAACCCGAAGACCGTCGGGTCACCGGCCACTTTCTCCAGCGGGCTGAAGTGACCTCGGCCAATTCCGGGGGAGGTCCTGCGGTCGGTTTCCGGTTCAACCTGGAAGGTGGCTATCGCTTCTTCAGCCTGACCTCGCGCAATGCTCCCCGCCAGGACGGGTCGCGTCGGCGTCTCGCGGTCCTTCTGAATGGTGAGGTGCAAACGGCCCCCTCGATCAACTCCCCCATCGACCGACAGGGGATCATCGAGAGTGACCGGTTCACCCTCGAAGAAGTGCAGAAGTACGTCAATGTGCTGAACGCGGGTGCCTTGCCGGTCCCGCTCAAGAGCGAGCCGATCAGCGAATTTACCATCAGCCCGACGCTCGGGGCTGACGTCCAGTCGAAGGGCCGACTGGCCCTGATTGTCTCGTCGCTGGTGGTGTTGATTTTCATGGCGGTCTACTACCGAACGGCCGGGCTCATCGCCAACATCGCTCTGTTGATGAACCTTCTGTTCATCGTCTCGGCAATGGTCTATCTCAAGGCTGCCTTTACACTGCCTGGTCTTGCCGGGCTGGTTCTGAGTGCCGGCATGGCGGTGGACGCCAATGTGCTGATCTACGAACGGATGCGTGAAGAACTGGAGCGGGGAGCCAGCCTGCGGATGGCAATCCACAACGGCTTTGACAAGGCCTTCGTCGCGATTTTCGACTCGAACATCACAACTCTGATCACGGCGTTGATTCTCTACGTCATCGGGACCGAGCAGGTGAAAGGATTTGCAATCTCCCTGTTCATCGGCCTTGTGGTCAACCTGTACACCGCCGTTTACTGCAGTCGGCTGCTCTTCAACATCCTCGAACGTTCGCGGTTGCTGAAGAAGGTCAACTTCATGAACGCGATCGGAAAGACCAACATCGACTTTGTGGGCAAGCAGAACGTGGCAATCATGTGCTCCCTGGCCTTGATTCTCGTCGGCCTGGGCTGCTTCTTCGCCCGCGGCACACGGAACTACGACATCGATTTCATGGGGGGGACCTCAGTCACGATGCAGTTCGAGAAGCCGCAGCAAACCGATTCAGTCCGTGAAAAGCTCGAACAGGCGTTCGGAACCAAGAACATTACGGTGGAAGAATTGAGCCCCTCGGCCGATATTCCAGCCGGCACGTTTTTCCGGTTCCGCCTCGCAAGCGAAACCGACACCATTCTTCCCGTCCCCGAGATCGAGAAGAAGGTGAGTGGCGCCTTTCAGGGAGAACTGGTTCGCCGCACGATGAAGCTGGGTGGACAGTCTGAGATTCCCAATTCCCAAAGTGACGGGGATACGGCCGCCTCCACCGACGAATTTGCTGGCGGACAGCGTGTGACCCTGACCTTCGCCGACGCTTCTGGAAAAGCGACGCGTGCTTCAGAGATTGCTCCGGCGACCCTCGCCAACCTGATTGAACGAAAGCTCTCGGAAGTCCCTGGGGCGGATGGAATTCCCGGCAGCAAGTACGGCCGGAGCGACTCTCTGTTTGGTCTTGAAGGAAAGGCCGGCAGCGGGCTGCAGGCGACCGGCAACCGCTCGAAGACCTATTCGGAGATCGAGTTGCGGTCGAGCAAGGTGGTCAGCCCAGACGACTTGCAGACCGCTCTCGCCACCATCTCCACAGAGATGAACAGCGAGCCGGTTTTCGATGAAGTCACCAGCTTCGAAAGCTCGGTGGCCGATGAGGCCAAGTGGTCGGCCCTGATGGCGATCCTCGCCAGCCTTGTGGCCATTGTTGCGTATGTCTGGCTGCGGTTTGACAACATCATTTTCGGCCTCGCGGCAGTCGTTGCCCTTGCACACGACGTCCTGGTCACGCTGGCAATGGTGGCAATCTGCTCGTACCTCTCGAAGACGCCAATCGCGGGACTTTTCCAGTTGACCGACTTCAAGATCAACATGCCGATGATCGCCGCGTTCCTGACGATCGTGGGTTACTCGATCAACGACACGATCGTGATCTTCGACCGTCTGCGGGAAGTGCGGGGCAAGAATCCCGAGATCACCAAGGAGATGATCAACGAGACGGTCAACCAGACCCTGAGCCGGACAATCCTGACGGCCCTGACCGTGCTGTTGACCGTGCTGATCCTGTATGCCCTGGGTGGCGAAGGGATCCATGGGTTTGCGTTCTGCATGGTGATCGGTGCCATCGCCGGTACTTACAGCACGGTGTACATCGCCAGCCCGCTGGTGCTGTGGTTCATGAACCGTTTTGGGGAGAACCCGGCTCCAGCGAAGCGGAAGGCCACAACCCGTCCGGAAGCGGCCTGATCCGGTGATTGCGTCCGGCCAGCAGGCCTCCTGACTCATGCCCAAGTCTCTGCGTTCTCACCTGCTGATCGCCGGTCGCCGACTGCGTGACCCCAATTTCTACCAGTCGGTGGTGCTGATCCTCGAGCACAATACCGAGGGCGCAATGGGGGTGGTGCTCAACAGCCCCACCCGCACCACCGTCGTAGAGGCGCTGGAGTCGTACGCCAACCTTGAAGATCGGGGTGATCTCATCTTCAAGGGTGGCCCGGTCGAAACCCAGGCACTGTTTGTGCTGCATGGGCTTTCGGATCTCTCCACGGGTGACAACGAGGTGCTGTCCGGGCTCTTCCTCGGGGCAGGTCCCGATGACTTCCGGAATATTCTCAATCGCCTGTCCGGCGAATCGAACAAGGCACGATTCCGCATGTTCCTGGGATGTGCCGGGTGGGGCCCCCGGCAGCTCGAGGGAGAACTGCGGCGAAAGGACTGGATGGTGATTCCGGCCCGTCCCGATCATGTCTTCCCCAACGACGTCTACTCGCTTTGGGATGATGCCGTCGGGGAATACCAGCGACTCAACCCGGTCCTGCCGGGGGGAGCCTCCCGGTCGCAATGGAACTGAACAGACCCGAAGACGAGGCAACCCCCGCCCTCGCACCGACTCACCCTCCGTCACTGGGACGGAACATCGCACTTCGGCTGGCCTACGACGGAACTCCGTTTTGTGGCTGGCAGGTACAACCCAACGGCCCCACGGTGCAGGCGGCCCTGCAGCGGGCCATCCACCGACTGACGGGGGAATCACGGACGGTTTACTCGGCAGGTCGCACAGACTCAGGAGTGCATGCCCTGGGGCAGGTGGCGAACTTTTTCAGCCAGAGTCCGATCCCACCCCGGCAATTCGCGGCCGCCCTCCAGACCCATCTGCCGACGGAGATCCAGCTGCTGGAATCCTGGGAAGTCCCGCCTCGATTTCATGCGACTTTCTCGGCCCGCTGGAAGCGCTACCGATATCTCATCCACAACGCCCCTCACCCGCTCCCCTTCCTGAAGAACCGTTGCTGGTGGCTGAGACGTCGACTTGATGTGAAGGCGATGCAGGCCGCCGCACAGGCCCTGCTGGGGACTCATGATTTTCGGTGCTTCGAGACCGAGTGGCCGAACAAGCCCACCAGCGTCCGCACGATCCATGAACTTCAAATCTTCCGCCAGCCACTCTGGAATGCCTGGCAACCCGCTGCCATTCCCAGGGGACAGCATCCCCCGTCCTCCCCGACCGACGACTCTCTCGTCTGTCTCGAAATCGCCGCGGACGGTTTTCTGTACAATATGGTCCGCAGCATCACCGGCACTCTGGTGAATGTTGGTCGCGGTCGCTGGTCGGCGGTCGATGTTGCCCGCATCCTCAACGCACAGGATCGCAGCCAGGCCGGTGCAACGGCTCCCGCGGAAGGGCTTTATCTCGTTCAGGTGGAATACGACGACGACTGGCCGGGCACAACCGGCGAAACTTCTCGCGACCGACAATTGTCCTGAAGCGGCCGGCCGGGAATCGCGAGCCGCACCGCACGGGCAAGCCGGGCCGTTCGCCTCATGAAAATGATCCGGATACAATTCGAGATCGTTCCCATTCGCAATACCGGCCCGGCGACTGCCCCCGGAGGAGACATCATGAGATTACGGAGTTGGGTGTGGGCAATGGTCCTGCTGGGGTTTGCCTGGCCCGCGATGTCCAGTCCCCGGCCCAATGTCCTCCTGATCCTCTGCGATGACCTGCGGACGGACGCTCTCGGGTGCTACGGCTCGAAACAGGTGCGGACTCCAGCGATCGACTCCATCGCCGCACGCGGTGTCCGATTCGCCAATGCCTTCTGCACCACATCGCTTTGCTCTCCCAGCCGGGCGTCCCTGTTGACCGGACTCTACGCTCACCGTCACGGGGTGCGCGACAACTTCACCGAGTTGCCCAACCACCTTCCTCACTGGCCGGGACGATTGCAGTCGGCGGGCTACAGGACGGCGTACCTCGGCAAATGGCACATGGGGGAAGCGAATGATGAGCCCCGACCAGGGTTTGACTGGTTTGTCACCCATCGCGGTCAGGGGAAGTATTTCAACACCGAATGGAACCTGAACGGGACGGAACGAGTCACCAAGCCGGGTTACTACACCACGGTTGTCACCGACATGGCGCTGGAGTGGTTGCGAGACCAGTCCCGCGATCAGCCATGGGTGCTCTGCCTGGGACACAAGGCCCCGCATTCGTTTTATCAGCCTGAAGACAAGTACGCGCATACATTCGACTCGGTCGCAGTCCCCTACCCCGACAGTGCCTTTCACCTCGAAGGCAAGCCGCAATGGATCACGCAGCGTCTCGACACCTGGCATGGCATTTACGGCCCCCTGTTTGAATGGCGGAAAAAATTTCCCGACCGTCGCCCCGAGGCGGTACAGGACTTCGAAAACATGGTGCACGCCTATTGGGGAACCGTATTGAGTGTCGACGACAGTGTTGGCCGCCTGCTTGGATTCCTGCGTGAGTCCGGTCAACTCGACAATACCGTGGTGATCTTCGCCGGCGACAATGGCCTGCTCCAGGGGGAGCATGGCATGGTTGACAAGCGGACGATGCACGAGCCAAGCATTCGCATCCCGCTGATCGTCAGCGGCCCGGGACTTCCGCTGGAGAAGGTCGAGAATCACCAGGTCCTGACGGTCGATCTTGCTCCGTCGCTGCTTGAACTGTGTGACGCCGAGCCAATACCCGACATCCAGGGGAAGTCGTGGTGCCAACTGGTGCGCGGGAAAGATTCGAGTTGGCGCGACGGCTGGTTCTACGAGTACAACTACGAGCGGCAATTTCCCTACACCCCCAATGTGCGCGGCATCCGGACCGCCAACTGGAAGTACATTCGCTATCCACATGGCGATGGCCAGCCCGACCGGCACCGTGCCGAGTTGTATGACCTTGGAACCGATCCTGGCGAGACGCGCAACCTGGCAGACGATCCTGCCCATGCCGCAAAACGGGCCGAACTGCAGGCCGCGCTGGACGCCCTCATGGCACAGGAGGGTCTCGTTTCCGGTGTCGACAAAATGCCGCTCGACGAGGGGATCAAACCGCAGTTACCCGACGCCAAAATCCGCTGAAAGGACCTGTGTTTCATGCTTCGGTGGGCCTTCTTGCTGACCAGCCTGCTGGCCGCGGTGCCAACCTCGGCGACAGCCGGTCGTCCCAACATCCTCTTCCTGTTTGCCGACGACCAGCGGGCCGACACGCTTGCCGCCCATGGCAATCCACACATTGACACTCCCCACCTTGACACCCTGGTGGCACGGGGCTTCAGTTTTCGCCGGAACTACACGTTCGGCAGCAACAACGGCGCGGTGTGTGTCCCGAGTCGGGCCATGCTGATGACGGGCAAGTCCTGGTTTCGAATCGATGCTCCGACGATGGGGGGAAGCCGGCTGCTGCCGGAATTGCTGGGTGAACAGGGCTATCAGACATTTGCCACCGGCAAGTGGCACAATGGGGAGGCGTCGTGCGCCCGGGGATTTCAACAGGCCCGTCATGTCATGTTTGGTGGGATGAGCGACCACACGAAAGTCCCCGTCCGGTCCCGAACTCCCGAGGGGACGTGGACCAGCGCAGAGACCACGGACCGCTTTTCGACCGAGCTGTTCGCCGATACAGCCATCGAATTCCTGAAGCAGCACGATTCGGCGCGGCCGTTTTTCTGCTATGTGGCCTTCACCGCGCCACACGATCCCCGGCAACCTCCCGAAGACTTCCGGCAGAGGTACGAGCAGCGCCCTCCTCCGTTGCCCCGCAATTTTGTCCCCCAGTTCCCCTTCGACAACGGTTCCGTCACCGGTCGCGATGAGGTGCTGGCGGCATGGCCCCGGACCGAGGCGGTCATCCGGTCGCAATTGGCCGAGTACTATGGGCTGATCAGCCATCTGGACCAGCAGGTGGGACGAGTCCTCGCAGCACTCGAGGAGAGCGGCCATTCCGATGACACGATCGTGGTCTATGCAGCGGACAATGGCCTCGCCCTGGGAAGCCATGGCCTGCTGGGAAAGCAGAGCGTTTTCGAACACAGCATGCGAACGCCACTGGTGATCGCCGGTCCTGGAATTCCGAGAGGGCAGTCATCGTTTGCCTTGACCTACCTTTTGGACCTGTTTCCCACGCTGTGCGATGTGACCGGGACTACCATCCCAAGTGACCTTGAGGGGCACAGCCTGCGCCCGATCTGGAAGGGCGAGCGCGATGAAGTGCGGGATTCGCTCTTCCTGCCCTACCTTTCAGTTCAACGGGCCGTACGCGACCGGCGGTGGAAGCTGATCGCTTATCCTGCCCAGAATCACCTGCAACTGTTCGACCTCGAACGTGATCCCGATGAATTGGTGAACCTCGCCGACAATCCCGAACAGTCGTCCAACATCGACCGGCTCAAAGGCCTGATGGCCCGCTGGCAGCAGCAGGTCGGCGATCTGGTCGCCATTCCCATGATGAGCCAGACACCGACACCAATTGATCTCTCGACCGCCCCCCGGAAGCCAGACCCATGGCAACCCGAATGGATCGTCAAAAAGTACTTTCCAGCCCCATGAGTTCCCCTTCCCGACACTGGCGAAAATCGGCCGTTGCAATTGCAGTCGGAGCCTTGCTGTGGCTGGGAGTGACGACGCCGGCCACGCCCCAGGTGCCCCCTGCGGCGTCGGAGGCTGGAAACCAGCCGCACGATGCGGATGATGATGAGGAGGCGAAGGAGGAACTTGAGTCGGCCGAGTCTTGGGAGAGAAATCGAGGGGAACTTCGGCGGCTGAATGAGCAGGTGGATGTCCTGACCAATCAGGTTGTTCGACCTCGGACACCCGAGGCCCGCCAGATTGCCGACAGCCTCGTCACTCGCGCGCGGATCCTTCTGAAGATGAATGATCGACAGGCGGCACGACACGATCTTGAGCAGGGCCTGCGACTTGTCCCCGCCCATCCCGGCGCCCTGGGTCTGCTGGCCGAAATGCGCAGCGAAGAGAACCAGTCGGCTTCCGAAACGGAATGGCCAGTTGAATGGCCTCCCCATCCGGAAATCGAAGTCCCTGCCGCCAAGACGTCACGAAGCCTGCAGGTGCCGCTGTTCGCTCTTGTGGCAGACATTCCCTGGTATTTTGCCCTGCCGGCCGCCTGGTTCATCCTGTGGTTCCTCTTTCTGGGACAAGGGACTCGCACCACTCGGGAAGTCCATGGCTCGCGACTTCGACTCGGTTGGGTTGCCGCACTCCTGGCGGCGGTCTGCCTGCTCCCGCTGATCGGTTCAACGCTGTGGGGATTGCTTCATGATCCCACCCCGGAACAACTCATCGTCCTGTCGATGGGGACCTTCATGTCGGTGGTCTTCTGCCTCCAGTTCCTGCAGCCTCCCATCCAAATCCAGGGGCAACAGTCGTTACCCCTTGTGGAACATCCGGAGTTTCTCGACCGTGTGGCCCGACTATCGGAGGTGATTGGCGTGGTCCCACCACGGGTGCGTCTCTGGCCCTCCACCACGGACAGTCAGCAGGCACTGGCCTTCGCAGGATGCCTGTCCGCCCCCCAACTGGTGGTCACCGATGGCGTCCTGAACCGCCTTTCGACCGCCGAGAGCGACGCGATTCTGGCGCACGAACTGGGGCATATCGCCAACCACACGCTCTGGTTTTTTGCTCCCCTGATGAGCCTCGCCGCAACTGCCGCATGTCTCGTCTCTGAATCGGGGATCTGGGTGGCCCTGGGACTGGGCATGCTCGTATTTGTCGGCCTGCGACGGATCTCTTCCCGGCCCCTGGAGTTTGATTGCGACCGGAGGGCGGCACAGGCTGTCAGTCCCCAGGCGATGATCATCGCATTGGAAAAGATCCATGTGCTGCACCCGCTTCAGGGGGAAAACTGGCTGAGCGAACTCTGCTTCGCCACCTCAACGCACCCCTCCCTGAACAGCCGGACCGCCTGCCTGAAACGCCTTGCCAACAATCCACTCTCCGATGGGGAATGCCAGGCCCTCATTCGCAGCCAACGACTCGGTTGGCTGGCCGTTGGGGCCTGGATCTGTGCGATCGTCGGGGGACTCTTCGTCCTGTATCGGTGGCCTGAAATGACTCATGCCGTTTCCACGATCTGGATCGGCCTGGCCCTGGTTCCCCTGCTGTTGCTGCTTCAAGGAACCCGGAAGGTGCGTCAGATGCACGCCCGACGCCTCGTAACGACCGGAAGCAGCCGAGGCAAATGGATTTTCGGTGCCTTGATCGCCCTCTGTGCAGTCGGGATTTTCCTTCCCCTCGAGTACTTCGCCGATTGGCCTTTCTCCCCACTGGTGTCGGTAACCTCCATCTGTCTCATGGTGATCACCGTCGGAATCGCACTCATGCGTCTGACCCGCAGGTCGCGATTGCAGCACAACATTCTGACCGACTTCACGTTGGGAAAATACGAGAATGTTGTGCAGACTTTCGACAGCGCCCCGCGCTGGTTTCAACGCAATCCGGCCTACGAAAATACAACCGCCATTGCACTCGCGCTAACCGACCGACGTGCCGAGGCCCTTCAACGACTGGAACAACTCGAACTGCGTGAGCCCCAGTTTCCAGCCGGGCTGATGACCCTGATCGCCCTGGACTACGACGACGGCAAGGACTCACGGGCCGAGGGCCTGGCCGCCCGCCTCACCGAGCTTCTTCCCGATGATCCCGTCGGCCCCTTTCGCCAGGTCCTCTGCCTCGTACGCATGGGGCAACTCGACCGAGCCCGGGACGTCGTGACAGCAGCCCGCAGTCGGATTCCCACCGCACCCCTGCTCAACCTGGCCGAAGCGGCTGTCGCCATCGCTGACAATCAACAGGAGAAAGCGCGGGAATTGCTGGAGTTGAGCGAACGACAACTGCCCGGAGATTGCCACCTGGCGGTCCTGTGGGTCGAATATTTTCTTCGGCAGGGCAACATTCCCGACGCACTCGGGGCACTGGAACGGCTCGACTCCATGGCGCGGTCCAACCGGCTGGCCTTCCTGGACGGAACTCTCTTCCGTCTCCGTCAACAGCTCTCAGGTCAACATCGCACTCTGTCATTGGAAGAACTTCCAGAGTCACCCTCTCCGGCTCCTCCCTCCGGTTGAACGACTTCGCACACCGTCCCGGACTATGGTCCGAACGACACACATCTATACATCCGCTCCCGTCCCGCCTCGCTTCCGGGACCTCGACCGTGGCCCTCAGGACGACAGGACGCCGCTGTCAGGATTGATTTTTTTGCGGGTCAGTGAGGATTTGAGGCTTCGCGGGCGATTGCGGATCGTTCCGGATTGAACACAACGGCGATTCACAATGTATCGGTTGGCGGAACCCTGACTTCGACAGGGCGATCGTCGGCTGCGGATCCATTCCGCATTTCCCGGAAAACTCCAGCGGTTTCGTGGAAAAACCCGGGCTTGCAACACCTTCAGCGGGGCGAATCACCACACAACCGGCACAGCCCGAATCGCGTTCGCTCTGGGCAAGATGTGCACGAACCGACCCGGTGTTTCAAGCGTTTTCCGAGGGCCTGACGATCTCTGCAGGCGAACCGCTGCAACCGCGCAGCGTGATTCTGTGGATAAGGATTCGATTCACACCAAGGCTTCCAGGGAAGGGGCTGACTCGGCCGTCCCCGGGAGACGTGAAAGAGCCCGGAATGTTGACCGCCGTTCACAAGTTCCGCCTGTTGCCGTTCACCCTGTCGCTCTTGCTGGCCGTCCCGTCGGCCCGAGCTTCCGAGGTGCGACAGACACCCATCGTGCGTGCCGTGGACCGTGCCCAGGCCTCGGTGGTCAATCTCCACAGCGAGCGGACGCAACACACCCGCGAGACGCAGTTCGAGTCCGCCGGCGAGAAAAAGCTCAACGGGATGGGAACCGGCATCATCATCGATGAACGGGGCTACATCCTGACCAATCACCACGTGGTGGCGCGGGTTGAGACGCTGCGGGCCACACTGCACGATGGGGCCAGTTACGACGCCTCCATTGTGGATGTCGACCCGGTTCACGACCTCGCGGTCGTCAAGATCGATGCCCCCCATTCACTGCCGGTTTCCCCGCTGGGGACCTCGTCCGACATCCGCTTGGGTGAGACGGTCATCGCGATTGGCAATGCCCTCGGCTACGAGCACACGGTGACCGTTGGAATTGTGAGTTCGCTCGTCCGGGATGTGGAGGCTGAAAACCAGTCGTACCGGAACCTGCTGCAGACCGACGCGGCAATCAATCCGGGCAACAGCGGCGGCCCCCTCATCAATCTGGACGGAGAGGTGATCGCCATCAACGTCGCGATTCGGGCGAACGCACAAAAGATCGGGTTCGCCATCAAGATTGATGACGCCCGCGGTTATGCCGCCCAGTTGCTCGACATTCGCCGCCGCAACCAGACCTGGCACGGGATCGTGACCCGGGACATCAAGACTCCCCGCCAAAGGCACCTTGTCGTGGTGAGTTGCGAATCGGGCAGTCCCGCGGCCCAGTCGGGACTTCAACCCGATGATGTGATTGTGCAGTGCGGTACGACCCGAATCGAGGACGGGGTCGACCTCGAACGGAGCCTGTTGCAGGTGTCGGCTGGTCGCCCGATCTCCGTTGTTGTGAGTCGGGGAGGGTCACCCCTGAGCCTGAACCTGGCTCCGGCGAAGTATGAAGGACGAACCGCGACCGTTGCCCGCCGCTCCCTTGGATCCCAGAAATCCCGTACCGTCAATCTTGACGATTCCGTCTCCAACCGAAGCTGGAGGATGCTGGGACTGAAGCTGGCACCGACCAGTGATGTCGAAACACGAGTTGTCCGTGAGCGTTACAACGGTGGGATGCGAATCATCGATGTGCGTGGGAACAGTCCGGCGTACCAGAACGGGATCCGCAAGGGGGATATCCTGGTGGGACTGCACGAGTTCGAGACCAAGTCCCTGAAGGACCTCGAATACATCCTCAACAAGGCGTCGAACGATGCCTCGGAACTGCGGTTCCGGGTCCTGCGTGGTCGGGATGAAGTCTTCGGCAGCCTCAGCCTGAAGGCGGCCGCCGCCAGCGACGAGTCGACGGCGACCCGGTGATGCCAGCGGGATCAATCCGATCGCCCCAGCTACTGTGACGCGGCGATTTCGAGGCGGCGCTGGATATCAAACTGCAGCGCCAGGATCAGCAGCAGGAGGATGGCGTCGATCACCGCGCAGGCTGCCTCACGACCGGCCACGGAGCCATCCGAGCCTCTCATGATGATCACGTATGCCGGGGACCAGCAGCAGGTGCCAAAGACTCCTGCGCCCAACATCACGGCAATCGCCAGGGGCAATGCTCCCCACCGCACGACGAGTGAAAAGAACATCGTCAGCGTCAACATCAGCAGGAACAGGATGCCGAAGAGCCAGTGGCTGGGGAGGAAGAGAGAGTTCAGGAACAGTTCGATACCGCCATCCCAGAAACAAAGGGATATCACCAGGCAGACCAGTCCCGGCAGCAGAGCCGGGACGCAGCCCGCCAGCTTGGTCAGCAGAATCCGGTGCACCGGGACCGGCAACATCAGCAACATTGGCAGGGTGTGTTCCCGCCATTCGTCATGCAAGAGACGTGACGCGTAAAAACATGCCTCCACAATGACACAGACCAGCAGCAGCGCAGAGACAATCGGTGCGGTATCCTGAAATCTTCCATTCTCAATCCAGACGAAAGAGGTCAGCGCCCCCCCCATCAGCAGCATGTAGGCGAAGAATCGGGCGATGAGGAATCGGGTCCCCCCTGTGACAAAGTGGTATTCCTTCCACATGACGGGATACGCGTGGGGGCGCGGTCGCCGGGCTCCCATCACCCGGATCAGCCGGGACGACAGATCGGGACCACTGGACTGCAGCCTTCTCGGATTGGTGAAGTAGTTGAAACTCCCCCACGACAGCAGGAAACAGATCAGTGCCAGGGCGCAGTTGGACCAGACCTGAAAACCGGCGATGGGGCCACCAAACCCGGTCGACACAATCTCCTCCCTGCGGGTCCACACCGACGCCTCCGCCATCCTGGCGGCGACCCGGTTCCAAAGCCCCGCCGTCCCCCCATTTGGAAACACGGTCCCCAGAGTGCTCAATACCGGTTCTGCGGTGAAATAAAAAAGGAAAAACAACATCACACACCACGACGCGGTCCCGCCACGGCGACATGCCACTGACGCGAGCAATCCCACATTGGCCGCCAGGATCAGAAACGCCGCCAGCGATGCGTAACCAGCGAGGATCTGTGTGATGGTGGCCCCGCCAAGGGTCACGGCCAGCAGTGTGAACGGAAATTGCACCGCCAGCAGCAACAGCGTGTTGATCAACCGGCTTGTCGACTTTCCCAACAGGAGACTGAGGGGATTGAGGCCTGCCATCTTCAGCAGTCCCAGCGTTTCCTCCTCCTTCTCCTCGGTGATGGCCGTTGCGAAAAAACTGATCCCAGCCAACACGATGAGTGCGACATTCAGCATCATCATTGTTTCAAAGAGCTTCAATCCTGGTGCCGCCGCGAGCCCCAGGCTCTGGATCTGGGCAAAGATCAGGCTGAAATACATCAGCAGGGCGAAGAGGAAGCGCATCAGGTGCGCAGAAATCAGCCGCGAGTCCAATCGCAGCGCCCGATGCAGCAGGGCCAGGGCACCGGTCAGCATCAGCCCACCCCTCCAGTCGTCAGGTCCATGAAGGCCTCATTCAAATGTCGCCGGTCCTCTCCAAACGAGTGCACCTGGATTCCCAGAGCAATCACCTCCTTCAGCAACTGGTTGCCGGCATCTGGCCGCTGGACCATCTCCACCCGGTACTCGTCAGTCCCTTCCAGGCGTGAACAGGTGATTACACCAGGCAGTCCCGAGAGCCGCTCGGTCGCATCGGGCGAACCCGCCGCCAGCCCAATCCGGAAACCGGCATGGGTCGTGGAACGCTTCAGCAAACCGGCAATCGAGCCGTTGTACTTGATTCGTCCCGAATCGATGATTGTCACGGAATCGCACAACTCGGCCAATTCACTGAGGATGTGCGAACTGACGAAGATCGTCTTCCCCATCCGCTTGAGTTCCCGCAGGATCTCCATCAACTCGATTCGGGCACGGGGATCGAGACCACTCGCCGGCTCATCCAGAAGCAGGACGTCTGGATCGCTCACCAGAACCCGGGAGAGGGCCACGCGCTGCTGCATCCCCCGGGACAGCCCCCCCACCAGTTCATCCCGGCGACCATCCATGTCGGTCAGCACCAGAACTTCATCGATCACCTTGTCGCGCTGAGCCAGGGGAATTCCATAGGCCGCCGCGAAGAAGTCGAGATACTCGAATACGGTCATCCGACGATACATGCTGAAGTGGTCGGGCATGAAGCCAAGGCGTCGGCGAACCTCATGTGACTGTGACACGACGTCCAGCCCCAGAACCCGGATCGTTCCCGAGTGTGGGATCAGCAGAGTGCAGATCGATTTGAGAGTCGTGGTCTTGCCCGCTCCATTGGGCCCCACGAAACCATGCAATGACCCCTGGGGAACCACAAAACTCGCATTGCGAACAGCCCAGCGAGATCCAAAGGCATGACTGAGATTCACGACTTCAATGGCCGCTGTCGCGGGGTGACTCATGGTCGGGACTCCAGTGGCACATCAAGACTGTAAAGACACCGTCCGCGCTGCTTCGGGAGCTGATCGCCCTCAAACCGGAATTCCGGAGGCGGATCGTCGTAGATCAAAAGCCGCACGCGATCGGTTGGCAGTTCAAACTCGAAGACATCCCGGCTGCTGCGCAGTCCCAGTCCCTTCTGGACTGCCTTGTCGAGCCCGGTCCGATACGCCGTCGCCGGCGTATTCTCAACGCCGGTGGACATGAAGGCGTTCATGTTGCCGAACGCATCTTCCGAGACTTTCAGGAACTGCGGCAATGGGGTCCCTCCCGACTGGACTGTCAGGACCATTCCACCGTCCGCAGCGGCCTTGTTGCCCGCGGACATTTCATAGACCCGTCCGCCAAACACCACGAGAATCCTCCCGGGGGGTGTCGATCGAAACTTGCCACGAAGTTCCAGTTCCAGCCGGGCCAATGCCGGCACCATCTGCTCTGTTCTCTTCATGACCCGATCCGACTTGAATTCGTAACGGAGTCCAGAGGAACTTGAAATCTCGACTTTCCGAACACTCGCTTCGATCTTGGGCCCCTCGGCAATCATGTGCGACAGGATGGATCGCGAAGAAAAGGGAGGCATGTCTGTCACCAGGGATGCCTCGGCACCATTGCGGATCATTCCGCGCAGACCCTCAGACGACTGCCCCGAGGAATACATCCGCCCCGTACCCTCCTGCTGAAACTCGTAGTTTCCCCCCTGGGTGACAAATACATTCGACCAGCCTGAAAGTCGGAACCGACCAGGCTCGATCTGCTCGGCGAAGAACAGCGTATCGACAATCGATGCCTCACCCGCTCCACGTCGACCTACCCAGAAGAAAATCAGACTGAACAGCGAGATCATGGCGATCAGAACGCCGAAGACCATTCGATAATCCCCCTTGCGCTGCTGTCCCAGGTACCATCCTCCCGGGAATACAAGGGTGAGAAACAGTATCGAGAGCGAATGAATGAGAACCCAACTGTGCTCGGCTCGGGTCAATCCCTTCAGCAGGCGCAGCAGCGGACCGTCCACCTCCAGTTCCTGATCACTGAAGGGAACTCCCGTTTCGGGAATCGGCTCAGTGACTCCCCCCTCCCCCTCGACGCGGGCAGCACGATCCCGCAACCAGCGATTCGTATTCAAGACCCGACTGCGGATCGTCTGGCTGTCGAAAGCAGACATCGGAACATCGTGCTGACGAACAAATCCCGCCCCCCAGGGGACTGTGCCATCTCCCCCGGACAACGCCGACAGCAGCCCCGTCAGTTTCGGGAGACGGCCCGCACTGTCGAGCGTCAGATGCAACTCCCCTCCCAGTCGAATCCAGTCGAGAAAGGCCCGCTGCTGCACCTCGCTCCACCGGGGCTCATGATCGAGCAGTACTCCTCCCAAGCCAGCGCAGGCAGTCGCGTGGCGGGGAAACAGGTCCTCGGGAAATCGGTTGGTCGCTGCCGTCGCACCTCCCACGCGCCCCGCAGATTCCAGGACGACCAGGGCCGGCCGTCCCCGGGTCGAATTGGGGTTGTTCAACACCAGGCGTTCCTTCACCCCCTCACCCCAGACGATCCGCCAGTTGGAATAGCCCAGCTCATCGATCCACGGATGGAACTGAACCCAGCGGGAACTCCCGGGAGCGAGATAGACCGACTCGACCATGGGGGCATCGACGACGTCAAATCCCTGGACTCTCTCCAGACGCAACTGACCATCGAACGGGGTTGATCCCGCGTTCGAAACCAGGACAGACAGAACAGCGAACCGCTCGGGAACCACCCGACCGTCAAACCCCCACCGCTGGTCGGTAATCTCGAGGCCCCATCCGATTCCGGCCAGGATCCAGCCGAACAAGACGATCCCCAGCACCCCTCGGGCAACAACGATTCTCTGACAACACAACGCCATCTGTCCGGGAATGCTCATGGGACATCCCGCCCGCGACCGGCTCTGGCCCCGACAGGGCCTCGGTGCCCCCTGTCCATCCTGCAGACGCCGACGCGACAGGAGATCGGCAGTGATCCCCAAAGGCAATGCGACGGCCCGGCCAGTCGTACCCATGCGGCCGAAAGATGCTTTGTGGAGGGATGGTCGCTCCCCGGACACAAATCCCCGATCAATGAATTCATGCGGTTTTTCCCTCCGTCAGCTTCATGAATGCCGTTTCCATGTCCATCGCCTCCGGCTGGAACATTCGCAACCGGGCACCGCATTCCACCAGGAAACCATGCAACTCCTCAATCGACGTCTGATCTTCATGGAGCCGAATGGCCAATCTGTCAAGCTGCACTTCCGCCGATTCCACCCCCTTCATCCCGCGCAGCCGCTCGGCCAGTGGCTCGAGCGGATCGGCTGCCTGGACATGGACGATCCGCAGCAAACCCAGCTTGCGATAGATGTCGTTCACCGAACCGTCAGCGACCAGCCTTCCCGCCTCGATGATGCCGATCCGGGTACACAACTGCGCCAGCTCGTGGAGGATGTGGCTCGAAATCAGGATTGTCTTGCCCATTTCCTTGAGCGCTTTCAACAGTTCCCGCATTTCGATCCGCGCTCGGGGATCGAGTCCGCTCGCCGGTTCATCCAGCAACAGCAGATCGGGATCGTGCAACAGCACTCGGGCCAGAGAGAGTCGCTGTTTCATCCCGCGCGACAATCCATCCACCGGAGCATCGAGCTTGTGGCGCAGGTCCGTCAGATCGAGCACATCGCCAATGATGGATTTCCGGCGGGCACGTTCAATCCGATAGGCGGCTGCAAAAAACTGCAGGTACTCCTCGACAGTCAGGTCTTCGTAGACGCCGAAGAAGTCGGGAACATACCCGATTTTCTCGCGTACTTCGTGGGGGTTTCTCAGCACATCCAGGCCATTGACACGCACCCGCCCGACGAAATCCCGCAACAGGGTCGCCAGCACCTTGATGGTCGATGACTTGCCTGCACCGTTGGGGCCTATAAACCCAAACACTTCCCCTTTCGGAATCTCCAGGTTGATGCCCCGCACCGCCACAAGCTGGCCATACCGGATCCAGAGGTTTTTGACATCGACAACCAGCATCTCAATCTCCCTTCCGACACAGGATGAGCCTGGCGACCATCACGCGGACCAATGTCGACAAAATGCGGCAGCCCACCTGGACCGACCGCGACGGCCTGTCGGGCAAGGGACGAAATCGAGGACCGCCCCCTCCGGGCATTGTCCCCGCGAGTGGGTGGCATCGACTGGCATGCTTGATCACGAGACCCCCAGCCCGGAAGGCCGCTTCTGGTAGAACCACCATTCGGCCAGGAGGATCGCGAAACCCAGCAGGGCCAGCCACGGCCAGAGTGGACGGTCGCTCTGCAGTCGGGTGGTTGTTGCCTGCACCCGCACTTCTTTGACGCGGAGTGAGTCGACCGTCTCCAAACCGGTCTCTGCGGTCGACTGCAGGTTGACTCCCACGGAGGCCACTTCCCGTCCTCCTTCGGTGATGGTGTAACGTCCGATCGACGGGGCCGCGATTCCCGACAACACCCCATCGGAGGACGACCGGTGCGTACTCAGAGTTCCATTGGGGGCGATCACGGTATAGGTCGTCTCCGGTGTCACCTGCCGGTCAGCCAGAACTCCAGTCGCATGGCTTTGAATTTCCGACAATCCGGCCAACCGGCGGGCCTCTTCCAAAGCGTTCTTGACGAATACGGGAAATCCGATGCGGTACACCAGTGTCGACCGGTCGGTGTGGAAAAGCAGCACATATTCGTCTCTGACGGCCCCCGCGCGATGCAGGATCAGGGGAGCCCGTTTTCCCTGGGCCAGGATTTCGTACCCCGACTTTTCGAACTCGCCATCCTCCACATCCGCGGCCCGGCGCGGTTCGCCGCCGATCTGCAGATCCCGCAACTGGACGTACTGCAGCAAGGGAGCACTGCGCTGCCAGTCGATCACCTCGGTCACCTGGTTGGTGAATTCCACCTTTCCCTGGAGATCCTGCGGGATCAATCCGATCGACAACAGCATGCGAGACTCAAGACCGACCTGGGCAGCCTGATCGGTGATCACGAGATCGTACTGATCCGCCTTGCCATTCCCCCCATCATCGGGATACAGCGAAACCGATTCTCGCTCCGACATCGCCTGCCGGTACGTCGCCAGGTCGGGCGGGCAGTAGACCCTCAGGCTGCGCTGGGTGGGGAGTTCCAGGAACGCACGGTTGTCCAGGTCAAGGGAATCGAATCCGTCCGGTTTCAGACGGACCTCCAGGGTGGCCGCTCCGGAATCCGCAAGGTTGAAGACGACGCGTTGGGATCCCCCGCCATCGACCGTCACCAGTTCCGATCCTTCAAGGCTCCCATCTTTCCAGAACTCGACCGTGGTCGGCTGCTCGGCACTGGCCGAGCCATCAATCCGGACAAAGACATCCCAGTGGTCCCTGTTCCTCTGGGCATTCACCGCAGTGATTCCCACATTGTTTCCCCCGGCGGGCAGCTTCTGGTAGGCGAGTTCAAACGGGAGGTCAAAGCTGACATTCGCCGGCACATTGCCATCGGTGAACAACAACACGGTCTCCACCGGGTTGGACAGGGCCATCGCCTGGGCCATTCTCAGACCATCTTCGAGGCGACTGGCCGTCTGCTGAATTTCCATTTTCTCCAGGGCGGCGCGCAGGATCCTGGGATTGTCGGTGAAATCACAAAAACTGCGGGCCGTGTTGGAGACCCCAATCAATGCCAGGCGCTGTCCCGGCATCAATCGATCGATCAATTGACCGACTTCCTGCTTGGCCAGGTCCAGGCGGCTCTGACCTCCCGGTCGATCCAGGGCGGCCATGCTCGCCGAGGTGTCCACCAAAACCGGCAGGTATTGCGCCTGGTCGGCCGACCCCTTCCAGAAGGGATGCATGGCTGCCAACACGAGGCAGGCCAGCAACGCCAGTTGCAGCCAGAGCAGCAGGTTCCGCCGGAATCTCTGGAAGGGCGAATTGACCCGGCTGTCGTTCAGAACCGAACGCCAGAGCACGAGGGATGAGACCTGCAACTGCGGTCGACGCAGTTTGAGGAAGTACAGGATCACCAGTGGAATCGCCAGCAGGAACCACAGCCCCGCCAGCGGATTGAGAAAGCCCCCCCAATTCATCGGATCCACCCCCGCCTGCGCAGCAGATCAAACAGCACCGACTCCAGGGGTTCCTGCGAAGAGATGGAGACAAACCGTCCCGATCTTTGACGACAAATCGTCGCCACCTCCTCTTCGAGAGCCAGGCGATGGGCGTGGTAGATCGACAGCAATTCCCCCACATTGGACACATCGAGTGTCTGTCCCGACTCGCTGTCGACAAACCGCAGGTTGCCCGTCAACTCGGGATTGATTTCCGTGGGCCCCAGGATCTGGATGGCCGACACTTCCAACCCCGAACTGAACAGCATGTTGAAAGGCTTTTGCAGATCTCCGAATGTGAGGAAGTCGGAGAGCACAATGACCAGCCCCTTGCCGCGATGGCGCGACAACATGGCATCGATCGACTGCTCGACCGCGCAGTCTCCGCCGACCTCCAGTCGTTCCAGGAAATCGAACATCCGTTTGCGGCTGACCCGGCCGGTGCACGGGGGGAGAAAGGCGGGCTGAGTCGACGGACCCGAGGCGGTGTAGAGACTCACCCGTTCGCCGTTCATCAATCCGAGTGTTCCGAGGGCGGCAGCCAACTGCCTGGCCCGGTCGAATTTCCCCTCGAATCGCATCGACTCCGACGAGTCGACCAGCAGCACCACATGCAGATCCTCTTCGTGGCGATACAGCTTGACGAACGGTTTCTCCAGGCGGGCGAAGATGTTCCAGTCGACGTTCTTGACGTCGTCCCCCGCCACATAGTCCCGGTAATCGGCGAACTCGGTGCTCGTCCCCCCCTTGCCCGCCTGGTGTTCCCCGCGAGTCCGATTGGTTCTTCGGCGCAGCGGATTCAGCCGCATTTTCTCCAGGCGCGACAACACCTGGTTTTCGAGCAGCGTTGTGAATCGGGCACCAGCAGTCGACATGCTACGTTCCTGGACTCCGGCAGAGAACAACCTGCCGTCAGACGGGGGTCTCGGGGAGAGCGGCGAGTGCTTCCGAGACCAGTTCGGTGACGCGGATGTTCTCCGCCTGGCCGTCATAATTCAGCAGCATACGATGCTGCAGCACTTCCGGAGCGAAGTGGCGAATGTCTTCAAACGCCACATGCGCCCGCCCCACCGACAGGGCCCGGACACGGGCCGCTCGGATCAGCGCCTGCGCCGCCCGGGGACTCGCCCCCCACCGTACGAAACTCTTCACTCGTTCACTCGAAAACTCGCTCGACGGATGTGTCGCCAGCACAAGCCGACATGCGTAATCACGCATCGGATCGGCCACCACCACCTTGTCGAGTACCGACCGCAACTCGAGAATCCGGGCTCCGGTCAGCAATTGGGGAAGATCGACCTGCTTCCGCAGGATGGTCCGGCTGACAACCTCGTTGAGCTCCGACCGGCTCAGAAATGGCACCTCCACCTTGAACATGAAGCGGTCAAGCTGGGCTTCGGGGAGTGGATAGGTTCCCTCCTGTTCAATCGGGTTCTGCGTCGCCAGCACGAAAAAGGGCTGCTCCAGCTGGTAACAGATCCCCCCGGTTGTGACCGACCCCTCCTGCATCGTCTCCAGGAGTGCCGACTGTGTTTTCGGTGACGCCCGGTTGATTTCGTCCGCAAGCAGCAACTGCGTGAAGATCGGCCCCTGTCGAAACTCAAACCGGTATCGCCCCCCTTCATCACTGGTCATGATGTTCGTCCCGATGATGTCCGCGGGCATCAGGTCGGGGGTGAACTGGATGCGCCGAAACTGAAGGTCAAGCACCCGCGATAGCGCCTTGACCAATTCGGTCTTTCCGAGTCCCGGAACCCCTTCGAGCAGCACATTGCCTCCGCAGAAGACCGCCGTCAGCACCGCCTCAACCACCCGTTGCTGGCCGACGATCACCCGCCCCACCGCCTCGCGAGCCTCGGCGAACTGTTGCTGGAACCTGGCGGCCTCGGCCTCGGGAGCGGCAGATCCAGCCGTCATCGGTATCGTACTCATGATGTCCTGCGCGTGCGTAAGAACGTTTTGTTGGTCGGAATTGGCCCGCCCAGCGGGCTACATTGGTTACTTGTTCTGCTGGCGGCGGCGTTTCAGTTCCAGGAGACGCCCGGTGGTCGATTCCGCATCACCCGCCGGGGGGGCAGACTGGGGGCTTCGTCCAGGCGTGGCGGGGGGTGGTGTACCGGCCGGACGCGATTCCGGTCCTGCCACCGAAGCCGGGTCGGCCGGATTGCGTCGCGAACCAGTATTGAGGGGCTGTCGCTCCGAGCCTCCGCCCGACAACAGACTGCCGACCTCACGCTTGCGTTCCAGCAGCGCCCCCATCGTCTCACCCCGGCGAACGTCTTTCGTGGAGAATCCCAGCATGCGGAGCACTTCGCGGGGATCGATCTGCACGCGCCTCAAGCCCACATCCAGTGGAATCAGGCAGGCCAGCGCGATCAGGAACCAATCGTCGATCGGCTGCGAACTGCGTCGCGGGATCCGCTGTTCCACCGGTGGAAAGACCTGGCGGGACTGGTCTTCGGCCCCCATTTCGGCCGTCAACTCCAGGGTCTTGCCTCCTGTCCTCTTGACGAGATCATCCAGCACGAGCGGGTTGGAACGAAAGCGGAGGTATTCCGGAGAGTAGGGAATGATGAAACCGCCGAAGGCCCGATCTTTCTGTTCGGCCTGGGCCACAGGCTCCGCCAGAACGTGATATCGCCCTTTGCCCCACAGGGGGAGTGTCGCCTGGTAACGCCTGGGGCCCACTTGCCGCAGGGTGACCTCTTCTCGCCGATCCTGGGGCCCCGCCACCAGGGCCCGCATCTCGCGAAACGACTCGTTCTCGGCGAAATCCTCGACCCCGATCACCCCTTCATTGCCATTGAGGTAGGTCCACAGCCGCAGTGACGATTTTTCACGCGATCGTGACACCTCGGTCACCAGTTGCTGCACGAAAGGGTCGAAGCGATCCCAGGCAGTCCACTTGGCACTCCAGTTGCTCGAGAGGTCGGCGGTGAAGGCGGCCGTTTTTCCCAGTCCGTACTGCCAGATCGCCAGCAGCGGATCGTATTCCGGTCCCTCCGACTCATCGCTCTCACTCCCCGGTACCTGCAGGATCAATTGCTCCCGATCCTGCCGCGGACTGGTGAGCACATATCCATCCACAGCCGGGATCGATTCGATCCCCTTCAGAACGCTGCTGGGCATGAACATCTCGGGGAAGACCGTCTTCCTCTGGATCAGGGTCCGTTTGAGAGTCTTCGCCTCTTTGATGAAGATCCGGGGCAACTCATTGGAGTCGGCCGGGTAGTAATAGCGCCCCCCCGTGGCCTTGGCAACCTCACGCAGCAGCCCGATTTCCATTCCGCCATGCGGATAGATGGCAACCGTCGAGACCGAGATCTGCTCGTCGACAAATTTCTGGATCACCGCCGGCGGGGGGGGTTGCGGATCACCATCCGAAATGATGATGACATGCTTGGTCGCTGCGTCACTCTTTTTCAATTCCGCCAGGGCCATCTGCATGGTGCGGTCGAACGACGGCATGTCTCCCGGCTGAGCCTGCTCGATCAGCTTCGACAACTTTTCGAACTGGGCCGCCGGCGTCAACTTGAAGATCCAGCGTTCGCTCAACTCATAATCGATCGCCCCGACCTCATCCTGGGCCCCCAGCACCTTGATCGCTTCACGGGTGATCCGCTTGGCCCAGGTGTTTCCCTCGGGGAATTCGCAGGTATGCAGCACCAGCACCAGCGCCCCCTTGGGAAGCACCTTCTTCTGGTCGATGTCCATCGTGACCGGGAGAGCATCTTCAATCAGCGTGCGATGGTAACCCCCTGGCCCGAAGCTGTTGTTTCCCCCCACCATGATGAAGCCAACACCATTGGTGAAAACCGAATCGTGCACGGCAGACATCTGCTGGATGTCCAGCGAGTCGGCCGGGACATTGCAGAACAGGATGCAGTCGAACTCCAGCATCGCCATTGCATCGCGCGGGAGCTCAAATGCCGACATTTCCTGGATGATCCGCTGCCCGTCCGCCAGGGCGCGGACGATCTCCCGTCGGTCGCGCGGATCGCCGGCGGGGTCGTAAACGACAAGCACCTTTCCCTGCCCCTCGAGAAACAGGGAATTCAACACCCGGTTGTTCTGGGCCAGATTGTCGCGGCCTGAAGGGACCACGATCTCGGCCGAGTATTCGTAGTACCCTGCGTTTCGCAGGTAGATTGGAAAGGCAAACCGGTTTTTGCCCGGCTCAAATTCGACTTCCCTCTCCGCGATCAGGCGTCCATTTTCTTCCAGCCGCAGTCTCCCCTGCCCAGCCTGCAGAGACGACAACAGGACCGAGGCCTCGTAGGTCTCCCCCTGCTTGACAAACTGGGGCAGCTCCAGTCGCTCGAGCCAGACCTCATCGCGAAGGTCGTATTCCACCGGAAGCACATCGATTGTGATCCCCCGGGCCTTGAGATCCTCGACCACTGGTCCGAGGTTGCCCTCGGTCTCGATTCCGTCGCTGATCAGGACAATGCGTCCCAGCTTGTCTTCCGGCAGCATGGCGGCCGCCAGGGATAGCCCCTGTTCAATGTTGGTTGCGTCGCGGTCGACCAGGGAATTCAGCGTGATGGAGTTTCCTTCGAATACCAGCGGCTTGCGGGCCGGGAACTCGACGGCAGCGTTCTTGCCAAAGATCACCAGCCCTGCCAGGTCCTGAGAGGGCTTCGCCGAGGCGGTCTCGGCAATGAACCTCAAGGCCTGGTTCACCTGCCGATCGCCCGTGGAGTCGGAAATGTCGAGGAGATACATCACAGCCAGATCATCACTGCTCTTCACCGACCGAGGTTCGGACAGCAGGATGGCAAACAACCCGACCAGTGCCAGTCGAGTCCACAGCGACAACAACCTGCGCGTCCCCATCAGTCCCGAGTAGCCCTGCAGCCACATCCACCAGATCCAGGGGGTCGCCAGGAGCAACAGGAACCACCGGGGATTGGCAAACAAGACCCGATGGGTCCGGTCAAGGAACAGGCAAATCCCCAGGAAGCCCACGAGAAACACCAGCAGCGATGCCACCTCCGCCGGTGTCACCCGACGACGGGGGGCAGGCAGCAGCGCCCGCCAGGCGTCACGGATCGCCGTGGACCAACTCATCGGTTGTCGTTCTCCGGCCACACTCCGATTCACGGTGTCTCCCTTAGAACTTCAACTGAACAATGCGGCGATTGCCGGTGTCCGCCACGGAAACCACCCCCCGGGCATCCACCGTCAGCCCCCAGGGGGTTTTGAACTCACCGGCCTCGCTTCCACTGCGACCATACTGCCCCAGGAGGTTTCCCGCTTGATCCAGTCGTGTCACTCGTCCCGCACCATACTCGACCACGTAAAGATCCCCCTGCGGTCCCAGGGACACGTCATAGGGATAGACCAGGTCGGGAGGATTGGGAAGGCCTCCCCCCAGGATCTCGAGAAACTCGCCGTCTGTCGAAAAGACCTGAACCCTGTTGTTGAAGGCATCGACCACGTACAGCCGGTCGTCCGCAATGGCCACACCGCTGGGGCGCTGGAACTCGCCAGGCCCGGTACCGTAGCCCCCCATGCTCTTGAGAAACCGCCCCTCGGGAGAAAATTTCTGGATCCTGTCATTCCCTCCGTATTCGCAGACATAGAGATTCCCATCACGGTCGCAGGCCGTGGCGACTGGAAAAATAAATTGTCCAGGTTCGCGCCCAAACCCCCCCAGCATTCCGGCCACACTGCCATCGGGCGAGAAGATCACCACGCGATGATAATGCGTGTCCGCCACCGCCAGACGGCCATCGGGCAATTCGCAGATCTTCTCGGGACGCCCAATGTCATAGTCCGGCATCCACCATTGCTGAAGCAGTTCCCCCTGGAAGTTGTAAGACAGAACCCGGCCAACATTGTCCAGGACCAGCAACCGGTCACCCGTCGCATGCAGTGCCCGAGGACCGGGAATCCGGATCCCCTCGGGGGGCAGCCTCCATTCCGACACCTCGGTCGCCTGCTCTGCTTCCGCCATGCCCGAAGGACGGCATCCCGGCAACACCAGCGAGGCCCAGAGAACCAGTCCCATCAGCAAACGCAGCCACACTTTTTGCCCCACCACGGGAAGTGTGTTTGCCCGTGAAACCAGCCAGGATCTCGGCTCCCCCAAAATCGGCTGAACCAGGTCCAGCTGCAGGTAATCCCCCCGCGACGCAACCCCTCTCAATTCCAAGCCGTTCTCTTCGGGTCCGACGGGATTCACCACCAATTCGTGTGGTCGAACGACCCGTTCCCGCCCGTCAGTGCGCCCCAGCCAATTTTCCCAGTCACGGGGCTGCACCCAATTGGCCGGGCCCAGGAACCAGGCGAGCGATTCGGAAGGCGGATCCTGGTAAAGCTGCTCGACCGATCCGGAGTAAACGACCTTTCCCTCCTGCAGACAGACCGCGTGCGCAGCACTCCCCAGAACCAGATCTGGTTCGTGAGTGGCAAAAACTGTCACTGAATCCGTGCGCCGCATGGCCACCAGAAGACTCCACAATTCGCGCAGCAAACGAGGCTCGACGTGGACCAGAGGTTCGTCCAGAACGAGGAATTCCGCCTCGCTGGCGACAGCCCGACAGACGGCTAGCCGGGCCTGCTCTCCCCGCGAAAGAAGATCGGGCAACACGCCCGATTTGTCTGCCAGCCCAAACATCCGCAGCAAACGCTCGATCGACTCATCCCGAGCCACCCGCGGCCCGCCTGCCGGGAACTGAAATCCCGCCGGTGGCACCACCATTTCCAGATGATCGCGGACTGTTAACTCGGACCATAACCCAAACTCAGATGGACTCCAGAAGATCGGTAGATGGCCCCCTTCTTGCGATTTGGCCCTGGCCATCCAGCCGGAGGTGGGCTCACGAAACCCCACCAGCAAGTCCAGCAGAGTTGTTTTTCCCGAACCTGATGGACCGAGTACTGCTGTGATGCCGCGCGGAATCTCGAGATCAATCGGCCCCAAACGATTCCGGCCGTGGTCAGTCACCGCGATGGAGCAGAGACTCCACGCGGAGAGTTGGGGCGCAGCCAGACCAGCAGGCGGGGCAAGGCCAGAAGTACCAGCAGCGAAATCGTCCACGGAATGGCAACCGCCAGCAGGGTCATTGCAGTCAGAAGAGAGTTCCGGCCGTAGTGCATTTGAGTGTACAGCGTCACAGGTGCCGATTCCAGACCCGGGGGCGACAACAACTGGCCGGTCGCCAGATCCAGGTAGGCAGTCATCACCAGCAGCAGGCTGGCCAGCGCGGGATTCCGCCAGCGCAGTCCCCACCACAACGGAAACGCTCGTGCCGAGCGGGCCGCATCCGGAGACTGAAGCAGCAGAGTGGCGAGATGGGTTCCCGACCTGTCTGCCCAGACTCGAATCAGCGACAACACGCACACAGCTCGGGGTACCAGCCAGATGGCCTGCACCAGCACCCATGGGACGATCGTTTGCGACAGGTCGGACCAACCGATCCGGGCCAAACCCCAGACTGTGACCAATCCCAGGGGAACCGCTCCACAGGCCCCCAACCAGAGCAACAGCAGGCCAAGCCACTCTCCGGTAGCCCAAACCCCGACCGTCCTCTGCGTCGCACATTGCCCCGCGGCGTGATTCCGTCTGGACGCCGGCCTCGCGCGACCACCCGCCAGCAGATTCAGAGCAAACATCGAGATGAGGGTGGCACAGGAAGCCACCATCAGCCCGACGCCAATCCCCCGCAGCAGCCCTGTCCAAACCGATCGGCGGCTCAGCAGGGCAATCAGCCCCTCCAGCGCCCCCGGCAACAACAGGATTCCCGGAATGACCACCGTCACCAGGAAACCAAACAACAAAAGCAGAATCGAGAGAGCCCCGGCGATCGGTGAATCAGGCGCCATCAGGGGAACGCTGGAACCGGAACGCAACCCCCGGAAGGCAAGCCGCAGCGGCCCCCAGAGAAAAACCGTCTGGACCAACGCCGCAATGCAGGACCGTATCAGCAACTCGGGGAGTTCCACGCCGGTGGCCTGGGCATCAATCAGCCAAACTGTCCAGGAGGGGCGACCGAGACGGGCGACCAGTTCGAATTCCTGGAAACATGCCAAAAACGCGAGGCCAAATGAGGGAGCCACCCGGGGAAACACCCAGCCCCCCCAGTCCCGCCAGGTTTGCGACCATCTGGCCCACACATTCAGCGCCACTGGCCGGCGAATGACCCGCAGGAACCGCGCCGATTGGCTTTCAGGAGTTCGGCTGCCCCATCGCAGCATCACGACAGACCAGGGAAGCGCACGAGCCAGAAGCAGGCAATCCAGCAGACCTTCGTTCCAGAGATGGTCAAACCGCAGCAGCAGCCCGGGCATGAGCGTTCCCACACCAGGAAGCCATTTCCAGATCGAAGCAGCCGACAGATACAACGGCCATCCATTCCACGCGTAACCAATGACGAGCCCCGGCATCAACCAGGGACAGAGAAGGAATCCCCACAGCACCTTCCGAGTCTTCGACGAAGATGCGGAAATCTTCGCGTTGATCCGATCGCCCACGAAGACAGCCAGGATCGAAATCACCAACGATCGCACGACTGCCATCCCCAAGGCAAACTCAAAGCTCACGTCATGTAGTCCTGCCGGAGCCACTCCAGAACCCGACCTCGCATCGAGAGCAAAGGTTCCAATTCGAGCGATTCATCGGCCCAGCGACGCAATGCCCGAACCTCTTCGGGAA
>Ga0315902_10001509_pt1 | contig 37359 bp, 40 predicted proteins | sample LakEriMetagenome_9_FD_203523 | JGI IMG/M metagenome (GOLD analysis project Ga0315902, IMG submission 203523) | Freshwater fungal communities from buoy surface, Lake Erie, Ohio, United States - Buoy 12 MA117 | ecosystem: Environmental > Aquatic > Freshwater > Lake > Lake biofilm | place: USA... | reverse complement strand
TCTGCACCGTCCTTCCCGTCTCGTCGGTGCGAAGCCGCAGGGAGGCCTGGCGGGCGGCCAGGCGGCCGTCGGGGGTGTCGTAGTAGACCGCGACCAGCCGTCGGTCCCGGGCGGGGGCGTTGAAGGCGCGGGCGACAAGGGCCTCCAGCGTGGCCGGTCCGCAGGCGAACTTGATCTCCACCTCGGGCGTCATGGCCTCTCCGACCGGCTACTCGTCCTCATCGAAGCGGGCGGCGACCAGGGCGACGAGGGCGGCCAGGGCCGCCTCGGCCTGGGGCCCCTCGGCCGTGATGTCGATGCAGCATCCGGGGCCCGCCGCCAGCATCATGAGCCCCATGATGGAGCGGGCGTCCACCTCGGCGCCGTCCTTGGACACGCGCACCTCCGCGTCAAAGCCGGTCGCGGTCTTGACGAACTTGGCGGAGGCGCGGGCATGGAGGCCGCGCTTGTTGATGATCTCGACCCTGGCGCGGGTGGTCACTTGTCCCCCGCCAGGACATAGGAGGCGACGGAGATGTACTTCCGCCCCGCCTCCTGGGCCTGGGCCACGCAGTCCGCAAGGTTCAGCCGCGCCCGGACGCTGGCCAGCTTGATCAGCATGGGCAGGTTCAACCCGGCGATCACCTCGGCCCGGGTCTGTTCCATGACGGAGATGGCGAGGTTGGAGGGGGTGCCGCCGAACATGTCGGTCAGCAGGATCACCCCGCTTCCGACGTCGACCTGGCCGCAGGCGGCGAGGATGTCGCGCCGCCGCCTCTCCATGTCGTCCTCGGGGCCGATGCAGATGGTCGCAATCCCGGACTGGGGCCCGACCACGTGTTCCATGGCCAGGAGGAATTCCTCGGCGAGACGGCCGTGGGTCACGATGACGAGGCCGATCATCAGAAGGCTTTCAAGGGGCTGACTCACCCATTGTGGGCGCCACCGGCGCCGGAAGGCCGTCTTGATACGACTCTTCCGGCCCAGCTCCAAGACGGCAAAGCGCTTCCTTCATGCGGTGTGGCGCCGAGGCGTCCGTCAAGCGGAGGGAGAGGCTCCGGACCGGCGTCCCGGCCAGGATCACGACCTCGGGATCCGGCAGGCGCTCGGGGGTCCCCGACATGACGGCCAGGTCAATCCGGCAGAAGGCCAGGGCGGGAACCCTCAGCACGCCGACGCCCCGGACCTCGAGAAGGCCCGCAAGGGCCTCCGGGGCCCTTCCGAAGGCCGCCCCGTCGCTGGACCAGACGAGGGTGCGGTCGTCGGACACCAGGCGGAAGCCCATGTCGAGGGCCCGGAGGGCGAGGTCGCTCTTTCCCGACCCCGCGGGTCCCTCCACCAGGACGCCTCTCCAGCGCCCCCCCGACCAGAGGGCCAGGAGGCCCGCATGCAAGGCCGAGCTCACGCCCCGGGCCTCAGGGGAAGGCGCACCACGAACCGGGCCCCGATCCGCTCCCCGGCGGAATCCGTCCGGTTCTCCGCCTGGAGGGTTCCCCCCTGGGCCTCGACGATCTGCCGGGCGATGGACAGGCCGAGGCCGGAATTGCCGCCGAAGGCCGTTCCCTTCGGACGCGAGGTGTAGAACCGCTCGAAGACGGTCTCGAGGTTTTCCGGGGGGATGCCCGGCCCGTCGTCGTCGACGAAGACCACCGCCCGGCCCCCTTCCCGGGCGAGGGACAGCCGCACCGTCCCGCCGGGCTGGCTGAAGGAGCGGGCGTTGTCCACGAGGTTCCGGAAGACCTGGCCGGCGGGTCCCTCCCGGCCGAGGACCGGGGTCTCGCCCTGCGTCCCGGCCAGGGTGACCTCGGGCTCCCCCTCCCGCCGGGCTGCGGCGTAGGCCTGGACGATCTCTTCAAGGAGACGTCCGAGATCAAAGGGGCGGGGCGCCTCCCGGGATAGCTCGGCATCCAGGCGCGAGGCGTTGGAGATGTCGGTCACCAGCCGGTCCATGCGCTGGATGTCCTGGCGGATGACGCGGTTCAGGCGCGCCTTCGCCTCGGGCTCGGAGACCAGGTCCAGGGTCTCCACCGCCGAGCGCAGGGAGGTCAGGGGATTGCGGATCTCGTGCGCCACGTCGGCGGCGAAGCGCTCGATGGCGCCCATCCGCTCGGACTGGGCGTCGGTCATGGCCTCGAGGGCCCGGGTGAGGTCGCCCAGCTCGTCCCGCCGCCGGGACAGGTCGGGCAGGGAGATGGAGCGGACCCGGGACAGGCGCACCCGGTCCGCGGCCCGGGCCAGGCGCCGGACCGGCAGGGCCACCAGGGTGGTGAGCAGGGCGGAGGACAGGAGGGTCACGCCGATGGACAGGAGGATGAAGGGCGCCAGGGCCGCCCTCTGCCGGGCGATGATGCTGTCCACGTCCCCGGCCTCGACGGTCAGGACCCCGAGGACCGCCTGGACGTGGCGAATGGGGAAGGACACCGAGACCACCCGCCCGCCGGGATCGGCCCGTCGCACGCCGGACACCCGCTGGCCCTCCAGGGCCTGTCGGACTTCCGCCTCGAGGGCCTCCCCGCCGGGAGACGGCCGCGGGCGGGCCGCCTCCTCGGGAGCGGCGGGCGATCCGCGGGGCCGGGCCGGGGGCAGGGGCTTCTGCTCCACCCGGTCGGCGATCCAGTCGCTGTCGGCGACGAGTTGGCCCTGGGCGTCGAACAGCCGGGCTCTCTGGACCCCGGGATTGGCCAGGAGCCGGAGGATCTCGCTGGCCCGGGAGGGGTCGAGGGCGGGGACGGGCTCGCCGACGGTGGCCGCCTGGTCGATGAGGGTGGCGATCAGCTCCCCCTGGGTGGTGAGGCTGTCGATCCGCGCCTCCACCAGCCCCCGGCGAAGCTCGTTGAGCACCAGGGAGCCGACGATGAGGACCGCCAGGCCCAGGAGGTTGAGGGCGAGGATGAGCCGGCCCAGGCGTGACGCGGGCGGCCCGCGCCACCGCCGCCGCGCCGGCTCAGGACTCGCGGTATCGGTATCCGACGCCATAGAGGGTTTCGATTGCGTCGAACTCGGGGTCGACCTCCCGGAACTTGCGGCGCATGCGCTTGATGTGGCTGTCGATGGTGCGGTCGTCGACATAGACCTGGTCATCGTAGGCCGCGTCCATGAGGTTGTCCCGGCTCTTCACGAAGCCGGGCCGCTGGGCCAGGGCCTGGATCAGCAGGAACTCGGTGACGGTCAGCTTGACCGGCCGGTCGTTCCACAGGCAGTCGTGCCGGGCCGGGTCCAGGGTCAGGCGACCGCGCCTGAGCGCCCGGGAGGCGGCCTCCTCCGGCTCATCCCCCTCGTCCGCACCGGCGCCGGCGCGCCGCAGGACCGCCTTGACCCGCTCGATGAGCAGGCGCTGGCTGAAGGGCTTGTGCATGTAGTCGTCGGCCCCGAGGTTGAAACCCAGGAGCTCGTCGATCTCATCGTCCTTGGAGGTCAGGATGATGACCGGCAGGTCCGAGCTGCGGCGCAGCCGGCGGAGCACCTCCATGCCGTCCATGCGCGGCATCTTGACGTCCAGTATGGCCAGGTCGGGCGGATCGTTCTCCAGGGCCGCCAGGCCCGAGGCGCCGTCGAAGTAGGCCTTGACCCCATGCCCCTGGCTTTCGAGCGCAAGGCTTACCGAGGTCACGATGTTCTCGTCGTCGTCCACGAGGGTGATGCGGGCCATGGGTGCGTGTGTTCCTGTCGCCAACGGTCCGACCCTAGTCCTGCAGGTCCGTGGCCTCAATGGGGCGAAGACGGTTGACCTCTCGCCCGGCGCTCGGCGCGGGGCTCCCTTACGAGGGCGCCTTCGCCGAAAGGGCCTTCTGCTCGGCCTGGACCTGGTCGAGTTCGGCCTTCGCCTTCGCCTCGCCAGGAGCGTCCTTGCGGTTGCGGGCGTCGATCAGGGCGGCGGTGGCCTCCATCTCGCGCACAGGCAGGAGGTGGGCGTTGTCGGCGGGCTTGAAGGGTCCGGTCTGGATCGCCCGGATCACCTCCCTCTGCCGGCGCGCCTCGTCGGTGTCGCCGACCCCGTAGGCCAGGATGAAGTCGCGGATCTTCGCCTTCAGGGCCGGATCCAGGTCCTTGCGCCAGACCATGGGGTCTTCGGGCAGGGTGGGCGAGCGCCAGACCACCTCGATGTCGGCCACCGCCTTCTGCGCCGCCGGGGTCTTCTGGTCGGCCAGGCGGGCGATGGACTGGGAGTTGTTGGTGGCGGCGTCCAGCTGGCCCATGGACACGGCGAACAGGTTGGCCTCGTGGTTGGCGCTGCGCACGGTCTTGAAGCAGGTCTCCGGGCGGATGTTGCGCGGCCCGAACAGCCAGGTCATGGGCGCCAGGGTTCCCGAGGTCGACTTGGCGTCGCCCATGGCGAAGTTCAGCGTCTGGTCGCAGGCCAGAATGCGGTCCAGGGTCAGGCCCGATCCCTTCTTGACCACGATGAGGGCCTGGTAGCCGTCCGGCCCCTCGGGCTTGGTGGTGCGGGCGAAGATCTCGCCGCCGGACCGGCGCACGGCCTCCAGGCCCGACTGGTTGGTGAACCAGCCCACATCCGTCTGCTTGAAGCGCATGGCCTCGATCAGGGCGGTGTAGTTGGTCCCGTAGAAGGGCTCGATCTTCAGGCCCGTGGCCTTCTCCATGTCGGCCAGGAAGGGGGTCCAGGCGCCCTGGGCGGCCTGGATGTTCTCTGTGGACATGATGGAGAAGCGCACCGTCCCCGGCGGCGGGCCCTCGGGCGCCCTGGGCTGGCAGGCGGCGAGGGCCAGGCCGGCGGCGAGAAGAAGGGCGAGGCGGGCGGATGGCATGGGCGGGCTCCGGACGCGCGGGGCTCTGGCGCGCTGAGGGCCGACTTCATGCCCGTTTCGGCGCGCTCCGCAAGGCGCCTCCGGCGCGCTGCGGGCTTGAGGCCGCCGCCAAGGAAGGCTAACGCCCCGTCATGTCCGTTCGCACCGACCTGTCCGCACTCGCCCTGCCCGCCCGTGAGGCCCGTTCCTGGCCCTTCGAGCAGGCCCGCCTCCTGCTGGACCGGATCCTGCGCCTGCGCCTCGACGACGCCGGCCGCGACCTGGCCGCCGCCCTGCTGGCCCAGGGCCGCCCGGACGAGGCCGTCGCCGCCCTGCCTTCCCTGCGCGAACCCGTCATCTTCCAGTGCGGCTACGGCGCCTCGGGCCTGCCGCACATGGGCACCTTCGGCGAGGCCGCCCGGCCGACCATGGTGCGCACCGCCTTCCGCGCCCTGACCGGCGACGCCATCCCCACCCGGCTGATCGTCTTCTCCGACGACATGGACGGCTTCCGGAAGATCCCCGACAACGTCCCCAACCGCGAGGCGCTGGAGCTCGACCGCGACAAGCCGGTGACCAGCGTCCGCGACCCCTTCGGCCTCTACGAGAGCTTCGGCGCCCACAACAACGCCCGCCTGCGCGCCTTCCTCGACGGTTTCGGTTTCGACTACGACTTCAAGTCCTCCACCGAGACCTACCGGTCCGGAGAGCTGGACGCCGTGCTCCTGCGGGTGCTGGAGCGCTTCGACGCCATCCAGGGGGTCATGCTGCCCACCCTGGGCGAGGAGCGCCGGGCCACCTATTCGCCCTTCCTGCCCATCAGCCCCACGACCGGCCGGGTCCTGCAGGTCCCCACCCTGGAGCGCAATGTCGAGGCCGGGACCATCGTCTTCCGGGACGAGGACGGGACCCTGACCGAGACCCCCGTCACAGGCGGCCGCGTCAAGCTGCAGTGGCGGCCGGACTGGGCGGCCCGCTGGGTGGCCCTGGGGGTGGACTACGAGATGTCCGGAAAGGACCTGGTGGACTCCGTGCGGGTGTCCAACAAGGTGGCGAGGATCCTCGGCGGCGAGCCGCCGGAGGCCTTCCACTACGAGCTCTTCATGGACGAGAACAACCAGAAGATCTCGAAGTCCAAGGGCAATGGCCTGACCATGGAGGAGTGGCTGCGCTACGGCGCGCCCGAGAGCCTCGCCTACTACATGTACCAGTCGCCCAAGTCGGCCAAGCGGCTCTATTTCGACGTCATCCCCAAGGCGACGGACGAGTACCTGCAGCAGCTGGACGCCTACAACCGGGTCAGCGCCGAGGCCAACGCCCCGGCCATCGACAACCCGGCCTGGCACGTCCACACCGGCGCGCCGCCGGCGGCGGGCTCGCCCCTGTCCTTCTCCCTGCTCCTGAACCTGGTGTCGGCGGCCGACGCCTCGACCAAGGAGATCCTGTGGGGCTTCATCGCCCGCTACATGCCGGGCGCCGACGCCGCCAGCCAGCCCCTGCTGGACCGGCTGGCCGACTACGCGATCCATTACTACGAGGACTTCGTGAAGCCCTCGAAGCGGTTCCGCGCGCCGGACGACCGCGAGCGGGCCGCCATGGCCGACCTCGCCGCCCGGCTGCGGGCCCTGCCCGCCGGCTGCCAGGACGCCGAGCTCATCCAGGCTGAGGTCTATGAGGCCGGCAAGGCGGCGGGCTTCGAGCCGCTTCGTCTCTGGTTCAGCGCCCTCTACGAGGTCCTGCTGGGCCAGAGCCAGGGCCCGCGCTTCGGCTCCTTCGCGGCCATCTTCGGCCTCGACCGGACGGTGGACCTGATCGAGCGCGCGCTGAAGGGCGAGCTGGCGGGCTGAGCCCCGCTCAGGGCTTGCGCGCCACGCCCTCGCGGCGGGGATCGGCGCCGCCGGACAGGCCCTGGGGCGTCACCATCACCCCGTGCAGGCCCGAGCCCTCGGCGCCGCCGGAGCCGACCAGGACCACGCCGCGGGCCGCCAGGCCCTCGACCACACCGGGGGGAAACTTGGTGGGCTCCGACAGGTAGGGCGCGCCCCGGGCGATGAGGTTGGGCAGGGCCACGGCCTCCTGCATGGGCAGCTTCCAGTCCAGCACGCCCACCAGGGCCTTGAGGTTGTAGGCCAGGATGGAGTTCCCGCCGGGTGATCCCACGGCGGCCACGAACCGGCCCTTGCGGTCCAGCACCACGGCCGGGGCCATGGAGGAGCGCGGCCGCTTGCCGGGCGCCACGGCGTTGGCCGCCGGGACTCCGTCCTTCTCGGTGGGCGAGAAGGAGAAGTCGGTCAGCTGGTTGTTCAGGAAGAAGCCGTGGACCATCCGGCCGGAGCCGAACAGGCTTTCCACCGTGGTGGTCATGGAGACGACGTTTCCGTCGCCGTCGACGATGACGAAGTGGGTGGTGCCGGCGGGCTCCTGCGTCGCGTCCGGGGCGCGGGGGCCCGCGCCCTTGGGCTTGCCAGGCGGCGGCGGGGCGCCGGCGACATCCTTCGGGATCAGGGCCGCCCGGGCCTTGAGGTAGGTGGGGTCCAGCAGGCCCTGCACCGGCACGTCGACGAAGTCCGGGTCGCCGAAATAGCGGTCGCGGTCGGCGTACATCAGCCGGCTGGCCTGGGAGAAGAGGTACCAGCCCTGCACCGTGTCCGGGCCATGGGCGGCGATGTCGGTGTTGGCGAGGATGCCGAGACCGATCAGCACGGCGGGTCCGCCCGAGGGCGCCGGCGGGACGCAGACCACATAGACCCGGTAGGGGCGGCAGACCGGCTCGGAGACCTTGGGCTTGTAGGCCTTCAGGTCGGCCAGGGTCAGGGTCCCGGGCAGGGGCCCCTCGGTGGTCCGCTTCACGATGGCCTCGGCGATCTCGCCTTCCAGCAGGGCGGCGGGCCCCTCGGCCGCGATCTTGCGCAGGGTGGCGGCGTAGGCCGGGTTCCTGAGGATGTCGCCGGCCTGGATCAGCTGGCCGTCAGGTTTGGTGAAATAGGCCACGGCGTCGGGCTGGCGCCCCCAGGCGGCGGACCGGGCGGCCAGGGCGGCCAGGCGCGGGGTGACGGCGAAGCCCTGGTCGGCCAGGGCTTCGGCTTCGGTGAAGAGGTCCTTCCAGGCCAGGCGTCCGTGGGCCTTCTGTGCCATGTGCAGCATGGCCACGGCGCCGGGCACGCCCGTGGACCGGCCGCTGGTCACGGCGTCGGCAAAGGACAGGGGCTTGCCTTCGGGGCCCAGGAACATGGCGGGCGAGGCGCCCATGGGCGCGGTCTCGCGGCCGTTGTAGGCGGTCACCTTGCGGGTCTTCGCGTCGTAATAGGTGATGAAGGCGCCGCCGGCGATGCCCGAGCTCTGCGGCTCCACCAGGCCCAGGGCGGCCTGCACGGCCACCGCCGCATCCACCGCCGAGCCGCCGCGCCTCAACACCGAGACTCCCGCCTCCACCGCCAGGGGATGGGCGGCGGCGACCATGCCGGTCTCCTTCGCCTTTGCCGCCGGGGCGGCCGCCGGAGCCGACGCCTCCCGCGCCAGGACCGGCGACGCCGGCAGGGCGAGGGCCAGGACGGCGGCGGACAGGAGGGCGGACTTCAGCAGGGGGAAGGGACGCATGGGGGCCTCACGACGCAGGAACAACCCAACCTATAGACCCGCCCGCGTGGACAAGGAACGCCATCCGGTGTTCTAGGAACCTATGAGCCCGCCCGCCCCTGGCCCCCGCAACCTCATCACCGACGTGCCCGGCCTTTCCGTCGGCCAGGCTGAGGACCTGGGCGCGCGCACCGGCGTGACGGTGATCCTGCCCGAGGCGCGGGCCGTTTGCGCCGTGGACGTGCGCGGCGGCGGCCCCGGCACCCGCGAGACCGACGCCCTGGCGCCCGAAAACCTGGTGGAGGCGGTGGACGCCGTGGTCCTGTCCGGCGGCTCGGTCTGGGGCCTGGCCGCCGCCGACGGCGCCGTGGCCTGGCTGGGGGCCCGGGGCCGGGGCTTTCGCCTCGCCAACCGGCCGGGCGTCCCGCCCTCCCCCGTCGTGCCCGCGGCCATCCTCTTCGACCTCGCCAATGGCGGCGACAAGGCCTGGGGCGAGGACCCGCCCTATCGCGAGCTGGGCCGCCGGGCCTGTGCCGCCGCCAGCCTCGATTTCGACCTCGGCACGGCGGGCGCGGGATATGGCGCGGCGGCCGGGGGCCTGAAGGGCGGGACCGGCTCGGCCTCCATCCTCTCCGCGGACGGCGCCGTGGGGGCCCTGGTCTGCGTCAACAGCTGGGGCTCGGTCACCGCCCCGGACGGCCGCACCTTCTGGGCCACCCCCTTCGAGATCGACGGCGAGTTCGGCGGCCTTCCCCTCGACGGCCTGCGCGCGGGCCCCGGCCAGTGGGGCCCGTCCAAGGCCCCGCCCCCGGCGGGCGCCCGCCAGAACACCACCATCGCCTGCGTGGCCACCGACGTCGCCCTCACCCCGGCCCAGGCCAGGCGCCTCGCCGTCATGGCCCAGGACGGCCTGGCCCGCGCCATCCGGCCCGTCCACGCCCCCTTCGACGGCGACGTGGTCTTCGCCCTCTCCACCGCCCGCCGCCCCCTTGTGGGCGGAGACGCCGCCCTCGCCCGCCTGGGCGCCCTGGCCGCCGACACCCTGGCCCGCGCCGTCGCCCGGGGCGTCTTCGAAGCCACACCCTGGCCCGACGCCGGCCCCGGCGAGGGGCCCCCCGCCTGGCGCGACCGGCGCGGCTGACCGGGCAAGGAATCTCCCGCCCCCCGCTTGCGCTTTCCCGCCCGTGCGACTAATTCTCGCGCCCTCGCCGCAAGGCGGTGCGCGCCCGTAGCTCAGCTGGATAGAGCATCAGACTACGAATCTGAGGGTCGGACGTTCGAATCGTTCCGGGCGCGCCATTTTCTTCAAGTCTCTTCGCAAAATCGCGAAGATCCTCGAGGGAACGCTGTCACCCTCGGTCCAGTTCAAATGATCTAGCTATGAGCTTAATCGGTCGGTAGATCACCGCCATGCCGATACCAGGGCGCCCGCGAGGACCAGCAGACAATCTGTGAAGGTTGGCACTGCGGGTCCTCGTCAAATGAGCCCGCGGGTACAATGACCTCGCGACCGCTCCTGGTTCCATGAGGCAGAGGCGACCCGCAAGTTCGACAAAAGCATGTCGCAAAGCTGCGCGCAGTGGATAAATCATAGCGAACGATGTGGCTTTCACCCCGAACCCAGCGGAAGGCGTTGGGGAGTACGACGGCGTTGCTGGCATGCGCCGATCCCGTAGCCTTTCGGCAGCGAGAGCAATGGCAGTTCACAAACTTCAGGAATGGAGCGTCGACCTCAAACGCCACCGCCCCGCAGAGGCAACTCCCATTCACTGTGGCATGCGTCATGCCGCATCTCCCTGGGTTGAATCACATAGAGTTCGAGTGGCTTTTCCCTGATGGGGACCGTGGCTTCGAAGGCGAACCCGCACCGAAGCAGAAGGCGAATTGAGCGGATGTTCGCTGGTCGGACGAGTGCAATGATACGATCGATTCCGCGACCTCGACCGTGCATCACAACCTCCGTCAGAGCTTCGTGGGCATAACCCTGACCCCAGAATTGGCGTCCCAGGGTGTAGCCCACCTCGATCTCCGGGAGATCGCGCACGGGCTTCAGGAAGATGTTACCCAGAACGGCATCATCCTCAGACCGGCGTAGGGTCCACCCGCCCATGTCCGTGTTCAGCCACATGTCGGCATGGCGTTGCAGGTAGTCGGCGATAGCTTCTGTGCTCATCGCTCCGGCCCCAATGTGCCGCATAACTTCCTCATCGCCCAAGATCGGCGCCAACCCGGCAGCGTCGCGGGCTGGATCATGAGGCGACAGGTTAAGCCGCTGGGTGGTGAGGACGAGCATTGAGCAACCATCCGGGGAACGTTGTCATGCTTATCCGCGCCCCTTCGCCGATACTACCCTGGTTGCAGATTCTTGGGTCTGGCCAACGGGCTCGTCGATCTCGTTGCTCCACGCCCTCGCAGCAAGGCGATGCGCGCCCGTAGCTCAGCTGGATAGAGCATCAGACTACGAATCTGAGGGTCGGACGTTCGAATCGTTCCGGGCGCGCCATTCTTCCCAGAATCTTGGAAAACATTGGGGTTTCACCGTTGGGGGAGCCGTGTCCCGCCGAGTCTACAACACCTATTATGTGCGCCGGTTCGGGTTGGCTTGGCCGAGGCCCTAAAGGTCTCCGAAGAGAGCGGTGTAAGGAGCGTATTCGAACGCCTTGTTGCGCTCGTAGCCGGTGATCTCGATCAGGATGCCTAACTCCACAAACCGGTTGATGAGATTGCGCGCGCCGCCGCCCGAAATGCCCAGACTGTCGCGCACCTCGTTTGCCGTGACCACAGGCCGCTTGAACAGGAAATCGAGCAGGGCAAAGGCGTGCTTGCTTCCCCGGTCGTAGGCATCGCCGATCATCGTGCGGTGGCCCTCACGGAGGTCGATGATCTGGGCCGCCACCTCGGCCGCTTGCCGTGCAACCTCGGCGACACCGGTAAGGAAGAACCGGATCCAACCCTCGTAGTCGCCACGATCACGCGTCGCCTGGAGGGCCTCGTAGTATTCCGCTCGATGGGCGCGAAGAAAGTAGGAGAGATAGAGCACGGGCTTATCGAGCAAGCCTTCCGCGCAAAGGAGGAAGGTGATGAGCAGGCGCCCTGTTCTGCCATTGCCGTCGTGGAACGGGTGGACCGTTTCGAACTGAGCATGCGCGAGGCCAATCCTGACCAGCGGCGGCAAATCACGCTCTTCGTGGATGAAGCGTTCGAGATCATGGATAGCGGTCGGGACGTGTTCAGGAGGCGAGGGCACAAAGGTGGCGTCCCGCACCGAGGCCCCCATGGGGCCGATATGCACTTGCCCCGTCCGAAACTCGCCGGGACTTTTCTCCCCGCCGCGCACACCGCGCATCAGCCGCTCGTGAATCTCTTTGATGAGCCTGCCAGACACCGGGAGTTCTTTTAGGCGAGCGAGTCCGTAGTTCAGGGCGGCGATGTAGTTCAGAACCTCGCCCACATCTCGCGGGGCGCCGGGTGAGTTCAGTTCGGCTTCGGCCCGCAGAACGTCGTCCAGCGATGACTGGGTTCCCTCGATCTGGCTTGAGAGAACAGCTTCCTTACGCACATACATGGCGACGAAAAGGTCGGCGTTCGGCAGGGTGCGGGTGGAGCCTTTCAGTTCCGCCAAAGCCCGGTCGGCCTCTGACAGAAGCCGCGCGATCTCGCCCGTAAGATTGAAGGGTGGGTCAACGGGCGGAAGCGGAGCGGGGACGAACGCCTTGTAGCCAGCAAGCTGGGCTTCATACCTTCCGCCCCGGTCGCTCATGTTCGTCCCTTTGGAATCCTAAAATGCGTATGGGAGTAAATTGGCTCCATGCGATAACTGTCTATCACATGTGGAAGATTCTTCCACATAGGCAAGCTGGCTTCCATATGGAGAGGGCGAGTTCGTTTTGCAGCCGCCAGCCTCCTCATGCACCACGAGGGTCAGGCGACGCCGTGGACCACGAGACGGAGATGAAGTGGTTCCGCCGGGCCGCCGAGGCGGGAAGCGGCCTGGCTCAATACCAGCTGGGCGCCGCTTACGCCAATGAGCACGGCCTGCCGCGGGACTATGTCCGCGCCTACATGTGGATCAACCTCGCCGGGACGCGCGGCTACGGGGGCGGCTCCAAGGGACAGGTGGCGGTGGCCAAGCAGACCCTCGCGGAGTTCATGACCCCCGAGGATATCGCCCGGGCCCAGAAGCTCTCGACGGCCTGCTTCATGGCCGGCTTCAAGGGCTGCTGAGCCCCCTCACCCCTCCCGCAAGAACCGCCACGTCATCATCAGCCTCGGCGCCTTCGACGCATTGGGCGCGGCCGTGTGCAGCGCCCGCATGTCCATCAGCCAGAGGTCGCCGGGGTCGCCGGTCAGCTCCACCACCTCGATGGGCACGCCGTCCGCCTCGCCCAGGGGGCCGAGGGCGGCGGGGCGGTCGGGGTGGGCCGGGTCCATCAGCCGGGCGAAGGGGGGCAGGGCGCGCAGGCGGGCCTTGATCTCCTTCGACCTCAGCTCGCCCTGGTCATTGAGTGGCCGGTGCGAGCCGGCGGCGACGAGGGTTGCCCCGGCGCCCGGAGCGACGGGCGAGAGGAAGCTGAAGACCTGGACCCCGGGGCAGCCGGCCTGGGGCGTGCGGGGGACGTCGGTGTGCCAGAGGATGGCGGGCAGGCTCCAGGCCGCAGCGTTGGGCAGGGTCCAGAGGAGCTGGGGTCGGCTGAGGCCGCCGGCGGTTCCCATCTTCGCCCCTGCCAGCGTGTCGAGGCCGGCGATGAGGTCGGCGGGGACCAGGGTCTCCAGCACGGTCGCCAGCCGGCGGTCCTTGAAGGCGGCCGGCGCCTTGCCGAGGGCGGGCCAGCGCGGCCTATCGGCGCCCGCCAGGGTCCAGCCCTCGCCCTCGGTCCAGAGGCCCGCGCGTGACAGGATATCGAAGACGGCGCCCCGGGCGGCGGCCAGGCCCGCGGGATCGGCGACGGCGGGAAGGCGCAGGAGGCCCCGGTCGCGGAAGGCGGCGACGTCGGCGTCGGAGATCATGGGGCCGCCGCGCCCGGGGGACGGCGGAAGGTTTCCCTGCACATGGGAAGAGCCTAGACGCGTCGGAACGGCAGCGCCATCAGGGGCGAGAGACAGGGACGTGACAGAGGCGCAGGTTCTGGAGGTGCTGGCGGCCTGCGCGGCGCAGGGGCTGCCGGTCTGGGTGGATGGCGGCTGGGCGGTGGATGCGGTCCTCGGTCGCCAGACCCGGCCGCACGAGGACCTCGACCTGGCGGCGCGGGTGGAAGACGGGCCGGCGCTGGAGGCCGTGCTGGTTGGCCTCGGCCTGGTCCGGCAGGCGGGCGGTGCCGCCTGGAACCCCGTCTACAGCGACGGCGGGGGCCTGCGCGTCGACCTGCACCTCTTTCGCCTGGACGCAGCGGGACGCGGGGTGATGGACCCTGACGATCCGGCTGTGGCCTATCCTGCGGGGTCGTTCGACGGTCGTGGCGCCATCGCCGGGCGGGCCGTGGACTGCCTGCCCGCCGACATCCTCTGGCGGCTGAAGACCGGCTATCCGCCCCGGGACCGGGACCTTCTGGACCTCGCCGCCCCGTGGCGTCGACGTCAACTCGACCGCCCGCTCCAGCACGGTGAAGACGGCGTCCCGGGCCTGCGCGACGGCGTCCGCAGGGAGGGCGCCGGGCAGGCGGAGGAGCCCCCGGTCGCGGAAGGTGGCGATGCCGGCGTCCGGGATCACGCCGCCCCCACCCGGTAGAACAGCACCCGTCCGGCGGGCATGAGCTGGAGTATGAGGTCGAAGTCGGCGAGGTTGCGGGTCAGGACCGTGAAGCCGGACTTGCGCGCCTGCAGGTAGAGCACAGCGTCCTGCAGGGCGCGCAGGCGCGCGTCGCGGCCATAGCCCTGGGTGCGCGTCAACAGGCCCGCCAGCAGGGCGGCGCGGCCAAGCACCTCCAGGTCGGGCGTGAAGATCCGGTGATCGGGCATGGCCTCGACCTGGGCGCGGATGGCCGCGACGGCGGCGGCGGTGCGACGGTCCGCCGGGTCGAGGCGGCCGACCGCGTGCATCAGCTCCTGCACCGCCACGGACGAATGGTTGACCTGCCGCGCCATGACCATCTGTTCCAGGCTGGCGGGCGCGCGGCCCTGCATCTGGTCGATGTAGACGCAGGTGTCGAGCAGGAGAGGACGGCCCGCCAGATCCTGCGGCCCCGCGAAGGGAAGGGCCTCGTCGGGGCGGCGGGCGAGGGTGCGTCCCGGATCGAAGCGGGCCCAGCGAAGGGCGGCGGCGACGTCGAAGGCCGCCACCTCAGAATCCGAGGTCGAGGTCCGGATCCACCCGGCCCCGGACCGCGCCGAAGGTCTCGGCGAAGCGGTCGTCCAGGGCCAGACTGGCCAGGGCGAAGGCGATCAGCTCGCTGTCGCCGGACAGGCCCGTGCGGGCCTTGGCCTGCCGGACGAGGGCCGGGCTGACGCGCCCGCCGATCCTTCCACTCCGGTCACCGAGCAGGCCCGCCCGCCAGGCGGCGTCCATCACAGCCTCCACCTGCACGGCGGAGGGACCGGGGTCCGGGGTTTTCGGAGCTTGCCTGGTCCTGCCGGTCACGGCGCGCCTGTCTGACAAAAGCTGATTTTGTTGAACGTATGCCGGGACGGCTGCGGGATCAAGCCGGGGGGAGGGTTCGGACGCCATGGACCTGCTCGTCTCGGCCCCCCCGGCAAGTCTCAGGCTCGCACGGCGCAGGGAGGCATGCAAGAACTAAAAGGGAACAAAGCGCCAGTTTCATTCGGACCAGGCGGCGCTCAGCCTCTCGGCTTAGCGCCCTTTTAGCCAAGCCAGTGCGCGACCGAGCCCGTTCTCTTCGGGCGGCAAGTCCTTCGTTCCCAGATCGTGCTCAGTTGGCAATTCGATGTCAGATACCTCTACGCCACGAGCCTTCAAACCACGAACCAGCGTGCGAGCACTCTCGATCGGAGTGGAGGTGTCGTTCACGCCATGGACAACAAGGACAGCCCCCCGATAGCCGTCGAGAAGCGGTAGGCACCGCTTGCCGAGCACCGACCACCACCAGATCTCCGGATTCGTTTGGCCCATCCACGTCTTGCCGAGGCGTGGATCGGACTGGATCCTGAGGCGCTGCTCCGCGAACTTTGGATCGCCCTTCGTGAGGATCTCAAGCTCGTCCCTGAAGGTGAGGCCGCCACCCGTACTCAGCAGGGCGAGTGCGCTCACGTCTTCCGAGGCGCCGGCCATGGCGCAGGCGGTGAGCCCACCCGCCGACACCGCCAGAAGCTGGAAGGCTCCGCGGTCTCGCAGTTTGAGCACCTCCTTCAACCGGCGAGCAGCGGAGAGATGGTCGAACCAGCGCGCTTCTTCCGTTGCATGCGCTTCATACGCCGGGCCGCAGGCGCCGGCGTCTGAGGATGCGTCCTTGGCAACCACGACCACCCATCGAGTGGAGGCTTCCCGCAGCACCTGGTCGAACCAAGCGAGGGATTGCGTCGTGTTGCAGGTCGAGCCTTGGAGCACCATCAGAGCCTGATCCGGTGACCCCGTTTTTCGGTCATAGATTTCGACTGTCAGAAGGCTGTCGTCAGCCCTTCGGATCTGCAGGTCGCGTCTCGCCGGCTCGGCCCCGGCCGGACTGTTCAGAAGGCCGAGCCATAGGATGATCACTGGAGCTAGATGTCGGAGCATGTGCCGACGTTGCCGTGCACCGGCCTACCCGTCAAATGTGCGGGCGCCGCCTGCGGGCGGCGGTACGCGGATCCTTTCGGCACCTTCCGCGCGGGAACGAGGGGCTCCAGAATCTCGACGCAGGCCGGCGGTCAAGCTCGCGAAAATCGTCCAAAGGGATGCCGACCTTGCGCCACCGTCGCTTAATGCTTTGCCTCAGCGCTGCATAAATTGCTTCCGCACACGCAATCGCTCAGCCCTCAGGCAAGATACCGAGCGTGGAAGAGCTGAAGGTCGACGCCGAGGAGATGACGCCGGAGGCGGCGTCCCGGGCCCGCGCGACGGCGTCCGCAGGGAGGGCGCCGGGCAGGCGGAGGGGCCCCCGGTCGCGGAAGGTGGCGACGTGGGCGTCGGTGATGAGACGGGCGGCCGCCCGGCCTAAAGGTCCGGGCCCCGCGGCGCTCAGCGGATGAACTCCGGCTCGGGGTCGACCTCGAACCGGACGGCGTCGATCTCCGTGCGGCCCTCGATCCAGGCCCGGGCGATGCGGTGTCCGCCGTCCATCAGCCGCCCGTCGGCGGAGAGGATGATGGGGTAGGACAGGTCCGCCGACTGGATGCGGGCCGCATGGGCCGCCACCTGCCGCAGGCTGGGCGCCCGGCCCCGGAACCAGCAGTCCTGGTCGAACTCGGGGATGTCGGCGATGGCGATCCGGAAGACGGGCAGGCCGGCGGCGGCGGCCCAGAGCTTCTCCGTCAGCCAGTGGCCGCGTCCGCCGGGAACGGTGTGGGAATGGGTCTCGGGGGAGGACATGGGTGGAAGTCTGGCGCCTTGGACTGGAGCCGCGACAAGAGGTCCGATCCCTACCTTGCCCAGTGTCCCGCTGCTGCGCCAAGCTGTCAAGAACAGGAGAGACGAAGGAAGTGACGTCGGAAGAGGTCCTGGAGGTGCTGGCGGCCTGCGCGGCGCAGGGACTGCCGGTCTGGGTGGACGGCGGCTGGGCGGTGGATGCGGTCCTCGGTCGCCAGACCCGGCCGCACGAGGACCTCGACCTGGCGGCGCGGGTGGAGGAAGGGCCGGCGCTGGAGGCCCTGCTGGCCGGGCTTGGCCTGGTCCGGCAGGCGGGGGGCGCCGCCTGGAACCCCGTCTACAGCGACGGCGGGGGCCGGCGCATCGACCTGCACCTCTTTCGCCTGGACGCGGAGGGGCGCGGGGTGATGGACCCTGACGATCCGGCCGTGGCCTATCCGGCGGGGTCGTTCGACGGGCGCGGCGTGATTGCGGGGCGGGCCGTGGACTGCCTGCCCGCCGACGTCCTCTGGCGGCTGAAGACCGGCTATCCGCCCCGGGACCGGGACCTTGAGGATCTCGCCGCCCTGGAGGCGGCCTTCGGCGACTCCCGCGCCGGCGACTGAGGGACGCCAAGGTCAACGCGGATTCATCATGGGATTCAGACGCGCCAGCGCGATCCGGTCTCTTTTCACGCTCATTTCACGCCCGACCCCGCGCCAGCTTCACGAGGGTTGGACGCGCACCGGAGATAGTCGCCCCATCGAAAACGCCGGGATGTCCCGGACGGAATGAGAGGCCGGGGGCCAGACCATGACGAAGACCGAGACCCAGGACCAGAACCCCAGGCGCGCGACGGCCGCGGGCCAGGGCGCGCCGACGGCCAGTGCGGAGCGCCGGATCATTCCGGCGGGCCGGCCTGTCCCCCGCCGGCTGGGCGCCTCCTGGCGGCCCCTCTACATCGGCGTGATCGGAGCCTGATCATGCGCAAGCTGACCCTCGAGACCGCCACGGTGCGGATCGCCGCCTTCCCGGAAGGCGGTCGCCTCCTGACCGTCCGCGCCACCTGCTTCGGGCCGGCCGCCGCCTGCGCCTCGGCCCGCCTGGTTCCCCGCCGCCACGCCGACGCCCCTGAGGACGGCCTGTGGGACATCGACCTGGTCTGCAACCCGGCGGCGCTGGACGAGGCCGCGGGCATCTGGCGGGACGTGGTCTTCACCGGAGAGGCGGACTGGTGCGAGGGCGTGCGGCTGCACAGCCCTGGCGGGGTCCTCGAGCACAGGATGGACCCCCAGGCCCCCGGGCGCCCGCCCCGTCCGGACCGGGCGGCGCCGAGACAGCCGGAAGCCGTCGCCAGGACGCCGACGCCGCCGCCCCCGGGACTCCGGCGCCGCATTGACCTCTTCCGCGTGGCCATGGACGGAGTGGCGGCGGCCATGCTGCTCGCGGGTCTCGCCCTCCTGCCCATGGCCCTGCCCGCCAACGCCGACGAGCCTGGCCGGGCCTCCGCCGCCGTGGCCGCCGACCACCCTGAAGCCGGGCGCTGCCAGCACCGGTCTCTGCTGGCGCACCTGTCCTGAGCAAGGGGGCCGGGCGGGCCAAAGCCCCTTGCCCGGCGCGTCGGGAAGGCGGAGGCTGTCCCTCCAGGGCAGGAGGCTCCCATGACCCGACTGAAGCTCCACGACGAACGCCATCGGGTGACCCGGGTGGGCTGGCTGCGGGCGGCGGTGCTCGGCGCCAATGACGGCATCGTCTCCACCGCCAGCCTGATCGTCGGCGTGGCCGCAGCCTCGGCGGGGCGGTCCGAGGTCCTGGTGGCCGGTGTGGCGGGGCTGGTGGCCGGGGCCATGTCCATGGCCGCGGGCGAGTATGTCTCGGTCAGCTCGCAGTCGGACACGGAAGGCGCCGACCTGACCCGCGAGCGCGGCGAGCTGGCGACCCAGCCGGAGGCTGAGCTGGAGGAGCTGGCGGGCCTCTATCGCAGCCGGGGCCTCGACGCCGAGACCGCCCGCAGGACCGCCGAGCAGTTGATGGCGCATGACGCCCTGGGCGCCCACGCCCGGGACGAACTGGGTATTTCAGAGATCACCGCGGCCAGGCCCGTCCAGGCCGCCTTCACCTCCGCGGCCACCTTTACCGCCGGCGCCGCCGCGCCCCTGGCCCTGGCCGCGGTCACGCCCGCCGGAGCCCTGGCGGCGGTGGTCTCGGCCGGCTCCCTCATCGGGCTCGCCCTCCTCGGCGCAGTCGGCGCCCAGGCCGGCGGGGCTCCGCCCCTCAAGGCGGCGGTCCGGGTCACCTTCTGGGGGGCCCTGGCCATGGCCCTGACGGCCGGGATCGGCCGGCTGGTGGGGGCGGCGATCTAGAGGGGCCGGTCCTCGGGATCCTCGATGAGGATCCGGCTGGCGTCGCCCTGGGGGTCCTCGTACTGGTCGTTGCGCAGGGTCCACCAGAAGGCGGCGAGGCCGAGCAGGGCCAGGGCCAGGGAGAAGGGCGCCAGGATGACGACAATGCTCATCTTCCGCCTCCGTTCAGCAGCCTGAGGGCGTTGAGGGTCACCACCAGGGAGGATCCCGACATGGCCAGGGCCGCCACGAAGGGATTGACGAAGCCCAGCATGGCGGCCGGGCCGGCCACCAGATTGTAAAGGGCCGCGAAGGCGAAGTTCTCCATCGCCCGGCGACGGGCCGCCCGCGCGGTGTCGATCGCCTCGGCGATGCGCCCGGGATGGTCGGCGGGATAGACCAGGTCCGCCGCAGACTGGCTGGCGTCCAGGGCCGTGCCCGGCGCCATCGACACATGGGCGTGACTGAGAGCGGCCACGTCGTTGAGGCCATCGCCCACCATGAGGACCCGACGGCCCGCCGCCTTGAGGTCGTCGAGCGCCTCGACCTTGCCCTGGGGGGTCAGGCCGGAGCGCCAGTCGGGGATCCCCATCCGCCCGGCGACCCGGAGGGTGGCGGCCTCCACGTCCCCGGACAGGATGGAGGCGGAGAGGCCCCGCCCCGCCAGGGCCGCCGTCAGGCCCACCGCCTCAGGCCTCAGGGCGTCGGCGAAGGCGAAGCGGAAGAGGGCGCCATCCGCATCCCGGAACCAGAGCTCCGTCTGGTGCCCCGAGAGGGGCGCGCCCACGAAGGCCGCCCGGCCCAGGCGCATCAGGCCCGTTCCCGCGCGCGCCTCGATCCCCTGGCCGGCGACCTCGATGGCGCCGGCCGCCGCATGACCCTCCCCGGCCGCGTCCGCCAGGGCGCGGGCCAGGGGATGCGACGAGGCCCGGGCCAGGGGAGCGGCCCGGGCGATGTCGGCCGGGTCGGCGTTCAGCAGGCGGGGCCGGCCCTCGGTGAGGACACCGGTCTTGTCGAAGGCGACGTGGTCAGCCTCGGCGAGCCGCTCCAGCCCGGCGCCGGACTTGACCAGCACCCCCCGACGGAACAGGCGCGAGGCGGCGGCGACCTGGACGGCGGGGACCGCCAGGCCAAGGGCGCAGGGGCAGGTGACGATCAGCACCGTCGCAGCCCTCAACAGGGCCTCGCGGACCGGGATCCCCAGCATCCAGGCGACGACGAAGGTCAGGGCCGCGGCGGTGTGGACCACGGGCACGTAGATGGCCGCGGCCTTGTCCGCCAGCTGGACATAGGTCGACCGGGACTGGGCGCCCGATTCCACCAGCCGGGCGATGCGCGCCAGGGTCGAGTCCTCGCTGGCCGCCTCGGCGCGAAGGCTCAGGAGGCCTGTGAGGTTGAGGGCGCCCGCCCGGCAGGTGACGCCAGGATGGACCGGCTGGGGCGTCGTCTCGCCGGTCAGGAGGGCGTTGTCGATCTCCGACTCCCCGGTCTCTACCACTCCGTCCACGGGAACGCGCTCGCCCGGGCGCACCCTCAGCCGGTCGCCGGGCCGGACAAGGCGCAGGGGCGACAGGCGCTCCGTCCCGTCCTCGGCGAGGAGGACGGCGGAGGGCGCCTGGAGGGCCAGGAGGTCTGCGGCGGCGCTGCGGGCCCTGCGGCGCAGGGCGTGGTCCATCCAGCGACCGATCAACAGGAGGAAGAGCAGGGTGACGGCGGCGTCGAAATAGGTGTCCCGCCCCATCAGGAGGGTTTCCTGGAAGCTCACCAGCAGGGTCAGGATCACGCCGATCGAGATGGGCACGTCCATGTTGGCCCGCCCCGCCCTCAGGGCCTTCCAGGCTGACCGGAAGAAGACCATGCCGGCGAAGACGGCGCAGGGCGCGCCGACCCCGGCGCTGGCCCACTGCATGAAGGTGCGGGTCGCCGGTCCCAGCTCCTGACCGAACAGGCCGGCCCAGACCGGCACCGAGAAGATCATGGCGTTGCCGGCCCCGAAGCCGGCGACGGCCAGGGCCATGGCCAGTTCGCGGCCCTCCCGGTCCCGGGCCTGCCGGGCCGAGTCCGGGTCGTAGGGCGTGGCGGGATAGCCGATGCGGTCGAGGACGCGCACGACCCGGCCGGGGTCGCCCTCCGGTTCAAGGCCTACGGCCAGGCGGCCGGTGCTCAGGTTGAGCCGGGCCGAGGCCACGCCGGGAGTGTCGGCGAGTTCGCCCTCGATCCGGGCGATGCAGGCCGCGCAATGGGCGCCGCTGACCAGGAGGTCGAGCCGCCGTCCGCCCGGCCCGGTCTCGGTCAGGTAGGCGGACAGGTCGGGGCCGCCGACCCCCTCGTCTGGCGGGGCGCCCGCCCCGGTCCGCGCCGCACCTTCGGTCAGGGCCATGTGACCCTCCGCGAGCCCTCGAAGGCGTGACCCTCGCCCTGGGCGACAAAGCTCAGGTCCCAGGCGCCGGAGAGGTCGGGAACGGTCGCCTCGTAGCGGCCGGGGGCGGTCTCCGAGAAGCGCAGGTCGGTCCGACCCGCCTCGGTGGCGGGGCGTTCAAGCCGGCCCGTCAGCACCAGGCCGCGGAGGGGCGCCCCCGAGGCGTCGCGCATCTCCACCCGCGCCCTGCCGGGCCCAGCGGCGACGGCGGCGGTCCAGCCGAGGCGGGCCTGGGCCTCCTGCCGGGCGATCCGGCTGTTGAAGGCGACGCCGTCCTCGTAGGGGGTCTCGGAGACCTGGCCCGGGAAGGTGCGGTAGGCCAGGGTCAGGAACCAGATGTTCAGGGCGATGATGATGGCGAAGAAGCCGACGACGATGCCCAGGACATGCCAGCCGGTGAGGGTCCAGCCGCCCGCGGGGGCGGCGGGCGCGCGCGTGGGGGACGGGCTCATGGACGGGCTCATGGACGGGCTCCGGGATCGGTGATGAAGGTGGACTTCACGGTCATGGCGCCCTCCGGCAGGGTCACGGTGAAGGCGACGGGCAGGCTCTCGCTCTCGCCCAGGCCCTCGCCCTCGCCCTCGCCCTCGTCGTCGTCCGCCTCCGGCAGGGTGACGAAGACCCGGACGGCGCGGACGGTGTTGGCCTCGATCCGGGCGCTCACGCCGTCGGTGGCGACCGGCGCCGCAGGCGTCTTCAGGAGGGCGCCGGCAGGACCGTCAAACCGGATCCGGGCGTCGGCGTCGGCGAAGCTGCGATTGGCGATCTTCAGGGTGTAGCCGTTGCGCACCGATCCGTCGGCCAGTCGGACGGCGATGGGATTGCGGTCACGCAGCACGTGGACGTCGAAGGCCTGGCGCTGGGTCAGGCCCCACAGCATCAGGCCTGAGACCAGGACCAGGGCGGCGGCGTAGAACAGGGTCCGGGGCCGGACCAGCCGGTAGACGGCCGCCTGTCCCGCCGCCCGGGCCGCCACGGCCTTGTCCGTGTCGTAGCCGATCAGGCCCCGGGGCCGGTCGATCCGGTCCATCATCTCGTCGCAGGCGTCGGCGCACAGGCCGCAGTTGATGCACTCCAGCTGGGCGCCGTTCCGGATGTCGATGCCCATGGGGCAGACCACGACACACTGGTCGCAGTCGATGCATCCGCCCCGGCCATCCCAGGAGGCGCCCTTCTTGTGCGGACCGCGCGGCTCGCCCCGGTCGATCCGGTAGGTGACCTGCAGGGAGTCCTGGTCGATCAGGGCGCCCTGGATACGGGGCCAGGGGCACATGTAGGTGCACACCTGCTCGCGCAGGGTCCCGGCGAAGACATAGGTGGTGAAGGTCAGGAGGGCGCAGAAGACATAGGCCGTGGCGGGCGCCTGGCCGGTCCAGAACTGGACCAGGACGGTCGGGGCGTCATGGAAATAGAAGATCCAGGCGCCCCCGGTGCCGAAGGCGATGCCCAGCCACACCAGGTGCTTGCCGGCCTTTCGCCAGGCCTTGTCGAGGGACCAGGACGACGCGTCCCGCCGCATGCGGGCGTTACGGTCGCCCTCGAACAGGCGCTCGACCTGGATGAAGAGGTCGGTCCAGATCGTCTGTGGACAGGCATAGCCGCACCAGAGCCGGCCAAAGAGGGCGCTGGTCAGGAACAGGGCGAGGGCGGCCATCACCAGGAGGCCGGTGATGAAATAGACTTCCTGTGGCCAGAACTGCAGGTCGAAGAGATAGAAGCGCCGCCCGGCGAAGTCGACCAGGATCGCCTGGTCCGGCAGGCCGCCCGGGCGATCCCAGCGGATCCAGGGCGTGATGTAGTAGATCGCCAGGGTGGCGATCATCAGGGCCCACTTGAGGTTCCGCCAGGGGCCCCGGACCTGCTTGGGATAGATGGGTGTCCGGGGCTTGTAGAGGCCGCCGCCCGGGTCGCCCCGGCGGCGGGCCTTCTCCGCCGCCGAGGCGGGACCGGCCTTCTTCTGACCGGCGCGGGTCCGGTCAATGACGACGGTCATGGCGAGGGCTCATGGGCGGGGGACTCACTGTCCGGCGGCGTTGGCGTGGACGTAGACGGCCAGGGCCTTGACGGTTTCCGGGTCCAGCCGCCCGGACCAGGCCGGCATGACGCCGCCCCGGCCTGCGTGGATCTGCGCCTTGATGTCCTGGCGCCCTGAGCCGTAGAGCCATTCCTTGTCAGTCAGGTTGGGCGCGCCCTGGAGGGGATCGCCCCGACCTTCGGGCCCGTGGCAGGCGACGCAGTTGGCAGCATAGACCGGCGCCGCCCTCTGGACCGCCGCCGCATTCGCCGGGCGCCCGGACAGGGCGACGACATACTCCGTCAGGTCCGCGACCTGGGCGGCGGTCAGAATCTGATCCTTTCCGTAGGCGGGCATCTGCGAGACGCGGGCCTGGGGATGGCCCGAACGGATGCCGTACTGGAGGGTCCGGTGGATGTCCTCCAGGGTCCCGCCCCACAGCCAGACGTCGTCCCGGAGGTTCGCATAGCCCTTGCTTCCGGTTCCGCCGACCCCGTGGCAGGTGGCGCAGTTGTCGCCGAACACGGATTGGCCGACGGCCAGGGCGTGGGCCTGGAGCGTGGGATCGCTCTCGATCTCCTGCAGGGAGGCCTGGGTCAGGCGGGCGTTCTGCTGGCCCCGAAGGGTCGTCAGCTCAGACAGCTGCTCCACGACCGCGGCGCGATCAGACTTGCCCAGCACGCCGCGGGTGTAGCCCGTCAGGCCGGGCCAGGCGGGCATCAGGATCCAGTAGCCGATGGCGTAGACCACCGAGGCGTAGAAGATCCAGAGCCACCAGCGCGGGAGCGGATTATCCAGTTCGCGGATGCCGTCCCACTCATGTCCGGTGGTGGGCACAGGTCCGGAGTCTTTCTCGGTTTCAGGAGCCGACATGGTCGTCCTCGTCATCTCTCAGCGGCAGATGGGCCATGTCCCGGAAGGCCTGGCGGTTCTTGGGCCACAGGGCGTAGACAACGCCGGCCAGGAAGATGACCACGAAGTAGAGGGTGCCTCCCTGCTGGGCGAAGCGGGCGACCTGTTCGTAGCTCAGGCCGCTCATCGCAGGTTCTCCGCCGCGTCGGCCTTGTAGGTGCGGAAGTCGACCAGGGTTCCCAGCATCTGGAGGTAGGCCACAAGGGCGTCCATCTCGGTCAGTCGCTCCGGATCGCCATCAAAGTCGCGCCGGTTGACCTTTTCGCCGTAGTGGCGGGCGAGGCTGGCGCCGGAGAGCGTCGGATCGACCTGAGCCTCCAGGTCCGCCCGGGCGTTCTTCAGGGCGGTCTCCGTGTACGGAACACCGACGCGGGTCAGGGTCCGCAGGCGGGCCTCGATGTCGTCGATCTTGAGGTCCTTCCGGGCCAGGAAAGCGTAGGGGGGCATGATCGATTCCGGCACGACCGACCTTGGATCGACCAGATGCTGGACGTGCCAGGCGTCCGAGTACTTTCCGCCCACCCGGGCCAGGTCGGGACCCGTGCGCTTGGAGCCCCACTGGAAGGGATGGTCGTACATGCTCTCGGCTGCGAGGCTGTAGTGCCCGTACCTTTCGACCTCGTCGCGCAGGGGGCGGATCATCTGCGAATGGCAGACATAGCAGCCCTCCCGGACGTAGATGTCCCGGCCCGCCTGCTCCAGCGGCGTGTAGGGCCGGACACCCTTCACCTTCTCGATCGTGCTCTCCAGAAAGAAAAGGGGCGCGATCTCGACCAGCCCGCCCACCGACACCACCAGGAGGATGCCGAGGACCAGGAGCAGTGAATGACGTTCAAGTTTTGCGTGGTTCTTCCACATGTTCCCGTTCCCTTCAGGCCGCAGCCGCGACGATGGGACCGGAGGCCTCCGGCAGGACGGCGGGCGCCGGCTGCCGGATGGTCCGGTAGATGTTGTAGGCCATGACCAGGACGCCGGAGAGGTACATCACGCCGCCGAGGGCCCGGACGATGTTCGCCACCTGCTTGGACGAGACGCTCTCCACGAAGCTGTTCGCCAGGAAGCCCTGCGGGGTGTATTCGCGCCACATCAGCCCCTCGCCGATCCCCGACACCCACATGGCGGCGATGTAGAGGAGCAGGCCCAGGGTCGCGATCCAGAAGTGCCACTCCACCAGGGCGTTGGAGTAGAGCCGGTCCTTCTTCCACAGCCAGGGCACGAGGCAGTAGACGGCGCCGAAGCTGATGAAGCCGACCCAGCCGAGGGCGCCGGAATGCACGTGGCCGATGGTCCAGTCGGTGTAGTGGCTGAGGGCGTTCACCGCCCGGATGGACATCAGCGGGCCCTCGAAGGTCGACATGCCGTAGAAGCCCACGGCCACCGCCATCATCCTCAGGACCGGATCGGTGCGCAGCTTGTCCCAGGCGCCTGACAGGGTCATCAGGCCGTTGATCATGCCGCCCCAGGACGGCATCCACAGCATGATCGAGAAGGTCATGCCCAGGGTCTGGGCCCATTGCGGCAGGGCCGTGTAGTGCAGGTGGTGCGGCCCGGCCCAGATGTAGATGAAGATCAGGGACCAGAAGTGGACGATGGACAGGCGGTAGGAATAGACCGGCTTCTCCGCCCGCTTGGGCACGAAGTAGTACATGATGGCCAGGAAGCCGGCGGTCAGGAAGAAGCCGACCGCATTGTGCCCGTACCACCACTGGGTCAGGGCGTCCTGGACGCCGGCGAAGAGGGAATAGCTCTTGGTCCCCAGGAGGCTGACCGGCAGGGACAGGTTGTTGACGATGTGCAGAAGGGCCACCGTCACGATGAAGGCCAGGTAGAACCAGTTGGCCACGTAGATGTGGGGCTCCTTGCGCTTCCAGAGGGTGCCCAGGAAGACCAGCAGGTAGACGACCCAGACAATCGTCAGCCAGAGGTCCACGAACCATTCGGGCTCGGCGTATTCCCGGCCCTCGGTGATCCCGGCCAGGTAGCCCACCGCCGCCATGACGATGAAGAGCTGGTAGCCCCAGAAGACGAACCAGCCGGCCATGCCGCCCGCGAGCCGGGCCCGGCAGGTGCGCTGGACGACGTAGAAGGAGGTGGCGATCAGGGCGTTGCCGCCGAAGGCGAAGATCACCCCGGAGGTATGGAGGGGGCGCAGGCGGCCGAAGTTCAACCATCCCGCTTCCGGAAAGTAGAAGATCCGGGGCCAGGCCAGCTGCAGGGCGATGACCACGCCCACCAGCATGCCGACAATGGCCCAGAAGACGGTGGCGATGGCGCCGGCCCGGATGACCCCGTCCTCATACCGCCCGGGATCGGCCTGGTAGCGCCCGTTGGCCACGCCGACGGTCAGGGCGGCGGCCGAAGCCAGCGCCGCAAAGGTGAAGACCCAGCCTTCAAGCCGGAACAGGGGATCGGGCGAAAGCCCCGTCGCCACCAGCGCCAGGAAGGCGCCCGCCGCCGAGAGGATCAGCAGGGCCACCGCGCCGGGCGGCGAGTCCTGCTGAGCTGTAGTATCCGTCATGACCCGCAAGTCCCCAGTGGTCGTTCAGGCCTCCGTGCCGCAGCGCAGGACGGGCGGCCTTGATCCAGCGCAAACCCGGGGCCGGGCCCGGCGACCGCAAAACGCCTGCGTCGCTTTCCAAGAGGGGGGTTCCTCTGTAGCGTTGCGCCCGTCACTCCAGCTTCGACGGCCCCCATGACCCTTCCCGGGACAACGTCCGACGCCCCAGATGGCCTCCCGGCGGCTTCCTGCAGGGCGGTCCTCGGTCAATGACGACGCCAGACCCCCGCGCGCCGGCTCCCGGCGCCTCGAACCGCGGACTGTCGGATCCAGCCCTCCTGCGTCAGGCCGCCTGGATCGGCGGCGTCGAGCGCCCCGGAAAGGCCTGGATCGAGGTGACCAACCCGGCCAGCGGCCAGGTCCTGGGCCGGGTTCCGGACCTCGGCGCCGAGGACGCCCTTGCGGCGGTGGCCGCGGCCCGGGAGGCCCTGCCCGCCTGGCGGGGCCGGACGGCGAAGGAGCGCTCGGTCCTGCTCCGCGGATGGTATGACCGGGTGATGGCGGCCCGGTCGGACCTGGCCCGGCTCCTGACCGCCGAACAGGGCAAGCCCCTGGCGGAGGCCGAGGGGGAGATCGCCTACGCCGCCGCCTTCATCGAGTGGTTCGCCGAGGAGGCCCGGCGGGCCTATGGCGACGTCATCCCCGGGCATCAGGCGGACAAGCGAATCCTGGTCCTGAAGCAGGCGGTCGGCGTGGTGGCCGCAGTGACCCCGTGGAACTTCCCCGCCGCCATGGTCACCCGGAAGGTGGCGCCAGCCCTGGCCGCCGGCTGCACGGTCGTGCTGAAGCCCTCGGAGCTGACGCCCTTCACCGCCCTGGCCCTGGCGCGCCTCGCCGCGGAGGCCGGGCTGCCGGCGGGTGTCTTCAATGTGGTCACCGGCGCGCCGGAGCCCATCGGCGAGGTCCTGACCGGATCGCCGGACGTGGCCAAGTTCACCTTCACCGGCTCGACCGCCGTGGGCAAGCGCCTGGCGGCGGCCTGCATGGGTACGGTCAAGCGGGTCTCCCTGGAGCTGGGCGGCAACGCCCCCTTCATCGTCTTCGACGACGCCGACCTCGAGGCGGCGGTCGACGGGGTCATGGCCTCCAAGTTCCGGAACACGGGCCAGACCTGCGTCTGCGCCAACCGCATCTACGTTCAGTCGGGAATCTACGAGGCCTTCGCCGGCGCGATCGCGGCGCGGGCCGCCGCCTTGCGGGTGGGCGACGGGCTGGCGGGCCCCACCGAACAGGGGCCCCTGATCAACGCCGCAGCCCTGGCCAAGGTGGAGCGTCACGTGGCCGACGCGCTGGAGGGCGGCGCCCGGGTGCTCACCGGCGCCCGCCGCCTGGCCGGGAACGGGCTCTTCTACGCCCCGACCGTGCTGGCCGACGTCCCGGCCGACGCCCTGATCAACCGGGAGGAGACCTTCGGCCCGGTTGCAGGTCTTGTCCGCTTCGCCACCGAGGCGGAGGTCCTGGCCCTGGCCAACGCCTCCCGGGCGGGGCTGGCCGCCTATGTCTTCACCCGGGACGGAGCCCGGTCCTGGCGGATGAGCGAGGGTCTCGAGACCGGCATGGTGGGGATCAACACCGGCCTGATCTCCACGGAGGTCGCGCCCTTCGGCGGGGTCAAGGAGTCCGGCCTGGGCCGCGAGGGGTCCAGGTATGGCCTCGAGGAATACCTCGAGACCAAGATGGTCTGCCTCTCGGTATGATCGGGCGCGGCCTGGGTGCAGGGCGCCCTTGCCGAACACCCGGGAGACTGTAGCTCTAGCATCGGCGATTCTGCGGAGGCGCCAGGTTCGGGGAGATGGAAACTCAGGTGAAGTCAGGGTCCAGGCTCGCAATCTACCACCCGCCCGGCCGGATCGGCCTGAAGGCGAACCCGTTCGGCAAGGACGTGGCCAACCTGCAGCTTTACCGGGCCCTGGCGGCGTATGGCGGGTACGCCCGGGTGGACCTGCTCTCCAACCTGCCCGTCGCCGACGCGGACGTGGCGGCGGACCTCTTCCCCGAAGGTCATGCCCCCTGCGGGCTCGCCGGCGGCAGCGTGCTGTCCACCGAGGCGGCGGCGGAGGGCGGGGTCCTGTTCCGCGGACAGCCCGAGCTTGACGCCCTGGCCTGGATCCGGCGCAAGGCGACGGGCGACCGGGGCTACAGCCTGGTCGGCCTGATCCACACCCTGGCGCCGCCCGCCATGCGCCAGATGATCGCCAGCGCCCTGACGGCGCCCGTCCAGCCCTGGGACGCGGTCATCTGCACCTCGCCGTCCGTGCGCGACGCGGTCTCGCGCATGTTTGACGGATGGGGCGACTTCCTCGGCGAGCGCTATGGGGGCGAGGCCCGGCCGCGGCCGCAACTGCCCGTCATTCCCCTTGGCGTCCACGCCCAGGAGATCCGCGAGAAGGCCGACCGGCCCGGCGCCCGCGCCCGGGTCCGCTCCGACCTTGGCATCGAGGGCGACGAGGTCCTGGTGGTCTGGGTCGGGCGCCTGTCCTTCTTCGAGAAGGCCTTTCCCCAGCCCATGTTCCGGGCGGTGGAGGAGGCCGGTCGGCTGACCGGGCGGCGCATGCACTTCGCCCTGGCCGGCTGGTTTCCGGGCGGTGAGGCGGACCGGGCCCGCTACGAGCAGGCCGCGGCCGCCTGCGCCCCGTCGGTTCAGGTGGACTTCCAGGACGGCAACGATCCCGAGGTGGTGGCCGACCTGTGGGCCGCGGGGGATATCTTCCTGTCCCTGGTCGACAACATCCAGGAGACCTTCGGCATCACGCCGGTGGAGGCCATGGCCGCGGGCCTGCCGGTGGTGGCCAGCGACTGGGACGGCTACAGGTTCACCGTCCGCGACCGCAGCGAGGGGTTCCTGATCCCGACCCTTGGCGGCCCGCCGGGCGGCCTCGGCGAGGCCCTGGCCGCCCGCCACAACATCGGGCTGGACTCCTACCAGGCCTTCGTCGGCGCCGTGGCCCAGCACACCGCAGTGCATGTCGGCCGGGCGGCGGAGGCCATCGCCGAGCTGACCCGCAACCCCGAACTGCGCCGGCGCATGGGCGCGGCGGGGCGGGCCCGGGCCCGGGAGACCTTCGACTGGCCGGTCGTCGTGCGCCAGTTCACCGGCCTCTTCGAGGAACTCGCCGCCCTGCGCGCCGCCACCCCGGCCGGGCCTCAGACCCACCGGCTTCATCCCCTGCGCGGCGATCCCTTCGCTGACTTCGCTGGTTTCGCCACCCATGACCTGGGCCTGGAGCGGCGGCTGCGCCTGCGCCCGGGGGCGGGGGCCGCGGACCTCGCCCGGGCGGCCGGGGTGGACCTGGATGGCGCCTTCCGCATCTGGCGAGCCCCGGCCGAGGACGCCGCCCGGATCATCGAACTCCTGTCCGAGGCCGGGGAGCTGAGCGTCCGCGACCTCCTGCTGGCCTTCCCGGTCGAGCGGCGGCGTCCGGTCCAGATGTCCCTGGTCTGGCTGGCCAAGGTCGGCGTGCTGGACTGGCTCTAGGTCCGCTGAGTCAGATCCGATTTCGATCGGATGACCGGTTCCCGCCTATCGGGGCAGGGTCTCGTCGCCCGCCGGCTCCAGCCAGAGGTCGCGAAGCCGGGCCGCTGCGCGGTCATCCACCCCCAGACGGGCGAGATAGGCCCCGGTGGAGCCGTGTTCCGCCGCAATGGCGCCGAAGGCCGCCTGCAGGTAGGCGCCGTCCACCCCCAGAAAGGCCCGGACCGCGGTTTCGGAGGGTGTCCGGCCCAGGCTCTCAGCCAGCGACTGCGTCACCTGCGGCAGGCGGGCCTCGATCCGCGCCGCCCGGTTTGTCAGCTCGAAGTCGGCCGCCGCGTCGTCCGGGTGGACCCCCAGAAGGCTGTGGGTCAGGGCCGCGAGCAGTCCCGTCCGGTCCTTGCCCGCCGTGCAGTGGATCAGCACCGGCCCGCCCGATCCGAGGGCCTCGAAATAGCGGGTGAAGAGCTCGACATGGCGCGGCTCGAAGGGCGCCCGCCGGTAGTAGTCTAGGAAGAAGGCCCGGGCGCTCTGGGCCGACAGGTCGGTCTCGCGAAGGAAGGCCACGTGCGGCGGCTCGGCCTGGTCTCCGGCGTCGCAGTCGATCACCTGGCCCGTGAAGCCATCCGGCCGCCGGGAGGGTTGGTTCGCCCGCTCCGTCGGCCGGCGCAGGTCGACCACGGCGGCGAGGCCCAGGCCGGCGATCCGCGCCAGGTCGGCATCCGTCGCCGCGCCGTGATGGGCCGAGCGCCACAGCCGCCTGCGCACGATACGCAGTCCGCCAGGGACGGCGTAGCCGCCATAGTCGCGGAAGTTCTCGACGCCCTCCAGGGGCAGCAGGCGTTCATCCGGGGTCATGGAAGGCCTTCTCGCTCAGGTGTGTGACGGTTTCGGGACGGAGACCCCCCGGGCGGCGAGGAAGGCCTCGACCCCAGGGGCGACGGCGGCCAGGCCCTTGTAGCGACGAAAGTCCTCCGGCGCCTCGGCCCAGGCCCGGGCGAAGACCTGCACGGCGTCCGGGTCGGCGTCCAGGGCGAGGAGGGGCGTGACATGGATGCGGATGGTGAAGAGGACCCCGCCCGTCCGGGGCAGGCGGCGCAGGGTCTGGCGCTCACAGCGCAGGTAGAGGCCGGTCCCGGGCCGTCGCGGCCTCTGGGCCAGGGCCTTCCGGCGGGCCGCCGCCGCCTCCGGTGCATAAAGGCCGCGCCAGGCCAGGACGGACCAGTTACGGCGCTCGAGGATCTCGTGCCCGGGAAGGTTGTCGAATATCCTCCGTACACGGACCAGGAAGCGTTCCGCAAAGCCGGGAACGGGTTGGTGGAGGGCCTCCAGGCTCCGGCCCAGGGCTTCATCGGCGGTGAAGAAGGAGCCGGCGCTCAGGCTCAGGGCCGAGACCGCCCAGTCGCCATCCCGCCGCTCCATCAGGACAAGGTCGTCCGGAACCCTGCGGGCGGCGTCCAGCAGGGGCGGGCGGTCCGAGCGCCCCAGGCGCAGCCCCAGGGCCTGGCCCACCAGGCCCGCGACCTCGGCCTGGCCGGGACGGGAGCCTTCCGTCTCGCCCCAGACCTTGTCCGGGACCGCACGGAAGAGCCGGTCCTTCCGCGCCCAGGGCCGGGCCTCCCCGCCCTCCAGCCAGGCGTCCCGGGCGATCCGGCGCAGGCCGATGGCGAATCCCGGGGCCTCGCCCCAGGGCGGGTCGGACAGGCGGGAGGCGAGCGTCTGCGGCATGCGCCCGCATGGTAGCACCGCCCAGCCTGTTTCCCTCAAGCCGGAAACACCCTAGCTTCGCCGCCGCGGTTGGACGGACGGAGAGTGACACATGGGCGTGGAAGCCGTGATCTGGGACTTCGGCGGGGTCTTCACCTCCTCGCCCTTCGAGGCCTTCAACCGCTATGAGAGCGAGAAGGGGCTGCCCCGCGACCTGATCCGGACGGTCAACGCCACCAACCCCGACACCAACGCCTGGGCCCTGTTCGAGCGCGCCGAGATCGACGCTGAAGGCTTCGACCGCCTGTTCCACGAGGAGAGCGCCGCCCTCGGCCATCCGGTCCCCGGCCGCGAGGTCCTGCCCCTGCTCTCCGGCCAGCTGCGCCCGGCCATGGTCGACGCCCTCCTGGCCTGCAAGGCGGTGTTCAAGGTCGGCTGCATCACCAACAACATGGCCACCAGCCACTCGCCGGGTTCGGAGTCCACTATGGTCACCGCCATGGGCCGGGTCATGCCCCACTTCCACGCCATCATCGAGAGCTCCAAGGCCGGGGTCCGCAAGCCCGACCCGAAAATCTACCTGATGATGTGCGAGCAGCTCCAGGTGCGCCCCGAGGCCTGCGTCTACCTCGACGACCTGGGGGTCAACTGCAAGCCCGCTGCGGTCCTGGGGATGCGGGCCATCAAGGTCGTCAGTGAGGCCCAGGCCCTGGCCGACCTGGCGGAGGCGACGGGCTTGTCCTTCGGCGCCGGCGCATGAGCCGGCCGGTCCGGATCGGGGCCATCGCCGCCCTCGAGAAGCTGCCCCTCTGGAGCGATCCGCCCGGCGACCGGGACGCCATTTGCCGCACCTTCGTCTTTGCGGACTTCAACGCCGCCTTCGCCTTCATGACCCGGGTCGCCCTGAAGGCGGAGCGCATGGACCACCACCCGGAATGGTCGAACGTCTGGAACCGGGTGGAGGTCACACTGACCACCCACGACGCCGGCGGGGTCACGGACCTGGATGTCGAGATGGCGGTCTTCATGGACGCCGCAGCGGCGGGCCTGGGCGCAGGCTGAACGCGGTCAGTTGATCAGCACGTTGAGCACCAGGAGCCGGGCGCCGGCCTGGCCGGCGGTGGTGTCCACCTGTTTCTGCAGGAGGGGGACCAACAGGTCCAGGTCGGGCGGGGCGCCGGGCGCCAGGTTGGCCGTGTAGAGGGCGAGACGGCGGGAGAGGTCCGACCGCAGCCGGGGGGTCAACAACGAGATCCGAGTCCTCAGCTTGGGATCCGGGACATCCACCCCGCTCTCCACCGACATCACCCCCCGGGTCCGGTTCGAGCGGATGATATTGGCCGTGAAGACGGGCAGGCGGACGAAGCTGGCCTGCTGGTTGCCGCCGCCGCCACTTGGGGCCGGCGGGGCCGCGGCGAGGGCCGGCCCGGCCAAGAGGAGGAGGGACGGAAGTCCGAGGAGGGCGCGCCGGAGCATGCCGTTCTCTCCCAGATTATGGTTAGCAATCTCTTTACGCTCGACCCTCCAGAGTCCGGTTCGATTCGCAGACCCGGAGAGCCCCGTTGGACCGCTTCAGAACAGACTCGGGCGCGCTGGACGGCAAGACCGTCCTGGTGACCGGCGGCACTGGATCCTTCGGCCGGCGCTTCGTCGACACCGTCCTTTCGACCGGGTCGCCGCGCAAGCTCATCGTCTTCTCGCGGGACGAGCTGAAGCAGCACGAGATGCAGGTCGACATGGCTGCACGGTTCTCCCCCGAGCAGATGAGCCGGATGCGGTTCTTCCTGGGCGATGTCCGCGATCGCCAGCGGCTGACCCTGGCCCTGCGCGGGGTCGAGGTGGTGGTCCACGCCGCCGCTCTGAAGCAGGTGCCCGCCGCCGAGTACAACCCCTCCGAGTTCATCCAGACCAACGTCCTGGGGGCGGAGAACATCGTCTGGGCCGCCCTGGCCAACCGGGTGCAAAAGGTCATCGCCCTGTCCACTGACAAGGCCTGCAACCCGGCCAACCTCTACGGCGCGACCAAGCTGGCCTCGGACAAGACCTTCGTGGCCGCCAACAACCTGTCCGGGGACATCGGCGCCCGCTTCGCTGTCGTCCGGTACGGTAATGTCGTCGGCTCCCGGGGCTCGGTGGCGCCCCTCTTCCAGAAGCTGATCGCTTCGGGCGCCCGGGACCTGCCCATCACCGACCCGCGAATGACCCGGTTCTGGATCACCCTGAACCAGGGCGTGGACTTCGTGCTCTCCTCCCTCGCCCTGATGCGGGGCGGAGAGATCTTCGTGCCCAAGATCCCCTCCATGACCATGACCGACCTGGCGGCGGCCATGGCGCCGGACCTGCCCATCCGGGTCATCGGCATCCGCCCGGGGGAGAAGCTGCACGAGATGATGATCTCGGCGGATGACGCCCGCCACGTGGTTGACCTGGGCGACCGCTACGCCATCGAGCCGGCCTTCGTGGAGTTCTCCCGGGAGTCCTTCGCCGCCGCCCATCCCCTGGTGGAGGATGGGTTCTCCTACGCCAGCAACACGAATGACGAGTGGCTGTCCCATGAGGGCCTCCTGGCCCTCCTGAACGACTCCTCGACGGGGTTGACCGCGCCGGCGGCCGGAGCCTGACGTGACCGGTCGGCCCTTCCTTCCCTACGGTCGGCAGGACATTGACGAGACCGATATCGCCGCGGTCGCCGAGGCCCTGAGGTCCGACTTCCTCACCACCGGACCCCGGGTCGACGCCTTCGAGCGGGACTTCGCCGCCGCCGTCGGTGCGCCCTTCGCCGTCGCCTGCTCCAACGGCACCGCCGCCCTGCACCTGGCCATGCTCGCCCTGGATGTCGGACCCGGAGACCGGGTCGCCGTCCCGTCCGTGACCTTCCTGGCCACCGCCAACTGCGCCCGCTTCGTCGGCGCCGAGGTGATCTTCACCGACGTCGATCCCGCAACGGGACTGATGACCCCGGACACCTTGCGGGCGGCCCTCGACCGCGCCCCGCCCGGCCCGCTGAAGGCGGTGCTGCCGGTCCACCTCCGGGGGGATGCGGCCGACCTGCCGGGCCTCTCAAGGGTCGCCGGGGACGCCGGCGCCGTCCTGGTCGAGGATGCCCCCCACGCCCTGGGCACGGAGGTCGACTTCGGCGACGGCCCCTACGCCATCGGCTGCGGCCGCTGGTCGGCGGCGGCGACTTTCTCCTTCCATCCCGTGAAGACCATCGCCACCGGCGAGGGCGGGATGATCACCACGGCGGACGAGGGCCTGGCCAGCCGCATGCGCCGCCTGCGCAGCCACGGCATGGAGCGTCCCGTCGGCGCCGATCCCTGGCTCTACGAGATGCGCGAGCCCGGCTTCAACTACCGGCTGCCGGACATCCTCTGCGCCCTGGGACAGTCCCAGCTGCGCCGCCTGCCCGCCTTTGCATCCCGTCGCCGAGACCTTGCGGCCCGCTATGCCGGCGCCCTGGCTCCCCTGGCCCCCCGGGTGCGGCTGGCCCTCACCCCGGAGTGGAGCCGGCCAGCCCTGCACCTCCTGACTGTCCTGATTGACTTCGAAGCCCTCGGTCGACGTCGGCGGCAGGTGGTCGAGGCCCTGGCGGCGGAGGGGATCGGGTCCCAGGTCCACTACATCCCGGTCCATGCCCAGCCCTACTATGTGCAGCGCTACGGCCCCCTGAACCTGCCGGGCGCTGCGGCCTGGTACCGCCAGTGCCTGAGCCTGCCCCTGTTCCCCGCCATGGCCGACGACGACGTCGACCGGGTTGTCGACGCCCTGTCCCGGGCCCTGGGATTGGATTAGCCGCTCGGATCGCTCCGCCGGGTCGTGCTGGGGCCTGAGTGCAGCATTGCAACCTGCGGATCGAAATATTCTTATATAAAACAATGACAAGATCGTCCGGGGGCGCGATCAAGAGGCGCCTCGGAGTATTGAAGGCGCCGCAAATATTGCTGCGCACACCAGATTTCATGTTGCGCAGCATGAGGCCTCTCGCCGCGCCGCCCAGCCTGAGCTGATCGGTGATCCCTCATCGCCGAGAGCGCTTCCCTTCAAACGGAGCGTCTGAAGGGGCAAGACAGGCTCCAGGCCCGGGCGCGGCCCTATCCGGCCTCACCCGGCGTCAAATTTCATTCGCCCCAAGGCGCTGGGGCCGGGACCCGGGAAGCAAGAACCCGAAAGGCGGGCATCCGGCGCCGGGTGGCGGCCCAGGCGGCCTTTCGCAGGAGCAGACACCGTCATGCCGCGCGACTGCATAACGGTCTGCGCGTCAACGGGCGTCGCGATCCGGTCCGGCGCCAGGCACGGGGGCGAGGCCGGCGCCATCGGGGGTCACGCTCCGGAAGAAGCAGGTTCGGGCGCCGACATGGCAGGCCCCGCCGTCGCCCTGCGGCCGGACCTTCAGGAGGACCGCGTCCTGGTCGCAGTCGATGCGCACCTCTTCCACGACCTGGACCTGGCCCGAGGTCTCGCCCTTCTTCCAGAGGGCCTGGCGGGAACGGCTGAAATAGACGGCCTCGCCCGAGGCCAGGGTGGCGCGCAGGGCCTCGGCGTTCATCCAGGCGAGCATCAGCACCTCGCCGGTATCGGCGTGCTGGGCGATGGCGGCGATCAGGCCGTCGGGGCCGAAGCGGGGGGCAAGGACGCCGCCGGTCTCCAGCGCCTCGACCGAGGGAGCCGCGGGGAAGTCGGCGGTCATGGCGGCTCCTATCTGCGGTTGGCGAAGTCCAGGAAGCGCTGGCGCAGGCCGTCGTCGGTCTTGAAGACGCCGGTGAACTGGGTCGTGATCGTCGAGACGTGCCGGTGGTGCAGGCCGCGGGTGGTCATGCACTGGTGGGCTGCGTCGACCAGGACCGCCACGCCCGCCGGGCGAAGGCTGTCGTTGATGGCGTTGGCGATCTGCTGGGTCAGGGTCTCCTGGTTCTGGAGACGACGGGCGAAGATGGTCACCACCTTGGCCAGCTTGGAGATGCCCACGACCCGGTTGGTCGGCATGTAGGCCACGTAGGCCTTGCCCAGGAAGGGCGCCATGTGGTGCTCGCAGTGGCTCTCCACCTCGATGTCCCGCAGCATGACGATGTCGTCATAGCCCTGGACATCCTCGAAGGTCTTGGACAACTCCTTGGCCGGGTCCTGGCGGTAGCCCTCGAACCAGTCCTGGTAGGCGTCGATGACCCGCTTGGGGGTGTCGATCACGCCCTCGCGGCGGGGGTCGTC
>Ga0315902_10001508_pt1 | contig 37362 bp, 30 predicted proteins | sample LakEriMetagenome_9_FD_203523 | JGI IMG/M metagenome (GOLD analysis project Ga0315902, IMG submission 203523) | Freshwater fungal communities from buoy surface, Lake Erie, Ohio, United States - Buoy 12 MA117 | ecosystem: Environmental > Aquatic > Freshwater > Lake > Lake biofilm | place: USA... | reverse complement strand
CATGCGCCGACAGGCCCGCCTCGCGGGTGATGGCGTCTTCGTCCATCGTCAGCAGGTCGGTGAGCCTGCCGCTTTCCAGGGCATCGAGCCAGCGCGCATCCCACGCCGGATTGAGCGGCTTGTAGCGGGCGTCGCCCGCGGCCAGCGCCATGCCGTGGGCCATCACCCGCTGCTTGCGCGCACCGAAGGTGGCCGGGTCGGGATCACTGCGCACCGTGATGCGCTCGCGCACCCCGGGGTCGGGATGGTCGAGCGTGGGCACCGGCGGCTCGTGCGACAGCCCGCCGCTGCCGATCAGCAGGGTGCGCCGCGGCAGCGCATCGAGGAAGCGGCCGATCGCCTGACCGAGCGCCAGGCAGCGGCCGATCCGCGGAATGCCCGGCGGCGCCACCGCGTTCATGAAGAGCGGCACCACCGGCGGTGTCTCCAAGCCATCCCACAGTGCCTGCAGCGCCTGCGCGAAGCCGTGGTCCACGCGCATGCGCCGCGACAGCGCGATGTCGAAGCCTTCGTCCATCAGGAAGGCGGCGAGCCCGAGGGCCGCGTCGGCATCGACCCGCAGCGCGCCGGCCGGTGTGTCCCAGTCGCCCACCGCGGTGGCCTGCGTGCCCAGGCAGAAGGGCGGCATCAGCTCGTTGAAGAAGCCGTGGTAGTGGTCGGGGCCGGCGATCACCACCAGCTCGGGGTCGAAGGCGCGCACCCGCGCGCGGGCGTCGGCGATCGCACCCTGCAGGGCTGCGCCGACCTCGGGCGCGACCGGGTTCAGCCCGATGAGGGGCGAATGCGACAGGCCGAGGAAGGCGCGCGGCGCGGTGGCGTTCGCCCGGGGCGCAGCGTCCGCGGCGGACGAGACGGCGCGGTCGGCATCGCGTGCATTCATGACGTGGGCTCCCGGGAAACGCGCAGCGCGCGCGCGAAGGCGAGGGCGGTGGCGGAGATTTCCTGCGGCGAGCACAGCGCGCCGACGAAGCGGTCGGGGCGCACGAAGACCACCGACTTCGGCCAGCGCGCGAACCAGTCCTTCAGGCGGCTGGCCGGATCGCCCACGCGGATGACGCCGCTGCGCGCATCGGCCGCGTGCGCCATCTGCACGGCGGGGATCGCGCGCACGAACACCGTGCCCAGCCGCGCCAGGACGGCGCGCGCGTCGTCGCTCAGTCCGTAGGTGGGGTCGGTGCCCCAGGCAATGACGGCGAAGCCCGGACCCAGCACGTCGTCGAGACGCCGGGTGGCGCCGTCCTCGCACAGCACGCGCGGCTGGATGAACATGCGGCCCACCGGCGTGTCGGGCGGCACATCCAGGCCGTGCACCAGCCGCCCGACCAGCGATTCGCGCTTGTCGGCCATCAGCCCGAGCAGGCGGCCCAGCGGATGGTCGCCCGCGCGCTCGAGCAGGCCGGCCAGCGGGGTGGCCTGCCGCGCCGCCGCCGGCGCCGGCGCCGGCGCCGGCGCGACGATCGCGCCCTGCTCGTAGCGCGGCATCGGCTTGAAGCGCATCTCGACGAAATACTGCTTCCAGGCAGGCACCAGGTCGAGCACGCGGGTGAGATGGTCGCGGGCGCGCGCCGCGGTGGCGCTCTCGGGCGAGAAGATGTCGCCGGCCACCTCCGAGAGATGGATCATGGCCCGGGCATGCGGCCGGCGCTCCTCGCCGTAGGTGTCGAGCAGGCCTTCGGTGGCCAGCCCGCGCGCGACCAGCCCGAGCTTCCAGCCGAGGTTGCTCGCATCGCGCAGCCCGCTGTTGTAGCCCTGGCCCTGCCACACCGGCATGATGTGCGCCGCGTCGCCGGCGAGCAGCACGCGGCCGACGCGGAAGCGGTCGGCCAGGCGTGCGTTGTGGGTGTAGATGCGCAGCCGGATCGGATCGACCGCCGCCGGCTCGGGCACGATGCCGGCGAGCAGTTTCGCGAGGTTGTCGGGTTGCGCGAGGGTCTCCTCGGTCTCGTCGGGCATCACCATGAACTCGAAGCGGCGGATGCCGTGCGGCAGCGCCGCCGACACCCAGGGCCGCTGCGGATCGCAGTGCAGATCGATGTGCGGCGTGCCCAGCGGGTCGTTGCGCAGGTCGATGACCACCCAGCGGTTGGGCTTGGTGCGACCCTCGAAGCCCACCCCGAGACTGCGGCGCACGAAGCTGTTGCCGCCGTCGGCGCCGACCAGCCAGCGCACCCGCAGCGCGCGACGCGCGGCGCCGGCGTCGGGGGGCGCGGAGCCGTCGGGGGTGGCAGAGCCGTCGGGGGCCGCGCCCTGCGGCGGCTCGCCGGCCTCGAGTTCGAGCGTGACCCCGTCGTCGTCCTGCGTGAAGCCGGCCAGCGCCTGCCCGAACAGCACCTGCACGCCCGGAAAGCGCGCGAGCCCCTCGTGCAGGATGCGATCGACCTGCGGCTGGATGAAGGCGTTGCGCCGCGACCAGCCGAACTCGTCGGTGCGCGGCTCGATCGAGGCGAAGCAGCGGCCGTCGGCGGTGGTGAAGCGCATCCAGTGGTCGGGCGTGATGTGCGCCTGCACCCGCTCGGCCAGCCCCACCCCCTGCAGCGTGCGCAGCGATTCGTCGTCGATGCCGATCGCGCGCGGATAGTCGATCAGCCCCTCGAGGCGTTCGATCAGCCGCACCGAGACGCCGTGCGCGCCGAGGATGTTGGCCAGCGTGAGGCCGACCGGGCCGGCGCCGACGATCGCGACATCGGCGTCGAAGGCGTCGGCCGTGGGCGGGCGCTCGGCGGCGAGGGCGTTCACGCGTTGCTCCGGGCGCGCGGAACGTGGCGGGGCGGTGTGGCAAATGCGGCCATGGTGTCAGTGGATCTCGGGGTCGCCGGTGGGTGCTGCGGCCTGCTCGCCGAGGAAGTCGAAGTCGCAGCCCTCGTTGGCCTGGCTGACGTGCTTCAGGTAGAGCGCGCCGAAGCCGCGCGAAAAGCGCGGCGCGGGCGGCGTCCAGGCGGCGCGGCGGCGCGCGAGTTCGGCTTCGTCGATCCGGAGTTCGAGGCGCCGGCCCGGCACGTCGAGCTCGATGAGATCGCCATCGCGCACCAGCGCGAGCGGCCCGCCGACGTGCGACTCGGGCGCCACGTGCAGCACGCAGGCGCCGTAGCTGGTGCCGCTCATGCGGGCATCCGAGATGCGCACCATGTCGCGCACGCCCTGCTGCAGCAGCTTGCGCGGGATCGGCAACTGGCCCCACTCGGGCATGCCCGGTGCGCCCTGCGGACCGGCGCTGCGCAGCACGATCACCGAGTCGGCCGTGACGGGCAGGGCCGGATCGTCGATGCGCGCGGCCATGTCGTTGTAGTCGTCGAAGACCACCGCCGGGCCGGTGTGGCGCCGCAGATGCGCTTCCATGGCCGGCGGCTTGATCACCGCGCCGTCGGGCGCGAGGTTGCCGCGCAGCACCGCCAGGCCATCGCTGGCCACCAGCGGCTTGTCGCGCGGGCGGATCACCTCGGGGTTGTGCACGGCCGCGCCCTCGAGGTTCTCGCCCAGCGTGCGGCCGTTGACGGTCGGCGCGCCGGTCTCGAGCAGGTCGAGGATGCGCGACAGCAGGCCGCGCAGCCCGCCCGCGTAGTAGAAGTCTTCCATCAGGAAGCGGCCCGAGGGCCGCACGTCGGCCAGCACCGGCGTGCCGCGCGCGAGCGCGTCGAAGCGGTCGAGATCGAGCGCCACGCCGGCGCGCCGCGCCAGCGCGATCAGGTGCACGATGGCGTTGGTCGAGCCGCCCAGCGCGAGCACGGTGGTCACGGCATTGTGGATGGCGCGCGCATCGACGATGTCGCGGATGCACTGGTCTTCCCAGACCATGTCGACGATGCGCTTGCCCGACAGGGTGGCCATCTGCGCATGGCGCGCATCGGGCGCCGGGATCGAGGCCGCGCCGGGCAGCGTGAGGCCCATCGCCTCGGTGGCGCTGGTCATGGTGGAGGCTGTGCCCATCGTCATGCAGTGGCCCGGCGAGCGCGCGATGCCTTCTTCCACCTCGCGCCAGTCCTGCTCGCTGATGTTGCCCGCGCGCAGTTCGGCCCAGTACTTCCAGGTGTCGCTGCCGCTGCCCAGGAAGCCACCCTTGTAGTCGCCGCGCAGCATCGGCCCGGCCGGCACGAAGATCGCCGGCAGGTTCATCGACAGCGCGCCCATGATCAGCGCCGGGGTGGTCTTGTCGCAGCCGCCCATCAGCACGCAGCCGTCGGCCGGGTAGGAGCGCAGCAGCTCCTCGGTCTCCATCGCGAGCAGGTTGCGATAGAGCATGGTGGTGGGCTTCTGGAAGGGCTCCGACAGCGAGATGGCCGGCATCTCGACCGGAAAGCCGCCGGCCTGCCAGATGCCGCGCTTGACCTCCTCGGCGCGCTGCCGGAAGTGGGTGTGGCAGGGGTTGATCTCGCTCCAGGTGTTGATGATGGCGATCACCGGCTTGCCGGCGTAGTCGGAGCGGTGATAGCCCATCTGCGCGGTGCGCGAGCGGTGGCCGAAGGAGCGCAGGTCGTTCACGCCGTACCAGCGGTGGCTGCGCAGTTCGTCGGGCTTCTTGCGGGGGCGGTCGCTCATCGGGGTCGGGCTCGGACGGGGTTGCTTCGATGATACTGCCGGCCGGCCCGCGGTATGCTCGCCGCGCCCTCGCCAACGCCGCCGCCATGTCCGACCTTCGCCATCCTCGCGTGGCGCGCCATCTGCTGTGCGCCTGCCTCGTCGCATCGGGTCTCGTCGCGGCGCCGGTGCCTGGCGCCGCCGGCGCGTCGCCCGCCGTGATGACGGCTTCGCCGGTCGTCAGCGCGGCTGCCGGCGCTGTCGCTGCAGCCGCGCTCGCACCCGTCGCCGCCACAGCATCGGCCCCGCCTGGCCCCGCGCGACCGCGCATCGGCCTGGCCCTGTCAGGCGGGGGCGCGCGCGGTTTTGCGCACGTGGGCGTGCTGCGCGTGCTCGAACGGCTGCGCGTGCCGGTCGACTGCGTGGCCGGCACCAGCGCGGGCGCGGCGGTGGGTGCCGCCTATGCGGCCGGCCTGTCGCCGGACGAGATCGAGGCGCGGCTGCGCAACGTCGACTGGAACGACATCTTCGACGATGACGTTGCACGGCCCGACCAGCTGCACCGCCGCAAGCAGGGCGAGCGCTTGTCGCCCTTCGGCCTGACCTTCGGCATCGATCGCAGCGGCCTGCGCACCGGGCCGGGGCTGAGCGCCGGCCACAAGGTGGAACTGCTGCTGCACGACCTGCTGGGCGTGAGCCGCGACCTGCCGAGCTTCGATGCCCTGGCGCTGCCCTATCGGGCGGTGGCTACCGACCTGGTGCGCGGCGAGATCGTGGTGCTCGAGCGCGGCAGCCTGGTGCGCGCGGTGCGCGCCAGCATGTCGGTGCCCTCCGGGTTCGCGCCGGTGCGCGAGGATGGCCGGCTGCTGGTCGATGGCGGCCTCACCCGCAACCTGCCGGTCGATGTGGTGCGTCGTCTGTGCGCCGACATCGTGATCGCCGTCGATGTCGGCAGCCCGCTGCTGCGCGAAGACGAGCTGCAGTCGCTGCTCGGCGTGGCGGCGCAGATGGTCAACATCCTGATCGAGGACAACGTGCGCCGCTCGCACGCCGAGCTCGGCCCGGCCGACGTGCTGGTCGCGCCCGATCTTGGCGCCGTCGGCGCGGTCGACTTCCGCCGAGGCCTCGAGGGCATTCCGGCCGGCGAGAGGGCTGCGGTGCTGCGCGAGCCCCAGCTGCGCACCCTGTCGATTGCCGAGGAGGCCTGGCAGGCGCATCTGGCTGCCCGCCGGGCCTGGCGGCCGCCGCATGAGCGGGTCGACGAGGTTCGCGTCGGCGGCCTGCGTCACGTCAATCCGGTGGTGGTCGAGGCCCAGATGCGCCATCCTCGTGATGGCGCGCCGCTCGACCGCGAGCGCCTGCGGCGCGACATCGACCGCCTGATGGCGCGTGGCGACTTCGCGCAGGTCAACTACCGCCTGCTCGACGAGCCGGGCGCCGCGGTGCTGGCGGTGCAGCCCGAGGAGCGCGCTACCGGCCCCGGCTACCTGCGGCTGGGCCTGGGCGCGGCAGTCGACTCGCGCGCCAACACCTACTTCAACCTGCCCGTCGCCTACTCGCGCACCTGGGTCAACGCCCTGGGCGCCGAGTGGACCTCGCTCGCCCAGATCGGGCGCACCTCGCGGCTGGGCACCCAGTTCTTCCAGCCCCTGGCGCCCGACGGGCGCCTGTACGTGTTGCCCCGCCTGTCCTATGAGCGACGTCCTCTGAGCCTGTTCCTCGGCGACGCCCGCGTCGCCGATTTCGCCATGCGTCATGAGCGGGTCGAGCTCAACGTCGGTTCGCAGGGTTCGATCGCCGACGTGCGCGTCGGGCTGGTGCACGGACGCGTCGTCGCCTCGTCGGTGGTGGGCCTGCCGTTCTCGCTGGAAGAAGACTACCGGCACTCCGGCGTGAGCGCCCGCGTCTCGCTGGATCGTCTCGATGCGATCGACTTTCCGCGCAGCGGCTGGGCATTCGAGAGCGCGGCCTACGCCGCGCGCCCGGTGCTGGGCGGCCAGCGCCACTACAACCGTCTGGAGACCCAGGCTCAGTGGGCGCGCAGCGTCGGCCCGCACACCTTCAGCGGTCTGCTGCGCGTGGGTTCGGGTCTGGGTGGCGACCTGCCCGTGGCCGAGGCCTACACGCTGGGCGGCTTTCTCAACCTGTCGGGCTTCCAGATCAACGAGCTGCTGGGCTCGTCGACGCAGTTCGGTCGCCTCATGTACTACCACCAGGTCATGCCGCTGCCGCGTCCGTTCGGCACCGGGCTCTACGTCGGTACCTCGCTCGAGATCGGTCGGATGCAGCGGCCCTACTTTCCCTGGGCCGATGGCCGCTGGCTCACCGGCGGCAGCGTGTTCGTGGGCGCCAACACCGGGCTGGGGCCGGTCTACCTGGGCCTGGGTCTGGGCGAGGGCGGGCGCAACGCGCTCTACCTGTACCTGGGCCGCCCCTGAGCTTGCTGCTTCGGCTAAGCTCGCAGACCTTCACCGAGGAGAGTTCCCATGTCCGCACCCTCCCGAGTGGCGCTGATCACCGGCGCCGGCAGCGGCGTCGGCCGTGCCACCGCGCTCGCCTTTCTCGCCGCTGGCTGGCAGGTCACCCTGGCCGGTCGCCGTGCCGACGCGCTGGCCGCCACCATCGCGATGGCCGGCGATCGCAGCCATGCCGCGCTGGCCGTGCCCACCGACGTCGGCAACCCCGATTCGGTGCGCGCGCTCTTCGACGCCGCGGTCACGCGCTTCGGACGGCTCGATTTCCTCTTCAACAACGCCGGCACGGGTGCCCCGCCGGTACCCCTCGAGGACCTCACCTACGCCCAGTGGAAGACCGTGGTCGACGCCAACCTCACCGGCACCTTCCTGTGCATGCAGCAGGCCTTCCGCGTGATGAAGGATCAGAACCCGCGCGGCGGGCGCATCGTCAACAACGGCTCCATCTCCGCCTACGCGCCCCGGCCCAACTCGGCGCCCTACACCTCGACCAAGCACGCGGTGAGCGGCCTGACCCGCTCGGGCGCGCTCGACGGCCGCAAGTACGACATCGCGGTCGGCCAGATCGACATCGGCAATGCCGTGACCGAGATGACCGATCGCATGGCCGCCGGCGTGCCGCAGGCCGATGGCAGCGTGCGCGTGGAGCCGCGGATGGATGTCGACCATGTGGCGCAGTCGGTGCTGCACATGGCCGGCCTGCCGCTCGAGTCCAACGTGCTCTTCATGACCGTGATGGCCACGAAGATGCCCTTCGTGGGGCGCGGCTGAACCCGGTCGGGGAGGGCGTCATGCACCTCGAAGGCCGAGCCGCCATCGTCACCGGCGCGGGGCGCGGCATCGGCCGCGAGGTGGCGCTGCTGCTTGCGCGCGAAGGCGCGCGGCTGATCGTCAACGACACCGGCGTGGGCCGCAGCGGCGAGCCCACCGACGAGCGCCCCGCCGACGAGGTGGTGGCCGAGATCCGCGCTGCCGGCGGCACCGCCGTGGCCAACCACGACAGCGTGGGCGACTACCAGAAGGCCGGTCGCATGGTGGCCCAGTGCGTGGACACCTTCGGCGGCATCGACATCCTGGTGAACGTGGCCGGCATGCTGCGCGAGCGCATGATCTGGAACATGACCGAGGACGACTTCGACGCGGTCATCGGCGTGCACCTGAAGGGCCACTGGGCCATGTGCCACCACGCCATCAAGTTCATGCGCCGCGAGGGCTACGGGCGCATCGTCAACTTCTCGTCGGACGCCTTCAAGGGGTCGCTGGGCCAGTGCAACTACAGCGCGGCCAAGGCCGGCATCATCGGCCTCACGCGCTCGATCGCCAAGGAGACCGCGCGCTTCGGCATCACCTGCAACGCGCTGTGCCCGGCCGCCGACACCCGGATGATGATGACCGAGGCGGTCATCGCCAACCAGAAGCGCAAGCTCGACGCCGGCCTCATCAGCCGCGAGCAGTACGACCGCTTCTTCGCCGGCCGCGGCCCCGAGCACATCGCGCCGCTGGTGGGCTACCTGTGCACCGAGGGTGCGCACGCGATCAACGGCCATGTCTTCCATGTGGAGAAGGGCCGCATTCACACCTACTGGTATGGCGAGGCGTTCCGCACGCTGAGCAACGACGGCGCGCTCTTCACGGTCGACGAACTCGCGCAGCGACTGCCCGGCGCGGTGCTCGAGGGCATCACGCCGGTGGTGCCGCCCGTGGCGCCGGCCGAGGTGGTGAGGGCAGGGGAGGAGCGTTAGCGCCCGACCCGGCCCTCCTCACCCGCCCCGGTACCAGTCCTTCACCGCCGCCACGTAGCGCTGCACACCCTCGGCCACGGTGGCGGCATCGAGCGCGCCGTAGGACAGCCGCTGGTAGTTGTCGCGCGCGGTGTCGGTCAGGCCGAAGGCGAAGCCCGGGATGGTCGCCACGCGGTGCTTCTCGGTCATCGCGCGGTTGAAGGCGAGCGCATCCGGCACGCCGGGCAGGCGCATCAGCACGTAGAAGGCGCCCTGCGTGCGCGGGAATCGCACCAGATCGCCCAGCCCGGCCAGGGCCTCGAAGACCGAGGCGCGCACCCGCGCCAGATCAGCCACGCGCGGGGCCACCGGCGCGCGTCCACCCGCCTGCAGCGCCTGCAGCGCGAGCAGCTGCGAGGCCACCGGCGCGCAGATCAGGTTGGTGTCCTGCACCTTGTTCATCGCGTCGAACAGATCGGCCGGGTAGACCATGTAGCCCACCCGCCAGCTCGCCATGCCGTAGTTCTTCGAGAACGAGTAGAACGACAGCGTGTGCGCCTGCGCGCCCGGGATGCTGCCCGGCGAGAAATGCCGCGCGCCGTCGTAGGTGAAGTATTCGTAGGCTTCGTCGCTGAAGTGATACAGGCCGTGCTGCGCGCACAGCGCGTTCACCGCGCGCAGGTCGGCCTCGGCATAGACCGCGCCCGTGGGGTTGTTGGGCGAGACCGTGACGATCGCGCGCGTGCGTGGCGTGATCGCGGCGGCGATGGCCGCCACGTCGAGCTGCCAGTCTTCGCGCACCGGCACCGGCACCGGCACGCAGCCGGCCATGCGGATGGCCATCTCCTGGTTGAAGTAGAAGGGCATCGGCAGGATGAACGCGTCGCCCGGGTCGGCCACCGCCAGCACCGCGTTCAGGAAGGCCATGTTGCTGCCGGCGGTCACCATGATCGCGCTGCCGCCGCCGGCGCCCGCATTCATGCCGTTCTCGGCGGCGAGCTTGGCCTCGATCGCCTCGACCAGCGGGCCGTAGCCGCTCACCGCCTGGTACTTGTTGAGCTGCACGTCGGCCATCAGGGCCGGCAGCCTGGCCACCGCATCGGCCGGCGGGCCGTAGCTGACCACGCCCTGGCCGAGCGAGATCGTGCCGGGGTTGGCGCGCACCAGCGCGGCGATCGTGGGGATGATCGGGGTGTCGACCCGATCCATGCGCTGCGAGCTGCGTTTCATGGCGGCGAGGGCCGGCGTAGCGGCCAGAGCATGGGATGAGGGCCCGATCTTAGCCGAGCGGGCCGACGCCCCCGGGGATGTCCGCCCGCGCGGCCGGTCGCACGGCTTCGGCCGCGCGGGCGACGCACCGGCCCGGACCGATTCCCGCGCGACACCGCGACGGTGCCCGGGCGCCCGCCGTACCATCGATCCTCCCTTTGTCGCCGAGGAGCCCGCGATGACCCCGACATCCTGCCTGCCCGCGCCTGTCCGGGGGGCGCCATGAGCGGCCTGCTTGCCGGGCGCAGCGCCCTGGTCACCGGCGCCGGCTCGGGCATCGGCCGCGCCACCAGCCTGGCGATGGCGCGCGAAGGCGCGCGGCTGCTGGTGTCGGATCTGCCAGGCTGTGGCGCGCAGGACACCGCCGCGCTGATCGTCGGCGAGGGCGGCGCCGCGGTGGCCTTCGACGCCGACGTCACCGACGAGGCGCAGGTGCAGGCGATGGTGGCCGCGGCGCTGGCCGCGCACGGCCGGCTCGACTGCGCCTTCAACAATGCCGGCATCGCCGCCATGCACGTGGGCGCCGGCGGCCGGCGGGTCGGCGACACGCCGCGCGAGGCCTGGGACCGCATGCTCGCCGTCAACCTCACCGGCGTGTTCCTGTGCATGAAGGCCGAGATCGCGGCCATGGAGCCCACCGGTGGCGGCGCGATCGTCAACACCGCCTCGGTGGCCGGCCTGGTCGGTCTGCCCGGCTCCAATGCCTACGTGGTGGCCAAGCACGGCGTGGTCGGCCTGACCCGCGCGGCCGCGATCGACCACGCCCCGGCCGGCATCCGCGTGAACGCGGTGTGCCCGGGCTACATCGACACCCCCATGATCACCGAGGCGATGGCCCGTCGCGGCGATCAGATCCTGGGCAACGTGCCGATGCGCCGGCTCGGCGAGGCCGACGAGATCGCCCAGGCGGTGGTCTTCCTGTGCAGCGATCGCGCCCGCTTCATGACCGGCACCGCGATGCCGGTCGACGGCGGCTACACCACCGTCTGATCCCCGGCACGGCCGGCACTGCGTCGGCCGCGCCTACCCCGAGGAGCCTTCCGATGACCTCCGATTCCCTGGCCATGGCCCGCGAGGCGGTGCGCGACGAAGCCGCGCTGCGCGCCGCGCTCGCCCAGGCCGAGATCGCGCCGCTGCTGATGTCGGTGGTGCAGCTCACCGGCGATCTCGACCTGATGGCGCAGGTGGCCCCGCACATCCAGGGCCCCTGGAGCTTCCTGCAGAACGTGCCCGACGCGCTGCGCCAGACCGTGATCGAGCGCATGGTGCAGGCGCTGAAGACCTGCGCCGCCGGCGATGCGCCGGCGCCGGCGCGCCCCGACCCCGAGGCGCTGCAGAAGATGATGAGCGCCGGCGTCGGTCAGCCGGTGCCGGCCGAGTACATCCCGCTGCTGCTCGAGGAGATGAGCTTCGGCGGCGAGGACACCCGCGCGGTGCGCTGGCCGGGCGAGCCGCCGGCGGCCCGCGAGCGCTTCCCGGTCATCGTGGTGGGCGCGGGCTTCGGCGGGCTGTGCGCGGCCATTCGCCTGAAGAAGCTGGGCATCCCGTTCACGCTGCTCGAGAAGAACGACGACGTCGGCGGCACCTGGCTCGAGAACCGCTACCCCGGCTGCGCGGTCGACACCCCCAACCACTTCTACTCGTACTCGTTCCAGGTCAACGACCGCTGGAGCCGGCACTTCTCGCGCCGCGACGAGATCCTGGGCTACATCCACGACGTGGTGCGCGAACACGGCCTGCGCGAGCACATCCGTTTCGGCGTCGAGGTGACCGAGGCCGCGTTCGACGAGGCGTCCGGCCAGTGGGTGGTGCGCTGGCGCGACCGCGAGGGCGGCACGCAGACGAGCCGCTGCCGCGCGCTGATCACGGCGGTGGGGCAGCTCAACCGCCCGGCCTTCCCGCCGATCCCGGGCATCGGGCGCTTCCGCGGCCCGGCCTTCCACACCGCGCAGTGGGACGCCTCGGTGCCGCTCGCCGGCAAGCGCGTGGCCATGATCGGCACCGGCGCGAGCGGCATGCAGGCCGGCCCGAGCATCGCCCCCGAGGTGGCGCACCTGCGGGTGTTCCAGCGCAGCCCGCACTGGGCCGTCAACAATCCCAACTACCACCTCGAGACCACGCCCGGTCACCGCTGGGCGCTGGCGCACATTCCGTACTACTCGAACTGGTTGCGCTTTCAACAGTTCTGGGCGAGCTCCGACGGCTTTCACGCCTCGCTGCACAAGGATCCGGCCTGGTCGCAGCCGGCGGTCTCGCTCAACGAAACCAACCACAAGCTGCGCGAGACCATCGTCGCCTACGTGCGCGAGCAGCTCGACGGCGACGAGGCGCTGCTCGCCAAGTGCATCCCCCCGTACCCGCCCTACGGCAAGCGCATGCTGCGCGACAACCACTGGTACCGGATGCTGCGTCGTGACAACGTGGCGCTCGAGACCGACCCCATCGCCCGCATCGAGGAGGATGCGATCGTGATGGCCGACGGCACCCGTCACGAGGCCGACGTGATCGTCTACGCCACCGGCTTCCAGGCCTCGAAGATGCTCTGGCCCATGACCATCCGCGGCCGCGGCGGGCGCACGCTGCGCGACGACTGGGGCGACGACGATCCTCGCGCCTACCTTGGCATGACCGTGCCCGGTTATCCGAACCTGTTCGTGCTCTACGGCCCGAACACCAACCTCGCGCACGGCGGCTCGATCATCTTCCACACCGAGTGCCAGGTGCGCTACATGATGCAGGCGCTGCAGCTGATGATCGAGCGCGGGCTCGGCACGCTCGAGGTCCGGCCCGAGGTGCACGAGCGCTACAACGAACGGCTCGATGCGAAGGCCCGCGACATGGTCTGGACGCACGAGGGCGTGCGCAGCTGGTACAAGAACGCGCGCAACCGCCTGACCGTGACCTCGCCGTGGCGGCTGCTCGACTACTGGGCCATGACCCGCACCTTCGATCCCGGCGAGTTCGTGCTCGGTGGCGCCAGCGCCACCGAGCGGCCGCAGCCTGCCACGGCCTGAGCGGTCTGCGACGCGCACTCGCCGGGGTGCCGGCGGGCCTCGTCGTGCGCGCGGTGCTTCAGCCCTCGATCCGGTACACCCGGCTCGCGGTGCCGCTGAACAGGTCGGTCTTTTCGCTGGCCGACGCGCCGGCCGCCATCCGCTTGAAGGCGTTCCAGAGCACGGCGTAGCCGCTCGACACCTTGTCGACCGGGAAGTTGCTCTCGAACATGCAGCGGTTCGCGCCGAACAGCTCGATGCTGGTGTCGACCCACGGCTTCCAGGCCTGCGCGATCTCGGCCGAGGTGGGCGGCGTGGCGCGCGCGTAGTGATCGAACATCCCGATGCGCATGCCCAGCCCGCCCAGCTTGACCGTCACGTTGGGGCAGGCGGCCAGCTCGGTCATGCCGCGCTTCCAGTCGGCGAAGACCGCGTCGGCGCGGCCGGCGTAGGGACCCACGCCCAGCGGCCCGCCGACGTGGTTGAGGATGATCGCGGTGTCGGGAAAGGCGCGTGCCAGATCGGCCACCTCGGGCAGTTGCGTGTGGTACTGCCAGGCCTCGAATGACAGCCCCAGCGGCGCGAGCTGCGCGAAGCCCTCGCGAAAGACCGGCATCGCGTACAGCCCGCGCGGCGGGTTGGTGTGGCTGTTGTTGATCATCGGGCTCGCCTCCCAGCCCCCGGCGTGCCGGATGCCGCGGAAGCGCCCGTTGCCGGCGCGCAGGTGCGCCTCGAGCGGCTCGCGGGCCGCCGCGCCGAGCAGCAGATCGACGTGGCTGACGATGGCCGCGCAGGCCCGGGTGTCGCCATAGACGCCGCTGGCGGCCATCGCCGCCACCCCGTTGGCGAACTCGGTCTCGCCGATCGGGCGCATGGGCTCGGGCACGCCCGCCCGGTAGTAGGCCCGGCAATCGACGAACACGGTGGCCACCACCCGGTGCCCGCTGCCGGTGTCGGCGAGCAGTTCGTCGAGCAGGTAGCGGTGCTTCGGCCGGTCCCACAGGTGGTGATGCGGGTCGACGATGGGCAGATCGGGCTCGAGGATGGTCTCGGGCGCCTGGCACGCCAGCCAGGCGACATCGGGCACGCCGCCGGTGCCGTGGGCGTTGGGATCTTTGGGCTGGCTCATCAGCATCTCCGGAGTGGACACATTTCACTGTAGCGGTCGAGATGACACAAGCCGAGACGCCCCGGGTCCGAAAGTAGGTTGCGGGTGGGGCGAGCCTTCCTATAATCCGCCGATGACCCCCTCGCACGACCCCGCCGGCCTGGGCAGCCTCGTCACCGAGGTCTCGCGCAGCTTCGACACCCCGATCGTCACCGCCAATCTGCCGGTGTACCGGGCCTCCTCGGTCTTTTTCGACACCCTCGAGGCGGCCTGGAGCACGGGCGCGCGAGCGGTGGCGGGCGAGCGCCACGCGAGCTCCTACGCCACGGCGGGCACGCCCACCACCTTCGCGCTGATGGACGCCCTCGCCGAGATCGAGGGTGGCGGGCACGCCTGCCGCGCCGCGCTGATGCCTTCGGGCCTCGCCGCGATCGCCGCGGCGCTGCTCTCGGTACTGACCACCGGCGACCATGTCCTGATGGCCGACTCGGTCTACGGACCGGCGCGCAACTTCGCCAACACGATGCTCGCGCGCATGGGCGTGCGCACCACCTTCTACGACCCGGCGCTTGGCGCCGATGGCGTGGCCGCGCTGATCGAACCCGCGACCCGGGTGCTCTATCTCGAAAGCCCGGGCAGCTACACCTTCGAGATCCAGGACGTGCCCGCGCTGTGCGCGCTTGCCCGCAGCCGCGGCCTGGTCAGCATGATCGACAATGCATGGGCCTCGCCGATGTTCGCCCGCCCCTTCGACTGGGGCGTCGACATGTCGCTGCTGCCGCTCACCAAGTACTGGAGCGGCCACGCCGACGTGCTGATGGGCGCGGTGGTGGTGCGCGAGGCGCTCTGGCCGACGCTGCATGCCACCGTGCGGCAGATGGGTCTGTGCGTGGGTGGCGATGACGCCTTCCTGATCCTGCGCGGGTTGCGCACGGCGGCGGTACGCATGCGCCACCACGAGCGTTCGGCCCTCGAGATCGCGCGCTGGCTGCAGACGCATCCCGAGGTGGCCTCGGTGCTGCACCCGGCGCTGCCCTCGCATCCCGGGCACGCGCTGTGGCAGCGCGACTTCCGCGGCTCGAGCGGGCTGTTCGCGTTCGAGTTGCGCCGCGAGGCGCTCGGCGACGAGCCGGCCCGCGCGGCCCGGCGTCTGGCCGCGCTGGTCGAGGGGCGACGCTTCTTCCGCATCGGCTATTCCTGGGGCGGCTACGAGAGCCTGATCATGCCGGCGCGTCTGAACGGCCTGCGCACGGTCCATCCCTGGACCGGCGGCCCGCTGGTGCGTCTGCATGCCGGTCTCGAGGACACGGCTGACCTGATCGCCGATCTCGACACCGCGCTGGCGGCCATGGCCGCCGCCTGAGGCCGTGCACGCAGCCGCCAGCCCACCTGCCAGGCCGCTTGCGGCCTGCTCACTGCTCCGCTTTCCCCTCAGGAGACTTCGATGGACATGAAAGGCCACTGCGCGATCGTCACCGGCTCGTCGGCCGGTGTGGGCGCGGCCACTGCGCTGCTGCTCGCCCGCCGGGGCGCCTCGGTGCTCGTCAACTGCACCAGGAGCCAGGACGCTGCCGAGGCGGTGGCCGCTCAGTGCCGCGCCGCCAGCGGTGGCGACGCCTTCGTCGTGAGCGCCAACGTGGCCAGCGATGACGACTGCCGGCGCATGGCGCAGGCCGCCCAGGAGCGCTGGGGGCGCATCGACTACCTGGTGAACAATGCCGGCACCACGAAGTTCGTGGCGGCCAACCGCCTCGGCGGCCTGTCGGCCCAGGACTTTCACGACATCTATTCGGTCAACACCATCGGCGTCTTCCAGATGGTGCGCGCCTGTGAAACCGCGCTGCGCGCCAGCGGTGGTGCCGTGGTCAACGTGTCGTCGATCGCCGGCCAGGAAGGCCAGGGCTCGAGCATCGCCTACGCCGCCTCGAAGGGCGCGCTCAACACCCTGACCATCGCGCTCGCGCGGGTCCTCGGGCCGCAGGCGCGGGTGAACGCGGTGCTGCCCGGCTTCATCGAGACCGGCTGGCTGCAGGCGGGACTGGGCGAGGCCTACGAGGCGAGCCGGCAGGCCTACAAGGACGGCGCCGCGCTCGAGCAGGTGCTGACGCCCGAGGACGTGGCCGATTCCATCGTCTGGCTGCTGTCGGCCACGAAGGTCACCGGCCAGTTGCTGCGGGTGGATGGTGGCCGTCAGGTGGGCAAGTTGCAGGGCCGGCCGATGCCACGGCCCGGCGCCTGAGCGGGTCAGGGAGCAAGCCGCGCATGAGAATCTTTCATACCGAGCAGCACGCGCTGCACGATCCGCGTTTCTTCATGGTGCGCGGCCGTCCGGCGCCGGCCGCCGAGCAGCCCGAGCGCGCGCGCATCCTGCTGTCGGCGGCGCGTGCCGCGGGTCACGAGGTGGTGCTCGCGGGCGATCAGGGCCTGGGGCCGATCGCCGATGTGCATACCCCCGAGTACCTCGACTATCTGCAGGTGGCTCATCGGGAGTGGCAGCGGTTGCCGGGTGCGAGCGACGAGGTCGTGCCCAACGCGCACCCGGGGCGGCGTCCGGCCTCCTACCCGCGCGGCATCGTCGGCCGGGCGGGCTGGCATGCCGCCGACACCGGCGCGCCGATCGGTGCCGGCACCTGGGACGCGGTGCGCGCGGCCGCGCAGGTGGCGGTCGCCGCCGCCGATCACGTGCTCGCCGGCGCGCCCGAGGCTTATGCGCTGTGTCGTCCGCCCGGGCATCATGCCTTTGCCGACATGGCCGGCGGCTTCTGCTACCTCAACAACACCGCCATCGCGGCCCGTCGGATCGCGCGCCGGCATGCCCGCGTCGCGATCCTCGACATCGACGTGCACCACGGCAATGGCACGCAGGCGATCTTCTACGGCTCGCGCGAAGTGCTGACGGTGTCGGTGCACGCCGACCCTGACGCCTTCTATCCCTATTTCTGGGGCCACGCTCACGAGCGCGGCGAGGGCGAGGGCGAGGGCTACAACCTGAACCTGCCGCTGCCGCTGGGCAGTGGCGACGAAGCCTGGCTGGAGGCCGGCGAGCGGGCGATCGACCGCGTGTCGCGCTTCGCGCCTGGCGTGCTGGTCGTGGCGCTGGGGCTCGATGCCTCGGAGCATGATCCGCTGCAGGGCCTGCGGGTGAGCACCGAGGGCTTCGCGCGGATGGCCCGCCTGATCGCCGGCCTGGGCATCGCCACGGTGCTGGTCCAGGAAGGCGGTTCCCTCGGTCCCGGTCTGGGCGAGAATCTGAGCGCCTTCCTGGCGGCTTTCGAGCATCCCGACCGGGCCTGAACGCGGCCCCCGCGCCGACCTCTCGAGGAGTTCCGGGATGCAGCTCGCAGGCGAGATGGCGGTGGTGACCGGGGCTGGCTCGGGCATCGGCCGCGCGATCGCGACGATGATGGCCGCACGCGGCGCGGCGGTGGCTGCGCTCGACATCGACGGCGCGGCGGCGCGCGAAACGGCGGCGCTCGCCGGCGCGGGCGGCAGGCGCATTCTGGGCCTCGCGGCCGACGTCAGCCGGGAGGACGCGCTGGATCGCGCGGTGAGCCAGGCGGTGGCCGAGCTCGGCCCGCTCACGATCATGATCAACAACGCCGGCATCCTCGACGGCTACTTCGATGTCCATGAGCTCGATCCGGCCACCTGGCGTCGGGTGCTCGACATCGACCTCACCGGGGTCTTCCTCGGCTGCCGCCGGGCGCTGCGCGAGATGCTGCCCGCCGGGCGGGGACGGATCGTCAACATGGCCTCGGTGGCAGGCCTGAACGGCACCGGCGGCGGCGCGGCCTACATCGCCGCCAAGCACGGCGTGGTCGGCCTCACGCGCCAGATGGCCGTGAGCTATGGCAGCCGCGGCATCACGGTCAACGCGGTGTGTCCCGGCGTCATTCCGACCGGTCTGCGCCGCAATTCGCAGCCGCTGCTCGGCGAAGGCGTGCCCGACATCGGTGGTCGCGGCGTGGCGGTGAACGACGAGCAGGTGCGAGCGCTCGTGCCCGCCGGGCGCCGCGGCGACGTCGATGACGTGGCCGCGGCGGTGTGCTGGCTGGCCGGCGACGAGGCCGGCTACGTCAACGGCCACACGCTGGTGGTCGACGGCGGCTGGCGGGCTCGCTGAGCGCCGTCGCGGCGCCGCCCCTGCATTGCCCGCCCCCGACTCCGGCCCCTCCGCTCAGACGATCCGGCTCTTGCGATCGCCCCAGTACGTGTCGCGCAGGCCTTTCTTGTAGAGCTTGCCAGTGGGCAGGCGCGGCAGCTCGTCCATGAAGTCGATCGAGCGCGGCACCTTCTGGCGCGACAGGTGTTCGTTGCAGAAGGCGATCAGTTCGGCCGCGAGCTCGGGGCCGGCGGCCACGCCGGGCATCGGCTGCACCACCGCCTTGACCTCCTCGCCGAGATCCTCGTTGGGCACGCCGAAGACCGCCGCGTCGGCCACCCTGGGGTGCGTGATCAGCAGGTTTTCGCACTCCTGCGGATAGATGTTCACGCCGCCCGAGATGATCATGAAGGTCGAGCGGTCGGTGAGGTACAGGAAGCCGTCGTCGTCGACGTAGCCGACGTCGCCCACCGTGCTCATCGTGCCGTCGGCCGAGCGCGACTGCGCGGTGCGCTCCGGGTCGTTGAAGTACTCGAAGGGGGTGGCGGTCTTGAACCAGATCTCGCCGGACACGCCCTTGGGGCAGGGCTGCATGGACTCGTCGAGGATGTGCAGATCGCCCAGCAGCACACGGCCCACCGAGCCGCGGTGCGCGAGCCACTCGGTGCTGTCGCAGGCCGTGAAGCCCAGACCTTCGGTGGCACCGTAGTACTCGTGGATGATCGGGCCCCACCACGCGATCATCTGCTCCTTGACCTGTGCCGGGCAGGGTGCGGCGGCATGGACCGCGATCTCGAGCGAGGAGAGGTCGTACCGCGTGCGCACGTCCTCGGGCAGCTTGAGCATGCGGCTGAACATCGTCGGCACGAGCTGGCTGTGCGAGACCTTGTAGCGGGGCACCAGCGCCAGGTACTGCTCGGGGTCGAAGTGCTCCATGATGATCACCGTGCCGCCGTTGCGGATGGTGAGCGACACCGCTGCCTGCGGCGCGGAGTGGTAGAGCGGCGCCGGCGACAGGTAGATCATGTCGGGCCGGTAACGCCACAGCTTGTTGAGGAAGTGAAAGAGCGGCAGCGGCTCGCTCGGCGGGTTGTCGGGCAGCGGGCGCACGATGCCCTTGGGCCGGCCGGTGGTGCCCGAGGAGTAGAGCATCGGCGTTCCCAGGCGCTCGTCGGCGATCGGCGTGGCCGGATGCCGCGCCACCGCGCTCGCGTAGTCCTGGAAGGTGGCGTCGTCGCGTCCGTCGACGATGAGCGCGAGCGTCACGTTCGGGCACTGCTTCAGCGCCTCGCGCGCCACCTCGCTGCGCGATGCCGAGGTGATCAGCACCCGTGACTCGCTGTTGTTCAGGATGTAGGCGAGCTCGTCGGCCTTCAGGTACGAGTTCACGCAGGTGTAGTAGAGCCCGGTGCGCTCGCCGGCCGCGCAGGCCTCGAGGTAGCGGTTGTTGTTCTCCATGAAGATGGCGAAGTGGTCGAGACGCTTCAGGCCGTGGGCGCGCAGCAGATGCGCCAGCCGGTTGGCGCGCGCCTCGAGTTCGGCGTAGCTGACCGTCTCGCCGGTGCTGGCCATGATGAAAGCGGCCCGATCGGGATGCGCGGTGGCGTGGTGTCCGGGATACATCGTGTAGTCTCCGTGGTCGTTCGTGTTGTCGCCTGCGGCCTTGCCCCGCGGGCCGCGAGCGGTACTGTAAAGGGTTTGCCCGGCGCCACGAAGCGGGCCGCCGTGAGCCCCTTCCTCCTGCCCCCGATCCGCCGCCGATGACCCGCTTTCCGGCGCTCGCGCACCCCGAATTCCGGCGCTACTTCGCGGGACAGGCGATCGCGATGATCGGCAGCTTCGCCCATAACGTCGGCATGGCCTGGCTCGCCTACCGGCTCACCGGCTCGGTGGCCCTGCTCGGCGTGGTGGGGTTCGCGCAACTGTCGCCCGCGCTGCTGGTCTCCCCCTTCGCCGGCCTGCTCGCCGACCGTTATCCGCGACGCCTGATGCTGATCGGCCTGCTCGGCTCGGTCGCCCTGATCGGCCTGCTCCTGGCGGGGCTGACAGCCGCCGGCTGGATGAACGCGACGCTGCTGGTGGTGCTTGCCTTCGTGCGCGGGCTGCTGTTCGCGATCGAGATCCCGATCCGCCAGGCTTTTCTCGTCGATCTGATCGACGACCGCACGGTGCTGCCCAATGCGGTTGCGTTGCAATCGAGCGCGCTGAATACCGCGCGGTTCATCGGTCCGGCGATCGGCGGGGCGCTGATCGGCTGGGTCGGCGAGGCCGCCTGCTTCCTGCTGCATCCCTGCCTGCTGCTGGCTGCGCTCTACCAGCTCGTCCACATCCGCCCGCAGCCGCGCGCGGCTTCGAGGCCGAGTGGCTCCTTCGTGCAGCAGTTCGTCGAGGGCTGGCGCTGCGCCTTCGACGATCCGGTGGTCGCCAGGATGCTGGTCGGCGTGTTCGCGCTCGGTTTCGGCGTGGGTCCGTACACGCACCTGATGCCGGCTGCGGTGGCCGAGCTCCATGGCGCGCATCCCGAGCTGGTCGGGATGTTCCTGTCGAGTGCCGGCGCGGGCGCGATGGTCGCGGCGATCACCCTCGCGGCGCGTCGCGGCAGCCTCGATTTCCAGGCGATCGCCCTCGGTGGCAATCTGGCCGCAGCGGTCGGACTGGCGGTGTTCAGCCGCGGCGGGCTGGTGATGGTGGGCGTCGCCGCGATGGTCCTCGTGGGGCTTGGGACGATCGCGCAGGCGGTGTCCACCAACGTCACCATCCAGCAGCGGGTCGACGACGACAAGCGTGGTCGGGTGATGGCGATCTACACCGCGATGTTCATCGGCGCGACGCCGCTGGGCAGTCTCGCCTTCGGCCAGCTCGGCAGCTGGATCGGGGCCTCGGGGGCGCTGCTTGCCGGGGCTGCGCTGGGCCTGCTGGGTGCGGCGCTCACCGCCTGGCGCCGGCGCGGCTGACCGGGTTGGCCAGGCCGCCTTGCCCGCGCCACTGAAACGCGTGTCGCAGGCCGTGCTCCCGCAGACGCTCTCCCCGGCGGCTAAGATGCGGAGCGTTTTTCATGGAGATTCCGCATGACCCGATCCCTTTCCCGCCGCGTGCTCGTGCGCGGCGCACTCGCCGCCGCCGCCTCGGCGGCCGGCGCGGCGGTCGCCCCTGCTGCTTTCGCGCAGGCGCCCGCCTGGCCCACCCGTCCGGTGAAGTTCGTCGTGCCCTTTCCAGCGGGTGGCGCCACCGATCTCACCGGACGCCTGCTCGCGGGCAAGCTTGCCGAGATCTGGGGCCAGCCCGTGGTCGTCGAGAACCGGCCGGGCGCCAGCGGCATGATCGGCGGTGAGCAGGTCGCGCGCGCCGCGCCCGATGGCCAGACCCTGCTCGTCACCATCACCACCCACATCCAGAACCCGGCGCTGTTCGCGAAGATCCCCTACGACGCGCTGAAGGACTTCGAGCCGATCTCGCAGATCTGCCTGTCCTATCTCGTGCTCGCGGTGCGTCCCGAATTCCCCGCGCGTGACGTGCGCGAGTTCGCCGCCCTCGTCAAGGCCAGCCCCGGCAAGTACACCTTCGGCTCCTTCGGCACCGGTTCAAGCTCGCACATCGTGGGCGAGCGTTTCGCGCGCAGCCAGGGCCTCGACATGGCCCACGTCCCCTACAAGGGCGCGGCGCCGCTGGTCACCGATCTGCTGGGCGGCCAGGTGTCGTCTTCCTGGATCGATGTGAGCACCGCCACGCAGCACATCGCCGCGGGCAAGCTCAGGCCGCTGGTGGTCACCGGCCCGCGGCGTGCGCCGATGCTGCCCAATGTGCCCACGATGGGCGAGAGCGGCTTTGCCGGTTACGAGCCTCTGGGCTGGGTCGGGATGTTCGCGCCGGCAGGCACACCCAGGCCGCTGATCGAGAAGATCTCGCGCGATGTGATGCGGGTGATGAAGATGCCCGATGTCATCGCACGCCTGAACGAACAGACACTCGTGCCGGTCGGTGATTCGCCCGAGTCCTTTGCCGCCACGCTGCGCCAGGACATGGCGCTGTGGGCGAAGATCGTCGCCGAAGCCGGGGTCAAGCCGCAATGAGCGGGGCCGACCAGGCTCCCGGCGCGGTCGGCATGTCCGCGCCGGGATCGGGGGATCCCGTGGCGGCGCTGCAGGCCTCGCACCGGCTGGTCGAGCAGCGCTGGTTCGAGGATTTTCGCATCGGCGAGCGCTTCCCGATGCCCTCGCGCACGATGACCGAGGGGCTGTTCGCCGCCTTCCAGCTGGCCAGCGGCGACAACCATCCGATCCACTACGACCTCGAATTCTGCCGGCGCCACGGCATGCCCCACATGCTGGCCCATGGTTTCCAGGTGCTGATCCAGACCGCAGCCGGTGCCGGGCTGTTCCCGCATCTGGTCGAGGATTCGCTGAAGGCCTTCATCGAGCAGAGCAGCCGCTTCCTGAAGCCGGTGTACGTGGGCGACACCCTGTACAGCGCGATCGAGGTGGCCGAGCTGGTGCCCGGGCGCAGCACCGGTGTGCTGGTGATGCGCTCGACGGTGCACAACCAGCGGGGCGAGCTCGTGATGGACGGCGTGCAGAAGTACCTGCTGCGCAGGCGCCCGGCCGGCTGAGCGTCGTCGGGCCGGCCGAGTGGCTCCGCCCGGCGCCGGAAACGACAACGCCCGACGCAGGCGTCGGGCGTTGTCCGGACGTCGCTGCCGTCGCGCGCGGGTGCACGCGACGGGTGAGCCTCGTCAGATCTTGGTGTTGGCCTTGTAGTTGTCGTAGGAGCCTTCGGCCACCCGGAACCACTGGGTGAGTTCGCCGGTGTACTTCCAGTAGGAGTCGTACATCTTCTTGAACTCGGGGAACTTGTCCGACCACTCCTTCCACTGCTCGAGCGAGGCCTTGTGGCAGGCCTCCATCACCGCGCGCGGGAAGGCGCGCAGCTGCGAGCCACCGGCGATCAGCTTGCGCAGCGCCGGCGGGTTGAGGTGGTCGTACTTGGCCATGGTCCAGGCGTTGCACTCGCCGCAGGCGGCGGTGAAGGCCGCCTGGTATTCCTTGGGCAGCGATTCCCAGGCCTTGAGGTTGACGACCATGTGGCCCATCGAGTTGGGTTCCCACCAGCCAGGGGCGTAGTAGAACTTGGCGACCTTGGAGAAGCCGAGCTTCTCGTCGTCGAAGGGGCCGATCCACTCGGCGGCATCGATCGCGCCCTTTTCCAGCGCCGGGTAGATGTCGCCGGCGGCGATCTGCTGGGGCACCACGCCCATGCGCGAGAGCACCGCACCGGCCACGCCGCCCACGCGGAACTTCAGGCCCTTGAGGTCGTCGACGGTCTTGATCTCCTTGCGGAACCAGCCACCCATCTGGCAGCCGGTGTTGCCGTAGGCGATGGTGTGGACGTTGAAGCTCTTGCAGAAGTCGTTGTACATCTGCTCGCCGCCGCCGTGATACCACCAGGCGTTCTGCTGGCGCTGGTTGGGGCCGAAGGGCAGGCAGGTCCCGAAGGCGAAGGCCGGGTTCTTGCCGAAGTAGTAGTACATCGCGGTCTGGCCGAGCTCGACGGTGCCGGCCTGGACGGCATCGAGGACCTGCAGACCCGGCACGATCTCGCCGGCCGCGAAGTTGGTGATCTTGAACTTGCCGCCGGTAAGTTCACCCACGCGCTTGGAGACGAACTCGATGGCGCCCCAGAGCGTGTCGAGGCTCTTGGGGAAGCTGGAGGTGTTGCGCCAGCGGATTTCGGGGAGCGTCTGGGCGATGGCCGGCGCGGTGCCGGTGGCGAGGATGGCGGCCATTCCGCCGTGCGTGACGAAGTCCCGACGTTGCATGCGTGTCTCCTGAGGGTTGTTGACGGACTCTTGGGGCATGGCGACCCGCGCGCCAGGATTCTCGATCCGGTGCATGGTCACGGACGCAACGCTGCGCCAAGGCTGCGCTGCCGTCAAGCCCCGCAGTCAGACAGGCGTCAGCTTGCCGCCACCGCGCGGGCCGGCTCCGGGAGCGGCAGATCGAGGGTGGTGGTGCGTCGCAGCTCGCGCCGGTGTGCCCGGTCGTCGAAGGGCCGCGCGCGGTGCATCGTGGTGCGGTTGTCCCAGATGACGAGGTCGCGCGGCTTCCATTCGTGGCGGTAGAGGAACTCGCGCTGCGTGGCATGCTCGATCAGGTCGCGCAGCAGCAGCCGGCCCTCGGGGAGCGGCCAGTCGACGATGCGCGAGGCATGCGAGGCGAGGTAGAGCGATCGCCGGCCGGTGCTCGCGATCGTGCGCACCAGCGGGTGGATCGCGCCCGGCAGGCGCGTGCGTTCGGCCTCGTCGAACTGGAAGCCGAGCACCTCGCGCGAGTAGACGATCGAGTGGTGCACCCGCAGCCCCTCGACAGCGAACTTGGTATCGTCGGGCAGCGCGTCCCAGGCGGCCCGCATGTCGGCGAACTCGGTGTCGGCGCGTACCGGCGGCAGCACGCGCGCCGACAGCATCGAGTAGCGGCCTGCGGGGTCGACGAAGGAGGCGTCGGTGTGCCAGAGCCGGTTGCTGATGCCCGACATGCGCCGGCGATCATCGGGCGGCAGGATGTCGCCGTTGGCGCCCACGTTGGAGATGTCGGTCAGGGCCTCGTTGCCGAAGCGGTTCTTCGCGATGACCGCGGCAGAAGTCTGCGCGTGCAGCGTGCCGTCGAAGCGCTGCGCGAAGGCGAGCTGCTCCTCGTCGGTGAAGGGCTGGTCGCGGAAGACCAGTACCGCGAATCGGTCCATCCCGGCGCGCAGTTCGGCCAGGATGGCCGGATCGTGCGCCTGCCGCAGATCGATCGGGCTGACTTCGGCGGCGAAACAGGCGCCGAGCTGGCGGAAGCTGAGCGGCATCGGGAACCTCGCGAAACGGGAGCACGGCCCGGGGAGCGTCGTCCTGCGCCGGTTGCCTTGTCAAGCGCCGGGCGACCCGCCCGTGTCCAGTTCCAGGGCGAGCAGTTCCGCCAGCGTCTGGCGGCGGCGAATGAGGCGCGCCGTGTCCCCGTCGACCAGCACCTCGGCGGCCAGCGGCCGGGTGTTGTAGTTGCTCGACATCGACGCGCCGTAGGCGCCGGCGTCGTGGAAGACCAGCAGGTCGCCGACCCGTGCGGGGGGGAGATCGCGGCTGAGCACCACCCCGCCTTCGCCCTGGGTGAAGACGTCGCCCGACTCGCACAGCGGGCCGGCCACCACCGTGGCGATCGGCGCTCCGGGGGCGCGGCCGTCGGCGGGCAGCACCTCGATGCCGTGGTGGCTGCCGTACATCGCCGGACGCATCAGGTCGTTGAAGCCGGCGTCGACCAGCACGAAGTGGTTGCCGCCCATGCGCTTGACGGCGCGCACCTCGGCCACGAGCACGCCGGCCTCGGCGACCAGGAATCGGCCTGGCTCGATTTCGAGCCGGACGGGGCTGCCCTGGCGCGCGGCGATCGTGCGTCGCGCCTCGTCCCACAGACCGACGTAGTGGGCGGTATCGATGCGCGGATCGCCCGGCCGGTAGGGGATGGACAGACCGCCCCCCGCCGAGATGGCCGGCACCGGGCGACCGACGCGGGCGACCAGATCGACCATCGCCTGGCAGACCTGCTGCAGGTGGGCGTAGTCGACGCCCGAGCCGATGTGCATGTGCAGGCCGGCGAGCTTCAGGCCATGGCGGTCGATGGCCGCCAGCGCGAGCGGCAGGTCGGTGTGCCAGATGCCGTGCTTGCTGTGCTCGCCGCCGGTGTTGGTCTTGTTGCTGTGGCCGTGGCCGAAGCCCGGGTTGATGCGCAGCCAGACCGCGTGGCCGGGCGAGCGCTCGCCGAGCTGCTCGAGCATGTCGGTGGAGCCGGCATTCACCGGGATGCGGTCGGCGACCACGCGCTCGAGCGTGGCGCGGTCGAGGAGGTCGGCGGTGAAGACCAGCGCTTCGCTGCCGGCGTGGTAGCCGGCAGCGAGCGCCCGCGCGATCTCGCCGAGCGAGACCGCGTCGACCGAGACGCCGGCGGCGCGCATCAGCCGCAGCAGGTGGATGTTGGCGTTGGCCTTCTGCGCATAGCGGATGGTGTCGAAGGCCGACAGCTCGGCGATGCGCGCGCGGATCGTGCCGGCATCGTAGACCCACAGCGGCGTGCCGTGGCGCTGCGCCAGGCTGCGCAGCAGGGTGGGGGCGAAGGGGTTCATGCCCGAATCTTGCCGCAAAGCGGCGCCGCGACGGCGGTATCCTCGCAGTCGCAACCCGTCAGGCCGAGGAGACCGCCGTGCCCACCCATCCGAACCCCTACCGCCAGGGACTCGACCGCAACGCCGCCAACCACGTTCCGCTCACCCCCACCAGCCTCGTGCGGTGGGCCGCCGACGTCTATCCGGACCGGTGCGCGGTCATCCACGGCAGCCTGCGGCGCTCCTGGCGCGAGACCTGGGAGCGGTCGCGCCGGCTGGCCAGCGCGCTGGCCGCCCGCGACATCGGCGAGGGCGACACCGTGGCGGTGATGCTCACCAATACCCCCGAGATGCTCGAGGCCCACTATGGCGTGCCGCTGACGCGCGCGGTCCTCAACAGCCTGAACACCCGGCTCGACGCCTCGATGGTCGCCTTCATCCTGCGTCACTCCGACTCGAAGGTGCTGATCACCGACCGCGAGTTCAGTGCCACCGCGCGCGCGGCCCTGGCCGAGATGGCCGCCGCCGGCGCGCCGCTGCCTTACGTCATCGATGTCGACGACAGCCAGTACAGCGGGCCGGGCGAGCGCATCGGCGCGATCGACTACGAGCGCTTCATCGCCGGCGGCGACCCGCAGGGCATCTGCCTGTACCCCGAGGACGAGTGGGACGCGATCGGCCTGAACTACACCTCGGGCACCACCGGCAACCCCAAGGGCGTGGTCGTCCACCATCGCGGCGCCTACCTGAACGCGATCGCCAACGTGGTCGACTGGAACCTGCCGCGCCACCCGGTCTACCTCTGGACGCTGCCGATGTTCCACTGCAACGGCTGGTGCTTCCCCTGGACGCTGCCCGCGGTGGCCGGCACCCATGTATGCCTGCGCAAGGTCGAGCCAGCCGCCATCTTTGCGCTGATCCGTGAGCACCGGGTCAGCCACTACTGCGGCGCGCCGATCGTGCACAGCAGCCTGATCAGCGCGCCGGCCGAGCTCAAGGCCGGCATCGACTGGCCGGTGAAGTGCATGGTGGCGGGCGCGGCGCCACCGGCTGCGATGATCGAGGGCATGGAGCGCATGGGCTGGGAGGTCACCCATGTGTACGGTCTTACCGAGGTCTACGGACCGGCCGCGGTGTGCGCCAAGCATGATGACTGGGCCGGACTCTCGCTGGCCGACCGGGTCGACCGCAACGGCCGCCAGGGCGTGCGCCATCCATTACAGGAAGGCCTCACCGTCATGGACGCGGCGACCATGACCGAGGTGCCTCGCGACGGCGAGACCATGGGCGAGGTGATGTTCCGCGGCAACGTGGTGATGAAAGGCTATCTGAAGAACCCGGCTGCCACCGAGGAGTCCTTCCGTGATGGCTGGTTCCACACCGGTGACCTCGGCGTGCTGCACCCCGACGGCTACGTGAAGCTCAAGGACCGCGCCAAGGACATCATCATCTCGGGCGGCGAGAACATCAGCTCGATCGAGGTCGAGGACGCCCTCTACAAGCACCCGGCGGTGCTCGCCTGCGCGGTGGTGGCCAGGCCCGACGAGAAGTGGGGCGAGACGCCGCTGGCCTTCGTGGAGCTGCGCCCCGAGAGCATGCCCGCCACGCCCGAAGCTGCGCAGGCGCTGGCGCAGGAGCTGATCGAGCACTGCCGGGGGCTGCTCGCGCGCTTCAAGTGTCCGCGCGAGGTGCGTTTCGAGGTCGTGCCCAAGACCAGCACCGGCAAGATCCAGAAGCACGTGCTGCGCACGAAGGTGGGGTCGGCCGGCGCGATCGGCTGACGCCAGCCGGACCCAGGGTGCTGGCCGGCCTCAGCCGGCGACTGCCGCGGTGGCGTCCTGCAGGCGTGCTTCGAGGATGCGGGCGGCGTCGTAGCGCGGATCCATGCGCCGCGCGAGCGCTTCGAGGGCGTCGTCGGCCTGGCCGAGCACGACATCGCCGAACTCGGCGGCGAGCTGGAGCTCGGCTGACGACTGCAGCGCCTCGAGGTGGCAGGCGAGCGCGCTGCCGGCCAGCCCGAGCAGGCCTTCGCCGGCTTCGCCACGCAGCAGCGCCTCGGCGCCGTGGGCTGACAGCCAGGCGCGCGCGGAGCCGATGGCGTCGGCGGCGGTACTCAGGCTTCGGCGCAGGGTGTCGGCCTCGGCGAGCGTTGCGGTGTTCGGAAGGGCACGATGACAACCGATGCGCAGCAGCGCCTCGTAGCTGTCGAAGGCTTCGGCGAGGATGCCGGTGTCGTCGGGCAGCGCCGGCGATCCGGGGGCCGCAGCCGGGCGGGCGGGCGCCACCGCGCCGCGGGCGAAACGGGGGTCGCGAATGACGCGCTGCGCGGAGGAAACCATGGTGGTTGGCCTCGATCGGGAAAGCAGGAGGGCCGATGATGAGGGGTCAGCGCGCCGCGAGCCCCGCGAAGAGCCCGGCGGTCGGTGACAAACGACCGACGGCACGGGCGTCAGTCTAGCGGAGCGCGGTCACGATCTCCATCAGGGCTTGCCCGTAGCGCTCCAGCTTGCGTGCGCCGATGCCCTGGATGCGGGCCAGCGCGTCGATGTCGTCCGGGCGCTCGAGCGCGATCCGCGCGAGCGTCGCATCGTGAAGGATCACGTAGGCCGGCAGCGCCTGCTCGCGCGCCTGCTCGCGGCGCCACTGTCGCAGGCGCTCGAGCAGGACAAGCGCCTGCGGCGAGTCGGCCAGCGCCTCGGCGCCCGCGACCGGGCTTGCACCGGTGCCGCGCCGCCGGCCGGCGCGACCGCTGGCCGGCGGCCGCTGGTGGCTGCGCAGGGTCACCGTCTGCTCGCCGCGAAGCACCGGCCGTGCCGCTTCGGTGAGCAGCAGCGCGCCATGCGCCTCGTGATCCACACGCAGCAGACCGAGCGCCACAAGCTGGCGGAACAGGCTGCGCCACCCGCTCTCGTCGAGATCGTCGCCGATGCCCCAGACCGACAACGCCTCATGACCCCAGCGGCGGGTGCGTTCGGTCTCGCGACCGCGCAGCACGTCGATCAGATGACCGGCACCGAAGCGCTGGCCGGTTCGGAACGCGCACGACAGCGCCTTGCGCGCGGCCTGCGTCGCATCCTGGGTGCGCGGCGGGGCGAGGCAGTTGTCGCAGTTGCCGCAGGGCTCGCCGTGCTCGCCGAAGTAGGCGAGCAGCCGCACCCGGCGGCACCCCGCGGTCTCGCACAGACCCAGCAGCGCATCGAGCTTGGCGCTGCTCACCCGCTTGTGGGTTTCGTCGGCCTCGGATTCCTCGATCAGGCGCCGTTGCTGCACCACGTCGGCCAGGCCGTAACTCATCCAGGCGTCGGCGGGCTCGCCGTCGCGGCCGGCACGCCCGGTTTCCTGGTAGTAGCCCTCGATGCTGCGCGGCAGATCGAGATGTGCGACGAAGCGCACGTCGGGCTTGTCGATGCCCATGCCGAAGGCGATCGTGGCCACCACCACGATGCCGTCCTCGCGCTGGAAGCGCGCCTGATGGGCCGCGCGGGTCTCGGCGTCGAGACCCGCGTGGTAGGGCACGGCGCTCACCCCGTGGCCGCTCAGCCATTGGGCGGTCTCCTCGACCTTGCGCCGGCTCATGCAGTAGACGATGCCGCAGTCGCCGTCGTGCTCGTCGCGGATGAAGCGCAGCAACTGGCTGCGCGCCTCGTCACGGTCGACGATCGTGTAGCGGATGTTCGGCCGGTCGAAGCTCGACACGAAGACTCGGGCCTCGCCCAGGCCGAGACGCTCCCGGATTTCCTCGCGGGTCTGCGGGTCGGCGGTGGCGGTCAGTGCGACCCGCGGCACGGCGGGAAAGCGCGCCTGCAGGATCGACAGTTGCAGATACTCGGGGCGGAAGTCGTGACCCCATTGGGACACGCAATGCGCCTCGTCGATCGCGAACAGCGCGATGCCGGGGCCGGCGGCCACGCGCTCGAGCAGCCCCTGGAAGCCCTCGCCCACCAGCCGTTCGGGGGCCACGTAGAGCAGGTCGAGCTCGCCGGCGAGCAGCGAGCGCACCAGCGCACGCGACTCCTGGGCATCGAGGCTGGAGTTCAGGCAGCCCGCGCTCACGCCGTTCTGGCGCAGCGCCTGCACCTGGTCGTGCATCAGGGCGATCAGCGGCGAGACCACGATGGCGGTACCGCGGCGCAGCAGCGCCGGCACCTGGTAGCAAAGCGACTTGCCGCCGCCGGTGGGCATCAGCACCAGACAGTCGCCGCCGCCGGCGACGTGAAGGACGATCTCGGCTTGCGGGCCCCGGAAGTCGCGGTGGCCGAAGACCTCGCGCAGGGTCGTGCGTGCCTGACCCAGAGGATCGGGCGGAGACCGGGATCCGGCCCGCACCGTGCCGAGCCGCGGAGGCGGGTCGGTGGCGAGATCGTCAGGGGGCGCGGCCTGCGGGCCGGCGGGTCCGTCCATGCGTGTCGAGGATTCCGGGTGGCGCGGGCGCGAGGGTACCGCAGGTCGGAGGGATGCGGCTCGCGGTCGCGCCGCGTTGCACCGAAGGCATAGGCTCGACAGCCTGTCGCCCCGGTCGCATGGTCAGACGCTGGCGATCATCAGCCGTGAGCTGCCGGTGGTGGCGAAGCCGTCGCTGCGGCCACCGAAGTAGCGCGCCTGCAGCGCGTCGGCGTCGAGATCGCGCACCGTCCGGAAACCCTGCGCGCGTACCAGTGCCGCGAGTTCGGCGGGCTCGAACTCGCTGATCCAGGGCTCGCCCGAGGCCGCGACCCGCGCGGCGAGCGCATCGCGAGACCGGCGCGCTGCCGCGGGCAGCGTGGCCGCGGCTGGCAGGTAGTCGAACACGATCGTGGTGCCCGGCGCGCCATGGTGGCCCGCATCGCGCAGGGTCCGGGCGATCGCCTCGCGACTGAGGTACATGGTGACGCCCAGCCACGAAAAGAAGGCCGGTGCTTCCGTGCGCAGCCCGGCGGCATCCAGCCGTGCCTCGAGGCTCCGGGTCTCGAAGTCCACCGGCACGAAGGCGAGCGAGCGCGGCACCGCGATGCCCTGCGCCGCCAGGCGCTCGCGCTTCCAGGTCTGCGTGGCGGGATGGTCGACCTCGAACACCCGCAGGCGCGGGTGGGGGTTGCGGTAGCCGAAGGTGTCCAGCCCCGCGCCCAGGATCACCATCTGCCGGGTGCCGCTCGCCACGGCGTCGGCGAGCGTGTCTTCGGCCACGCGGCTGCGCACCACCAGCGAGGCGCGCAGCGAGGTCGCCCACGGGTGGCGCAGCCGCTCGAGGTTGGCGGTGATCCAGCGCACGCGTTCCAGTCCGAGGATGGGCAGTGCGAGCGGATCCTCGAAGACCAGCGGTCGTTCGAGCAGCTGGTGGGCGGCGCGCTGCATCGCCGCCCCCAGCGCGGTCTGGCTGGGCTCGCGCAGGGTCGCACGGGCCCTGCCCGGGACTGCGGCCCACGTGCCGGCCAACACGAGCGGCGCGGCGAGCATCGGCCTCCGGCGCATCGGAAGGGCTCAGGCGGTCTGGCCGCCGCAGGAGCTGCCGGCTCCCGCGGTGCAGCCCAGGCAGTGGCGCGCGGTGACAATGCGCCGCACGCGCCATGCCGCCTCATCGACGTTCGCGATGTGGGCGACCGTGCCGGTGCCTTCGTCGGGCAGCGCGAGGCCGAGCTCCAGCATCTGGTTGAAGTCGCAGTCGTAGAGCCGTCCGTCCCATCCGACCGACAGCGTGTTGCGGCACATCAGGCCGGTCACCGCCCCCGGGTTGAAGGCGGCGAGCAGCCGTTGCAGGTAGGCCTCGAGGTTGCCGCTGGCCTGCAGCCATTCGAGGAAGCGCGCGATCGGCATGTTGTTGAGCACGAACAGGCGATCGAAGCTCACGCCGAACTGGCGCTGCAGCGACGCCTTCCACTCGCGCTCGGCCGAGGCCTGCGAGGCGCCCAGAAATGCGCCGGCGGGATTGGAGACCAGCGTGAGGCGGCGGCGCGGGTCACCGCGGCCGTAGCCGGCGGCGTTGAGCCGGCGCAGCGCCTCGATCGACCGGTCGAACACCCCCTGGCCGCGCTGCGCATCGGTGTTGGGCCGACGATGGTGCGGCATCGACGCCACCACCTCCACGCCGAGCTCGCCGAACCAGTCGAGCAGCCCGGCCATGCGCGGCAGCAGCAGCACCGTGAGGTTGCAGCGGTCCATCACATGCTTGCCGGCGGCCACCGACGCGCTGACCAGGTCGCGAAATCGCGGGTGCAGCTCGGGCGCGCCGCCGGTGATGTCGACCGTGTGGGCCGACGACCGGCCGATGGCCGCGATCACCTGCTCGAGCACCGCGTCGGACATCATCGCGTCGGTGCGGTCAGGGCCGGCATCGACGTGGCAGTGTGCGCAGCTCATGTTGCACAGCTTGCCCAGGTTGACCTGGAAGATATCGAGCGCCGCCGGGCGCAGCGCCCCGCCGGCCAGCGCTTCGAAGTCGACCGGTGCGCCGTCGCGCGCCAGCGGTACCGCCTCGAGCAGCCGCAGCTGCTCGGCGGGCGCGGCCAGCGGCGAGCGCCGGCGCAGCAGCGAGACGGTGGCGCGGGGGGTGGCGTCGCGCTCGGCAAGCTCGGCGGCCAGCGCGCGCAGGTTGGCGTCGGCTTCGCCCATCACATGCCCGTGCGCTGTGCGTGCTCGCGCATCTGCATGCCATGCACCAGCGAGGCGCCGCCGCGGATGGCCACCGCGACATGCAGCGCCTCGGTCATCTGCTCGAGGTCGGCGCCCTTTTCCTGGCAGTCCTTCGTGTAGGCCTCGATGCAGTAGGCGCACTGCACCGCGTGGGCGACCGCCAGCGCGATCAGGCTCTTCTCGCGCGCGGTGAGTGCGCCGTCGGCGAAGACCGCGCCGTAGTAGTCGAAGAACTTGCGGCCGAGCTCGGGGCTGCCCTCGGCGATGCGGCCGAACTCGGCCAGGTGCTGGCGGTGGTAGTAGGCGGGGTTGTCCATGAAGTCCTGCGGGTCAGGTCGGGTAATCGACCGGCGTGGCGTGGGTGTCGTCGTCGTGGAGCTTCCAGTAGAGCTCGTGGAAGCGCGCGGTCAGCGGGCCGGGCCGGCCGTCGCCCACCGGGCGGTCCTCGCAGACGCTCACGCCGGTGATGCCGCCGGCGGTGGTGCTCACGAAGATCTCGTCGGCGCGGCCGAGTTCGTCGGCGTGCACCGGGCGCACCTCGCAGGGTACGCCGATCTCGCGCGCGATCTCGATCACGGTGCGTCGGGTCATGCCCTCGAACAGACCGTGCGCGGGCGTGGCCAGCCTGCCGTCACGCACCACGAAGACGTTGAAGCCCGGACCCTCGGTGAGGGTGCCGTCGGCCGCCGGCAGCAGCGGCACGGTGGCGCCCCGGTCGTAGGCCTCGAAGATGCCCATCGTGAGGTCGAGCCAGTGGAAGTTCTTGATGCGCTGGTCGATCGAACTCGAGGGAATGCGCACGGTGCGCGCGACGATCATGCGCAGGCCATCGCGTTGCTGGGTCTCGTCGGCGATCCGCACATAGGGCTGCGCGAAGACATAGAGCCGGTTGCGGCACAGGCGTGGATCACGGCTGCCAGGCGCGGGCAGCCCGCGGGTGCAGGTCACCTGCACGTAGGCGTCGCGCAGGCCCGACCGGCGCACGCACTCGATCATGATCCCGGCGATCTCGTCGGCCGAGTAGGGCAGGCTCATCCGCAGCCCCGCCATCGAGGCCTGGAAGCGGGCGACATGATCCTTCAGCCGGAAGAAGCGCCCCCTCCAGACATGGGCGACGTCGTAGGTGGCGTCGGAGCGCACGAAGCCGCGATCGACCAGCGGCACGCTCGCTTCGGCCAGTGGGACGTAGCGGCCATCGACGAAGGCATGGCCACGAACCATGGCGAGTTCCTCATCCGGGGTCACGGGCGTCTCCTTGGGGTTGCGGCGGGCCGCGGCGTGGCGATCATGGCAGGCGCGCGGCGTTCCGGGAAGGCCGCCGGGGCGTTGCCCGGCCCGGCCATGCTTCCGATAATGGCTTTCGGCTTTCCGAGGAGATCGTGATGTCCCAGGCCCTGCAGGTCGAGCCGCTCGCCGGCGTCACATTCGGCGCGGTCGTGCGCGGCATCCGCCTGGCCGAACTCGACGACGCCACCTGGCGTGCGCTGCACGCCGCCTGGCTCGAGCACGCGCTGCTGATCCTGCCCGGGCAGTTCCTGTCGCGCGACGCGCAGATCGCGCTCGGGCGCCGCTTCGGTGCGCTGGAGTTCGAGATCTCGGCGATCAGCAACGTGCGCCGCGACGGGAGCGTGCGCCCCGAGGCCGACAACGACGACGTCATCAAGGTCCTCAAGGGCAACATGGGCTGGCATGCCGACAGCACCTACATGCCGGTGCAGGCCAAGGGCGCGGTCTTCAGCGCCGAGGTCGTGCCCGACGAGGGCGGTGACACCGGCTTTGCCGACATGCGCGCGGCCTGGGATGCGCTCGACGCCGCCACCCAGGCAAGGCTCGAGGCCCTGTCGGCCTTCCACTCGCTGCGCTACAGCCAGAGCAAGCTCGGTCACGCGCACACCGAAGGCAGTTCCTACAGCGGCTACGGTTTCCATGACGGGCCGGTGCCGCGCCGCCCGCTGGTCAAGGTGCATCCCGAGACCGGTCGCAAGTCGCTGCTGATCGGCCGTCACGCGCACGCGATCCCGGGCCTGCCGGCGCAGGAGTCCGAGCGCCTGCTCGACGATCTCGTCGACTTCGCCTGCCAGGCGCCGCGCGTGTATCACCATCGCTGGAGCCCGGGCGACACCGTGATCTGGGACAACCGCTGCCTGCTGCACCGGGCCACGCCCTGGGACATGCGCAAGCCGCGGGTGATGTGGCACACCCGGCTGGCCGGCGATCCGGTCAGCGAGGCGGCCCTCGCCGCCTGAGCCTGAGCGCCGGGCGGCAGGCGATGGTGCGCCCGCCGGCCCTCAGCACACCCGGCAGCTGACCCCGTAGAGGTCGAAGGCGCGCTCGCTGGTCGGCAGACCGCGGGCGCGCGCACGGGCCAGCATCGCCTGCGGGTCGGCCACGTCGAGCACCAGCGTGGCCAGCACTTCGCGGCTGCCAGCCGGCGCGTCGACGAAGCGGATCCAAGAGTGGTCGCAGGCGATCTCCCTGCCGTCGGCCGACAGCGGCCGGTCGATGATGCGCGCCCAGTGGGCGGCGATGCCGGCGGCATCCGGGCTCTCGACCTCGATGCCGCGCAGGGCGCGCGTCACGTCGGTCTTGATGAAGCGCTGCCAGTCCGGACCGGCCGGGTGGTAGCCGCCCACCAGCGTCTCGTTGCCCTCGCTGCGGTCGAACTCGAGCATCGTGGCGCGGCAGTCCTTGGGGTGCAGCTGCGTGCCCCAGAAGCCGGGGTGCTCGAGCGTGGCGGCGAGCCGGATGCCCAGCGTCTTCGCGTGCTCGCGCCGGCGCTCGGGGTCGTCGCAGTCGAAGATCGCCATGTAGCCGCCGCGGCCGGCGGTCGTGGTCATGAATCGCCCCGCGGTGGTGCCTTCACGTGTCGGGGTCACGATCTCGAGGAAGTCGGTGCCGATCGGAAAGAGCGCGTTGACCAGGCCGTACTTGGCGACGTTGACGTCGCGAAAGCACAGCCGCACGCCGAGCACGGTCTCGATGTCGGCGACCGCGCGCTCGAGGTCGGGCGCCACCAGGGCGATCTGGCGCAGTCGAAGGTATCCGCTCATCCCGAATCTCCGGAGGGGCCGCACAGCGGCCGAGGCGCGCGTGCGCCGGAATGCCGACTGTAGCCAGCGGGGGGGCGGCCGGGCAAGCGAGGCCGCGGCGCATCATTCCACGGCATCGGTCCACGCTGCTAGCATCCAGACATCTGCCATCCCTCAAGAGAGGCCCGAGGCCATGCTCAAGACCCTTCCGCTCGGCCAGCGCTGCGGCCTGCGTGTACCCCGCCTGTGCCTGGGCACGATGAACTTCGGCGAGCCCGGTCGTGGCCACCAGGGCGACTGGACGCTCGGCATCGACGAGGCGCGGCCGCTGTTCAAGGCGGCGATCGACCGCGGCCTGTTCTATTTCGACACCGCCGACGTCTACGGCCTGGGGGCCACCGAGCGGGTGGTCGGGCAGTTGCTGCGCGAACTGCTGCCGCGCGATGAATACCTGATCGCCACCAAGATCTCGATGCCGATGGGCAAGGGCGCCAACCAGGGCGGCCTGTCGCGCAAGCATGTGATCGAGGGGGTGAATGCCTGCCTCGAGCGGCTGGGGCTGGATTACATCGACAAGCTGGTGATCCATCGCCATCCGCATGGCGTGCCTGGCCATCTCGCCGTGCCCATCGAGGAGACGCTGGAGGCGCTGCACGACATGGTGCGCGCCGGCAAGGTGCTCTACCTGGGCGCCTCGTCGATGTTCGCGTGGCAGTTCGCCGAGCTCCAGCTCACCGCAAAGATGAACGGCTGGACGCCTTTCGTCTCCATGCAGAACCACTACAACCTGGTCTATCGCGAGGAGGAGCGGGAGATGATCCCGTACTGCCGCAGCACCGGGGTCGCGCTGATGCCCTGGTCGCCGCTGGCGCGGGGCATCCTCACCGGCTCCTACCGCGGCGGCTTCGAGGGTGGCGCCACGCAGCGCTCGCAGGGCGGCGACCGGCAGCGCACGGCCAGCCTGTACCGGGGCGAGGCGGTGTTCCCGATCGCCGAGCGCGTGGTCGAGGTGGCCGGCCGGCTCGGTCTGACGCCCGCCCAGGTGGCACTCGCCTGGGTGCTGTCCAAGCCCGGCGTCACCGCACCGGTGGTCGGCGTGTCGCGCCTCGAGCAGCTCGACCAGCTGGTGGCGGCCACCGAGGTCACGCTGCCGGCCGACGAGATCGCCTGCCTCGAGGCGCTCTACAGGCCGGTCGAGAACCTGCTGTCGATCGGTTTTTCCTGAGTCCGGGGCGGCGGCGCCTGCGCGTGGCCGACCTTCTCCCGGCCCACCCCGAGCCGCGGGCCGATGGCGCACGGCGGCGACTGATCACGGCCCTCGGGCTGGCCGTGGCCGGCTGCGCATCGCCGCCACCTGCGCCGCCTGCGCCACCACCGCCTGCGGCGCGCCCGGTCCGGCGCACCGCGGCGGCCGGCGA
>Ga0315902_10001503_pt1 | contig 37411 bp, 54 predicted proteins | sample LakEriMetagenome_9_FD_203523 | JGI IMG/M metagenome (GOLD analysis project Ga0315902, IMG submission 203523) | Freshwater fungal communities from buoy surface, Lake Erie, Ohio, United States - Buoy 12 MA117 | ecosystem: Environmental > Aquatic > Freshwater > Lake > Lake biofilm | place: USA... | reverse complement strand
CAAACATTCCATCAAATTGATTTGCATTATTTCGAATCCAATGTTCTAATCTCAATTCGTGATTACCACATTTAAAATAGATGGTTGAATCTGGGAATCTCTGCTTTAATTGATTTATAAAAAATCGGAAGATGTCAAGTTCATCCTTGACTGATTTATTCTTTGGATTCTTACTGAACTTACTTAACTGGTAAAAATCCAATATGTCTCCATTTAGAATGATTGCATCAACATCCATATCCCTACCAAATCTTAAAGCTACCATTAGTGATTGCTTACAATGGTAAGGAAAGTGAATGTCAGAAAGCACCAGCACTCGTTTATGGTTAATGGTGTGCCATGTTAATTCACTTGATTCACCATCTTCTAATTGAGGAATAGCTACATCAGCTTCAGCCTCTGATACCTTATATGTTTGGAGAGCATGTAACTTTCTTGCATCCCTAATCATTCTCATATCACCAGTATTTAAATCATGGTGATTGTGAATTATACCATTCAAGAATTGATTAATCTCCATCATTGTAGATGATGGATGTGATTCTATAAATTTATATAGCTGGTCAAAATATGCATCATAATATCTTGGTCTTTGCTGATAGCCATTGCATAGATGCATTAATTCTTTGTTCATATTCAGTTATTTCTTGTATGGAATGATACAAATGTATTTTCCTTTTTATGATACCAATCACGCCATATTTCGAATATAACTCTATAGTTAGCTAATGCAGTTATAACATCACCATCAGCAAGCACTATATCAGTAGTACCTTTTTCAAAGCCTTCTTGTATATAGTAAATATGGTCTAATGGAACAGCTACAATTCTCTTTACAAATTGCCTATTATTTGGTATGATACCATCATCCTCTTCACCATAATTTGGGTCTAAATAAGCAAGTACTTCGATGAATTGCTGGTATTCCATTATATATCCATTAATCTGGATATATAAAGATACATCCCCTCTTTGCTCCAGTAGCATGCTCATTATACTCAATTGAGTAGCTACCATAGGCTTTATCTACAGATTCCTTGATATAATTCCAATCGTATACTATACCGGGATAAGTATCATATCCAAAATCTTTCTTTGGGACTTTAAAATCATGGATGACCAGAATTGGCTTTTTGCCAGATCCCCATACCAATTCAATTTCCTGCAACAATGGATTCTCATACCAATGTGCATCAAGGAATACGATGATATTTCCTTCAGCCATTGTTAATGCTTCCTTGAGGAATTGCTGACTGGGCTGTAAACAATGAATCACATTGTCATAACCATCTAACTCTTGAGTAGCTATCTTATAGAATTCTGGATTGATTTCGCATGTATATACTTTGCTGAAATTCTTCGAAAGCCATTTAGTCGTATCAGCATAATAAGTTCCAGTCTCAATTACTGAATCAATTTTAAACTTCTCCTTGATTTGCAAGAATTTCAATTCAAGGTAAGTATCATTGTTGAATGCCATCTTCTGTAATGGTAAAAAAGTTAGTCAAGAATTTACCAATAACTCCACCAATTAAACAGAATAAAGCTACGAATTTATCATCCATAACAATGTTATAGGCTGATACCATTGTACCGATTGATAGTAGTGCATCCCCAATTGCTCTATAGAATTTAGGAGTAGGTGACCAATAATTTTTTAGATTGAACATGGTAGATTTTTTTTAAATGATTATATATTTGAATAGGTTTTGAGAATGTTCATCTTTTAGGGGAATTGGAGGATTCTTATGAGTCCTCCTTTTTTATTTGGAAATGCATTAAATCTGGTCTATTAGTCCAATCTGCTCCACAATCCAAATGCCTTCGACTAACTGCAATGAATTCTTTGCTGAATGGTGTAAGACCTTTTTGAATGCAAGCTTCTCTTGATTTACCTAATGGATTATGAGAAGCATTTAAATCAATAGCCATTCCATAAGCATGAATGCTCAAGCTTTGTAATCCTCTTTTCTTTCGAACATTCCAACATCCATCATATGTAATGATTTCCTCACTTACTCCTTCTTTGACTAAATCATTTAACCAATTCTCTACTACTGGACGAAATTTCCAATGCATGTAAATCTTTGATGGTAGACATGGAATAGCCAAATGTATCAATGGTGGTAGCTTCCATATAATCATATTCTTCCTTTCCCAATTGATTGTATCAATTGATGGATTACCATATTTGGATGTAAGAGTTTTAGAATCTATCACAGATTTTCTTCCAGATTTTCTTGAATGATGATTTTATTGGACTACCGGTTAATGTATCTATTCCAACAAGAATAGCTATAGCATAAGAATACGTTTGTAGGTCTAAACTACCTAACCATGCTGATAGATGACCTAAAAAAATAAATGAGCAGGATGATATAAATCCATGCATAGATGATGTATCAATTGTATTATGATTCATGGTTTAATATAATAAGAGAGGGGATTTTACTCCCCTCTCAAATCACACACAATCAAATTAAACAATCGGAATATAACAATTAGTGAAGATACCGGCAGGAGTATCATATGGACATGGCAAATCTGGATTTTGCCATTTGACTGATACTTCATAGGTAAGTACTTCTTTCAAGTTATCAGCTACTACCATCTTTGGAGTAATTGTTACTGGAGTAGCAGCCTCCCAGATTTTAGTGCTTGTACGAAACCAAATGGTGTAATCACTACTTTGCTTGATAGCATTATAAAAATCACAATTGTCTGTAGTATTTGGGTCTTTGTAAACTAACGTGTGTGTACTACCACCATTCACAGTTTCTGAATCACCAAATCCAACAAGTTCATCTTGTGCAGAATCATAACTACCACTTGTTGCATAGATAACAATAATATCACCAGCAGCAAGACCAGCATTCCATTCTGTAGGTGATGCTGGGTCTGTGAATGAGAATGAATTTTTCACATAAGCTACTGAACGAATTCGAGCAAATTCATAAGTTGGGCAAGGATTACATGTATATTGTGGAATAGCACCACCACCACATGTACTTGCAGGATAATATACTGACATGTTTTTTTATTTTTTATGGTTTAACATATTGGACAATTACTGATGCAAGTAATGTCATAGTCTGTTGTGATTGTATAATCCATTGATATTAGAATATGATTTGGATGCAATGGATATGATGATACTGGTAATTTATATTCATTTGTAAAGATAGCTACACTATCAAAGTTCGTAGTATCAGCTTCTATTATTACTCCTAATAATCCTTGATAGCTACTGATTTGTGTATACTGCAATTGTTGCTGAATTCCTGCTGATAAAATGAATGATAACTGATTAGGTAACATCTTAATGATATTCCTATCAGCGAATGCAATCATTCTCATATTAGCCTCTTCTCTTGATACATTACCACCATCACCAAATGTAACTGGTGGGTCAATGATATTTGTAGTAATACATCTATGATAAATCTGTATACTATAGATATCACTCATTCCACTAAAGGTAGTACCACCATTAATGTCTACCAATGTTGGAATATTATCTTGAGCATTATTATAATTCCTCGGAACTAATTCGCTTAATCCATATAGTTTTTTCCGGAATCTCTTATCATCTGATAATGTTCCATTAGCCAATGTATCATTTATGATACTTACTATTTCATTTATATATGGCATTATTCAAATGTACTTTTAATGTATTCGTCTATAATTGTTTTAACTTCTTCATATTCTGATTCAGTAAGCTTGAATATTTCTCCAAATCTTTCTTCTGCCCAATCAGCCTTATCAGCATTAAATTTATTATCATAACCTATTCCATATTCAGTATCACTAATAGCTATGACTTTCCAATCATTCTCCATTTGACCGGTTAGCACTAATTTGATATCACTACCAGTAGTAGCAAATCCATTTTTTTGTCTAAACTTCAAATACTTATCAGAGTAAGTACCAATAGCACTACCATCAGCTTTTTGACCATTTGTATGAATTCTATCTTTCATAGAATTCTTTGACCTATCAGCTACTAATCTTAATAATGTATCAGCTTGTTGAAGAGAAAGCATTTTACCTTCCAAATCACCTAATGCACTAATGTCATAGGTCATTTGATTCATCTTTTTCCTCCTCTTGGCTTTCCTTTACATCCACACATGTTAATAGAATTGGATTGATTCTCGTAATTGAATTGGCTCATTGCATTCAATGCAACAATCACATGATAATTTAAATCCTCCAGAGATTTGCTCTAAAGACTTCATGTATTCGACTTGATACTCTTCTCGTAATTCCTTTGCTCTTTGCAGATTAGTAGTAGTATACTGATTAATCTTGCTGCTATATAACTGCTCTGTTAGCATTTCAATTCCCAAAAGATACCAATATGCTCTGCTAAATATTGATTTGTTTTGGCAGACCAATGCATCCCAATTACATACCACACTAAATATAGCTGATAGACCATATGTGTTTGATGTATATGTTAATGTTGGATCAGAAAATCCATCATCACTATATGCTCCTCTAATTCTAATGTCACAGCAATTTGGAATAGAATGTTCTAATGGAACATCCATGCTTACTGGATTACCAAGGTCACCGGTAACTAAATAGAATGCACCAATTCGCCAAGAATTAACATTGTAATTATTATGGAATGTTTGATTGACTTCAATCGTATTCCATCCATTTACAAGATTAACAGATTTAGACCAAAGACTTGCACCAGTACTGATATCATTAATACTAAACACTTGACTATTAGCATTACCATTAGCGTAGAAATTCAATTGCTGAATGTGTATGGACGCAAATGGACTTGGAACGTATTCATAATCGGAAGACTCAATCAGTTCTAATGTAAATCCAATTTTTTCTGCTGGAGCAGGAATAGTTCCATCAATAATATTACCCAGATTAATTCCTTGCATTAAGCTATTAAGCTTATAATGCTTGGTCATAGCTTCTCGTACATCTAAACTAAATCGTGATTCAGATCTCCTTTGAATCATATTCCACATATCAAGATATGTAGCTTCCTCTTCATTGGTCAAGCTTACGATTTGCTTTAATGAGATTCCCGGTAAATCATTAATGTACAGACCAGAGAGGGATGTGGTATTACCACATCCCCTCAAGCCTATGTAATTAGATAAGCAGTTCATGCCTATTTATTAGGTATTACTGATTGAATAACGCAAAGTTCCATTACTTCCAGCCAATGCATCAGCACCATCATATGCATCAGTAGGAGTCGTGAAGAGTCCATAACGCTTTTTAATGAGCAGTACATAACCGCGAGCAGCAGAAATACTTGCTTTATTAATATAACCACTTGCAATGTTGCTACTCAAATCATCTGGACAATCAATGTACTTCACTTGCAAATCGAATGCAATATTTCCAAGACCATTTGGAGTCCAACATTGTGTGCGAGGGTCAATGATAGTGGTGAAGAATGATGCACCACGTTGACCAGCAAAGCTTCCTACGTTATCCTGCCTTTCAATAAGATGTACACTTCCCGGAGCAAACATACCTACGTTATTGGCTCCCCAAGTAGATGCAGTCTGACCAGAAGCATAAAATTGGAAATCTGATGCCATAGCTTCCGGATTATAACCAGTACCATTACTGATTCCTCCTTTCTGCTTCTGAATTGAGTAAGCATGCATCAAGCTACCTAATGCTCCAACAAACATTGGTGTAGAACAGAATTCGTTAGCTTCTGCATCCATCAGCAGCTTTGTCAATCCACTACCCAAATCATTTAGAGTACCATCTTGCTCAATGTTAACTGCTACAGCAGCAGTAGTCCCTCCTTTGTGCTTACCAAAGCTTGATGCCATTGATGTTGTAAGCACATTCTCCATCTTCTGATAGATACCATTCATGCTATGAAGGATAGCTCGAAGATGTTCATTCATCATTTGAGTAGCTGGTTGACCTATTGCTACTGAACGAGAAGCTTCTTCACAATATTGACGAACTTGGTCATCAGTCATAAAGATTCCAGTCTGTGCAATATTATTTACACTAACTGATGTTTCTTTATATGCTGGTAGTACATCAATAGCACAAGTATCACTTGTAGATACTTGACTAATTGTAGTCCTCGGCATGTATTTGACATTAACTGAACGATAATGTCCATTCTGATATGCTTCTTGTAATACAGCAGGTCGGTCTGGCTGTGTTACAAGCATATTTAGGAATCCCGGAATAGTCACTTTTTGACCGGGATAATTTTGCCCAGCAATACTATCAAGATGTAGTAGCAGAGCTTCACAATATCCATTTGCCATTTTTATAAGCTATTTAATATGTTAGAAATAAAGTTAATTGTATGTTGGCATTCGCCCTACTTGTTGCTTTTCAGCCTTGATAATTGTTGGATTACTCCCTATATAACTTACTTGCATCATTACACTAAAGTACTGCCAGCTTTGAAATCTGCCAAAGCCTTACTTGTTTGATTTTTAGCAGCAGGAGCAGCTACCTTTACCGGTGAAGGAGTCTGTGTAATTACATTACCTACTGGACTATTATTTGGTTTATTTACCTTTAATAGTTTAGCTTCAGCTAAAACATTATCAGTAAATGACTTGACATCAATAGTCTTATTGTCAATTGTAAATGGCAAATCTTGTGCTTCAGCATTTACAAGCTTGATACCTTCATTGGTATAGATATACTTTCCTCCTTTCTCTCGTAATTTCTTTTCCCAAAGATTACGAGCAGTAGTAATTGTTACATCTTTATCCAAATCCAAAGCATAATCATATCCATTGAACATAGAATTCAATTCTTTATCAGTCAATTGGCTTTGCCATTTAGAATTGATATTATCAATATCAACCTTCCTACCTTCACGTTCATTATTCAAAAGTGATTGCAGTTCGTTTACCTTGTCAAGCAAAGCTTTCTTTTCTCCACCAGTAGCACTAATTGCCTTCTCTTTGGTTTCAGAAATAGCCTTTGCAAGAAGAGGAATTCTATTATATGTATTTGTCTCCTGCATGATTACATTCTTCACATCTTCATCAAGACCAAATGAATCAAGTACTTCTGACATCTTCTTATCCACAGCATTCAATGCAGTACCGGTGAAATGTCTCTTGATTTCTAAATTACGTTTAGCTTCATCTTCAGTCATCAATTTAGATTGATAACTATTTAGAATAGAAGATGGAACATTAATTTGGTTTAGATTAGGATTTGAAATGATAGCTTGAATTTCATCTGTCATTTCAATTCCTACTCTGCTACTGATTTCTTCAAGGAATTGTGCAATGTTCATAGTTCTAATTTTTTAGGTCTTCCTACTTTTTTGGGTTCACTCAAATTGATAATAGTTGTAGCTTCTTCAGCAGCTTTTTTTACAATTGTAATGTCAGCTACTTTAGGTCGAATTTGACATATCCTATCAAGATTCTCTCTCATTAAGAATTCTCTGACATTATCTTCATTCTCTGATGGAAATTCGAACCAGATTTGACCATCTTTAATTACTTCAAGGAATTGCTGTTTCATGTTGTAAAGGTATTATAATGTTCCATTTTTTAATGCATCCAAATACTTCTTTGGAACAAGTGATTTAGGTACTCCAGCAAAATCATGATTGCAGTTCCATCCACCAGCATTCACTCGTAGATTACTAACATTAGTACCTTCCTTCATTCCATAAGGTAAATTATACTTTTGATATATTGGTATACTATCATCACATATTTTACCTTCTAATAACTCTTTAAACTGACTTACATGAATATACTCCATGCATTTATTCTTTCTTGCTTCAGTAAGCTTTAAGCAGAAATCCCTCGTAGTATCTTTATTGCTACCGATATACTGATACCATTCATAACCTAAATCATCACTAATTACACTACCATAATTTCTTGAATACTCATTCAATGCAGTAGTAGTATAGGTCTTACTATACTTTAGCAATCTACCTTCCTCTTCATCAGTACCTTTTATATATGCTCTGACTTCCTCCAAGAATTCATCCCTACTTCCTCCTTGAGTAACATTCTTTACAAGAATTGATTGAATTGGGTCAATTACATTTGCTGCTAATGCATCTTCACCAAATGCATCCAAAGTACTTTGAATACTTAAATTAGTTACTTCCTTTAATACTTTAGGTAAAGTGAATTTACCTACAATTGATGTGTAATATGCATTCTGTAATTTTCCTATATCATCATAGGTCTTCAGCAAATCATCTAATTCACCTTCGAATTCTTTATCAAAGATTATCTTCCTTAATTGAGATTTAATTTTAGCAATAATCTTGACATTCTTTATTGATGGTTTAATCTTACCATTACTTGTATCAAGTTCACTTGCTAAATTTATGATGGATGCATATATTCTTTCTTGAACTGCCGGTAATCTTTGATTGAACTTGGCAATTCGTTCATCTACTAAATCTTGTAACTGGACAAGAATTTGAGTATTCATTAATCATTATTTTTTTCATCCTCCATTTCATCCTCCAATAAATCATCTTGAGAATCTTCTTCTTCCTTTATGATGATTTCTTTTGGATTTGCCATAGCTTCTTCTGGCATAGGAGTAACTGGTTTTGGCTTTTGCTGATTAGCATATTCTTGCATGATTGACATTTGTTCATCATATGTCAATTCAGCAAATCCTTCTTTCTCTTCCAAAGCTTTAGTTACGAACTTATTGATATTAGCATGAATGATAAGGTCAATCTTATCAATTGCTCCAAATGTTTGTTGAAGAGCAATTGTTTCCTCTGGTACTCCTGCAAATGGGTCAAGCTTTAACTTCATTACTACCAAATCCTTGACATTCGTATCATTGAATTTCTTTGATGCAAGTTCTATTTGTGCTGCATTGATAATGCTTGGGTCAACCTTTGCTTGAGTCATCATAGAAAGTTCATCTACGAGTATCTTACCACTTAACATATCATATCTTTCTGGAACTGGAACATAAGGTAGTAGTTCATTCACATCAGCAACAATTCCACCATAACGCCAAGCACAAACATCATAAACTACTTCATCTAAAATCCTTACAATATCTTCAGCAATTGAATGAACAAAGCTATTTAATTCCTCTCTATCAACTTGCTTTGCTACTCCACTTTGTGACAATGGAACATCAGCAAGATATTCCATGTTAATTGCTGACAATGCATCATAAAGATGTTGCTTGATTCGTCCATCTTGTATTGTAATGATATTAGTATCTTTTTGTACGAATCCCATTGGAGGAGTAGGTACTGCTGGTTCTCCCGGTCTTGGCATAGCTACTACCAAATGTTCAAATGGATTCAATGGCAATAGACCTTTTCCTCCACATGATGGACATTGAATTGGAGCAGAATTCTCCTTGGGAATTTCACCTACTCCTTTACATCTACCACAAGCTTGTGGTTGAATAGAATACATAGTAGGAAACATAGTCTGAACTATGCTTGCTTGCATATCACTATACTCCCTCAAAGCTTCATCCATCTTTGGAACTATACCAGCTAATCTACTTTCGTACAAAGCACAATCAGCATATTGATCCTTAATTAATCCATACATATGCCTAACTGGTATATATCCAAGTACATTCTCTACTTGCATAATCTCGTATATACCAGAATTCCTTCTTTCGAATAACTGAATAACATCAGCTTGAATCAGCCAGTACCTTTCACCATTACTATATGTAGTACCATTGTCTACATATTCCCTCATTTCATTCTCCTTCAGTAAGTAGAACTTACCTTCTTTGTAGTCTATTACTTCATCACTATCAAAGATTCTTGGATATGGTTTATAGTATTCATTTGGCTGAACTTCAAATGTCATTGGATATGTGAATACTACAGCATTTGCATCTATCAAATAATATTTAAATGCTACGTTGAATAGCCAGTTCGTAATACTGGTATTCCTTGGGAATTTATACATCAAATAATTCTTTGGAGATTCATCCTCTGAAATCATTGATGGTAATTCACCACTAAAATTAATTGACCAATCTTGTGACTTTCGAATCTTCTGCAATGAATTATAGACCTTGGTGAAATATGGCTTTGTTACCGGAACAAATATCTTCTTCCGATAATTCTTAATTTCATCTGATTCTGCCGGTCTTCTCTCCTCAATCAATATACCGGGATATTCTCCATCAGCATGAATCTCTAATGATTCATACATTTCAACCGATTCAGCATAATGTTTATGTCGTGTGCCTTGAAGAATATATGGTTCAAGGAAAGATGGTGATACTGCTGGCATTATATAATATTTCTTTCTTTTAACTGATTACGTTTATTAAAGATAGTCATGGATTGCATGTTCATCTTATAGCTTGCATTCTTCACCATATCATCGTATACTTTTTGTTGAAATGATGACAGATGATTACCACCAGCAGAGAATGCATACCATTGCTTCTTAATTTCCATTATGTTATAAATCTTCCTAATTGCTGGCTGCCAGTATGTTGGCTGCCAAGGTAATTTATGTGGAGCATGATTCTGATTATTCAAAGCCAAACAAAAGAATGGTTCATCTGGCTTATCACCAGCAAAGCTTCTTGTCAAGAGTTTACCTTCATCATAGTACTTAACTGCCTTCTTAAAAATTGAATCAGCAAGTTCACCGGTTTTCCAATAAATCCATTCAGATGATAAATCATACCATTGATTGACATCAGAATAAGCTTCCTTTAATTTATTAGAATCTACCCATTCACTAATTCCTTTATCTGGCTCATTAATTCCCCTATTAGCCATTGTCCATTGTACTTCAGTCATATCACTCCAAAGCTTTTCGAATTGAGCAAATTGACTGAATACCATATCTGCATCTACAAATTGTGTTTCTAACTTATATGGTGTAAGTTCGTTTAGATAGAACTTGCATATCAAAGGTAGGCATTTGTCTCCTCTATAATAATGCTTTTTTTTAGGCTTTATAATCCTATCAAAAATCATCTTTTGACCTTCATGCAAATGTGATAATGCAATATCATCAGCAATTACCGATATCTTTTGTTTTGGGTCACATGCCTTGATAGATAATGCCAGATTATAAGCAAATCTACCATACAATGGATGTTTTAATGCTAAAGTTAGAAATCCTTTATCCATGTTATATGATTTTCATTATTACACTATTTTGAGCATAATCAAGAATGTTCTCTGGAAAGAATGCTGATGGTGCAAGAATAGCACTAACATCAGCACTACTTCCAATTATAATTACATCTAATATTTTTACTGATGGGTCATATGTAACACTACTGCTGCTGATATTCCCTCCCATTCCAGTAGGCAAAGCTAATGCTATTGTATCAGTAAAATTAATTTCTATTGCTAATCTTCCTGCTGGTGTAGTTGCATCCATTGCTGGATATGCAGCAGTACCAGCAGAAGATATATGATATATATAGAAATTTGCTGGGTCAAGAGTATCAAGCACCCATGAACATCTATATTCTACGTTTCGAATATTTGTTGGTACTTCTTCAATAGATGGTGGACAAATAGGATTAGCTAATGCTCCACATGGTGAAGAGAATAATGTTTCTTCGTGAACGAGTACTACTCTGCTTTGTGCCAAGTTATATTTTCCATTCTCTGCCCATTCTGGCTCGTAATTTTCAGTAGGAAAATAGAAGGCATAATTATCTACGAATAGCTTTTGAGACATTAATTGTACTCTTATCACATCATGACAAGCTTCGTCTACATAATCGAACCATGCTTGTCTCCTCTTACCAGTCTGTCCAAAGCTTCTTGTATAACTGCCATTACTATATAAATACTCTTCACCTTCATTAGGATATATTGGATTGAATTGCAGTACTCTTAATCTTTGGACTAATGTGAAATCCGGATTATTAATATCACCAAAATAAAATCCATAAGCATATCCATCAGACCATGCTTCTACTACTTTGGTGCATTCCCATCCAGTAGCATTATAATTAGCGTAATTAATAGATGTATATTCAACATATACTTCATCATCACAGCTTTCTTGTAATACCATTTTAATCACTTCACATCCACCGACACTTGGGTCTAATGTAGTCCAATCTGTACACCATACCAATCTATCATCATGGTAATCTGGAACATAAGTAGCAGTTACATCATTTCCTGCTAAATCCTCCCATCTTACATTAAATCTTGTAGATGGATTACCAAAATCATGTATATCTACTTGACTAATGCATCCATCAAAATTATCTTGCTTAATGAATCGTAGTAATCCACTTGCATCAGTAGGTATATTATAATATTTGAATTCTCCATTACCAGTAGTAGTACCAAATACTACTCCTCCCATTTCAACTTCTACTCCTCCTTGTGTGCAATTGTCTATAACGAATTTAATAGAATGATAATGACCAGCAGTAGTATATGCTGTAGTATTCTTTAAATCACCACCATCAGTATTTAATGAACAAAATGTTCCATAATCACCATTGTAACTATATGACCATGATGGTGTGCCAGTAAACAAATCATCTACCCAACAATCGGTAACTTCCATAAAACTGATATCATCTAATTCGATTGTGTCTCCTGCTGCTGTTGCTCCTAAATCCATAATCACTATCAGATTTAGGTTAGTACCGGGACTTACTAAATAAACATCATATGTTCCAGCTTCATTATAGAATCCACTATATGTAAGCAATCCCAATGTAATGTTTATTGCTGCTGACCCAGTAACATTAGTAATTGTAAATCTAAAACGATATACTGCTCCTTGATTTAATGTTACTACTTGTGAAAGTACTCCTGCTGCTGCACCATTACCAGTATATTCAGCAGATGAATATGCACTACTTGTCCATCCATTACCTCTTGTCCATGCACCCAATATTTCTGAACTAACCAAATCATACATTTCTGGTTCACATTCAACATCAGATTCACATGGATTCATTTCCCATTGTACACATAATTTATCACCCGGTTGAACTAATTGAGCATATTGACGAACATCATTATTCAAACATGGATATGCTCCAATAGGTAATTCAAATATGAATGGTTGATTAGGTATGAAATTAATTGACATTTTCTTTTGACTTTGATGTAGTAATAATGAAATCAGCTACTCCTTTACTATGATTATATTTTAATTCTTGAATCCATCCATAACGATAAGGTCTATTCTTCATTCCAAATCCTATTTTTTTGTTTGGACTATTTACTATAGTCATCCATTCATTATATGTCAATGGGTATCTTAATCTATGCAATTGAACTTTAAGATTATCGGGATTCACGTTATTAAAGATACCACCAATAAAGGATGTATCTACCACTTGAAAGAATGTTTGGGATGCATTCTTTAAAATAACATATTCTTGTCCAGCTTGAAATATATTATTAGCAGCTACATATAATGGATAACTTCTAATTCTCATTATCAAATAATCATTCTGATTCATTGGAATTGTTTGGTTATTCATTGTTCTACTCAATTGAGTATTTAATGGATATCCTGCTCTCCAATATTGACCGGGATATGTTGCTCCTAATCCTAATTGAGTATTATGTTGACCTATATAATAAGTATTAACCAAGTTATTACCAACATCATAATGCTCTATTAGAAATTGATAATCATTACCAAATGTTCCACCAGTAGGATTACCAAATAAGATTGTTACTTGTGCCTTTATCGTATATACTGCTGTTTCTGGAGCAGTATACCTTGATGTACCAGTATCAAAATTACCACCATAATCATAACTTTCTACATCAAGAAAATTACTCCAATCTTCTGATGCAAGAGGATTTAAATGCTGTAATTGTGTACTCCCATATGCATAACATTGACCTTGTACACTATTGATGTAATATGCAGCTATACTATCAGCTAAATCCTCAACATACCGATTACTAATATTTTCATTATTCAATAAGTAGTTATAATGGTAGAATGGTGGTACACTACCCAAGAAATTATCATTTGTAGTCACACCATTAAAATCATCTGTATAAGTACTATTTATTAAAAATAAATTTGAATCCCTATCAGTTATTAATGTATCTACTACTAATTGAATAATATTACTACTGCTTACCCATTGACAAGTTAAATCTAATGTTTGGTCAAGATTGCATGTACCTAATATATGAAATTCTTCTTGTTTGAATCCATAGAAATCAATCAATTCTGGAAAATCAATTTGATTAACTAAATCAGTAGGACTTCCGAACTTTATTAGAGCATATAGTTTTTGATTATCATAGCTTGTTTCTATTTTATCTACATCAGAAAGAATCAAGCTAACATTACTATTATATAGGTATTCTTGACTTTCAATTCGAACTACTGGTGATGTAAATGGATTATCAATGAGTAATACAATAGGTATTCTCCTATTTATTTCAGTAAATAATTCCAAGAATGATGTTGTTACCCATCTTGCATCATTAATAGATGGTACTACTCCTCTTAATCTTTCACCAGTAGTTATGCATAATCCTGCCCAATCACCATTTGCACCAAATGTATCAGAGACAAATGAAACAGAATTATCAGTCATAAAATCTATAAAGTATCTAAATGCTTCCTCTACTCTGCATGCTTCAATAGTTCGTGTAACAGCTAATGTAGATACATCCCTAACTTGTAAATCATAAATCTGTGTAGATACTATGTTTTGTTTATTCTTTGTATACAATCCATCTAATGATGTTTTGATATTCTTATTATTATTTATTGCATAAAAAAAGCTTTTATCTTGAATCTTTGCACTAACAATGCAAGCTTGTTCGTTTACTGAACAATCACTTATAAATATTATTCCTGCATATAATAGAACATATTCTGCATTACAATATTTTTCTATTTTAATATTTACTTCAGTACAAAAGCTTTCATTATAAATAATATTAGATAAATAATCATATCCTTCTGCATCAAAATCCAATTCAAAATCTTGGAATAGAAGAAAGATATTTAACTGCTTATCACGTTTTAGTGATACATCAATATCCTCCCAGTTTAATGCTGGACTTACTTCAATACCATCCAAGTAGAATTTGAATAAGTTCATATGATTTGCCTTGGATTAATTTTTCTACTTAACTCATTAGCAATTACCTTTCCTACTACTCCTGCATTTGATACATCTACACTACGATTCTTACTTAATACTCTTCCAAGAGCAAATGAATCTACTGATGCAGAAATCTGTGTATCTTTTCCAATGGATGACTTTCCTCCCAACTTGTTTAATACGAATGCATTAATCTCACTTGGACTGATTTGCTTCTTGTAAATTGCTTTGATAGTAGGATGATATGCTTTATTGGTTTCTACTGGAATAACTGCTTCACCGGGACGCAACATAGCATGTACACTATCACTACCCATATCTACACCAGCTACTGATAAAGTACCTTTATTGAACTTGGGAATTGGTGTAGCTATGATTTTAGCAAGATTTAATCCTGCTGTTGCTGCTGCAAATGCTAATGCTGCTGGTGCAGCAGTAGATGGAGTAATTGTCAAAGCATTAATTAATGCTTCTGCAAATTTAATAGTAGCAGAGAATATGGCAGCTTCCTTATCAGCTTTAGCTTGCTTCTGCTTAATCTTCTTTAGCTTCTCTTGGTATTCTTCTTCAGTTATAATTCCATCTTCTCTTGCTTTCTCTAACTCTTCTTGCTCTTTTGCTAACCTATTAGAATTTAATTGACCAGCTAAATCTGCTGCTGCAAGTAGTGTTTCTCTGGCAGATTCGTATATTTCTTGTTGCCTATCTTTTTCTTCATCTGCTTCTCCATCTTTAATTTCCTTCCTTCGTTTAGCTACTTCTGCATCTAATGCAGTATTCTTTTTTCCATAGAAAAGATAAAGAGCTTGCATTTCTTCTAAATGCTGTAGTTCATTCTTTTTTCTTTCTTTATCAGCTTCCTTCTCGTTTTTAATATTATTTGTAATATTCTTATCACGAATATTAAAATCATCCTCTGCAAATTGCAATGAACTTTGTAGTGCTGCATCTTGCTCTTTCTGTGCTTCATCACTTATATCAGATGATAGCTTCTTATTTTGAAATAGTAACTCATTTATCTTCTCTTGAATCTCTTTTACTTTTTCTTTGTTTTTTAGAATATCAGTATCAGTTTTAAGGATTAATTCGTATTCCCTAACTGCTCTTTTATTAGCATTCAATTGGTCTGTAGAAATTTCTACTTGACTTCTTCCTCGTAATTTATCTACTTCTAATTCTCTTGTTTTTGCTACCAATCTTTGTTCGACTCCTTTAGTTACTTTCTCAAGTTCAGTATTTCCTAATTGCTGATTCAGTAGAATGTTATCACGAGTTAATTGATTAATCCTATTTTGAATCTGCTCTCTTGCTTTTCCTCCTTTTAGTGATTCTTTTAATGCTTCTAATTGACTTACTCTCGCTGCATCATTAGCTTGCTTTGCTCGTTCTAATGCAGTATTAATAGCATTCTGTGCTTCTTCACTAATCTTTAAATCAGCATTCTTTGCTCTTATATTTTGTAATGCTTGAATCTCCCATTCATTATTCTCTTGTTGCTTCTTTAGAATGACATCCAATGGCTCACCTTGTTCACGCAATAATGCTATTGCATCAGCCCTACGTTTTTTCTCTTCGTCCAGTTTAGATGTAAGGTCTTCAATAAGCTTTGCTTGCTCCTTCTTTACATTATTTAATTCTATTTCAGCATTCTTTAAGGCAAATGATTGGTTTATTTGCTCTTGTCGTAGATTAAATAATTTACCGATTCTTCCTAATGTTACTGGATTAACAAAGTATATTTCTTCTAATCCTGCTGCTTTCTGTTTATCATTTAATTTATTTATTTCATTAATATAATTAGCTGTAAATTCTTCCCTCTCCCTCTCATTCTTTTTTAATGCTGCTGTTTGGTCTGAATAATATCCTAAACTTTCGTCATTTAATATTCTCTGTTTGGTAATTTGGTCTTCTATACCTTTTAATAAATCATCATTGGCTGCTATATTTTCTTTTTCTAATTCTAATTGCTCTTCAGTCTTTTGGACATTATCATCCTTCAGATTATTATAAAGCAAGAATGCTCCTACTACTGCTCCTATTGCAGCAGCAGCAAAGAATGCTGGATTAGCTTTCAATGCATTATTGAATGCTATTTGTGCTGCTGTTGCTCCTTGTGTAGCAGTAGTACTTGCTTGCTGTGCTTTTTTATATGTACTCAAAAATCCAGCAGTATCAGCAGCAGTACCAGCTACTTGACTTATACCATCAGCTAAATCAGTAGCTGATTCAGTAGCTTCTCCTGCTACTGCTATAGTACCTTGTAATCCTTTATTAATTACTTCTGTACTACTGCTTACTACTCCTAAAGCAGTACCTACGTTCTTTACTGCATCACCTACTTGGCTCAAGCTTCCAAAGCCTTGGACAATATTGATTACTCCTTGGAATTGTGTAGCTACTTTCTGAATTGATTCCGATTCTACGCCAAAAGCTTGTAATGCTCCAGTAGCTACTTGGAATACTCCACTAATGCTTGTACCTAAATTATTGAATGCAGCAATTTTACCTTCCGGATTCAAGGTATTTACTTCTTGATTTAAATCCTTGAATTCCTTCCTTAATAATGCTAACTTTTCTTTTGCTTGAATTGTTTGAACATTATTCTTTCCGAATTGCTGTGTTAATCGTTCTACTTCTCTTTGTGCTTCCTTAATTTGTGCTGATAATCCTTTAAAGGCATTACCAGTATTCTTGATTGGAACATTAGCTTTACCAGTCTTACCCAGTTCATCATTTATTTTTTTTGCTCCTTCTCCTGCTTGCTTTGCTGAATCACCTACTACTTTTATATCATCAGCTACTTTCTTTATTCCTGCATCAGCAGCAGTAGCAGCAATCCCTAAAGCTTTAAACGCTTCTGCATCTTCTTTAATTACCTTACCTTGTTCGACTAATGTATCAGTAGCTGATTTAATAGCAGAATTATCTACTTCATAAACTATTTTGATTGTTTCTTGTGCCATTATCCTTGACCAATATTTCGTTTAAGATAATTCTTGCTACTCTTCAATTTACTTGATTTCTTTTTAGAATGAACTTTGGGTCTTTTTATTTTGACCTTTGGTTTATAACCACTTAGATTATCTTTTTTTTTCATTAATAGAATTCCATTACTAAACACATACCACTTGCTCCACTTCCTCCTGCTCCACTAATATTACCATTTAAACTGGCTGATCCTCCTCCTCCTCCTGCTCCATATAATCCACCATTACCACCATTAATAAATGTTGGATATGATGTGTGATATCCTCCTGCTCCACCAGTACCTAATCCAATCGTAGATGTCAAGCTTGTTGATAGCATAACTGATGTGCTTCGATTATCACCACCATTTGGACTTGCTCCACTACTTGCTCCAGCTTGTAATATACCATTCAAGTATACTCCTCCTCCTGCTCCACCAGTAGTAGATGATGCATTACCATTACTGATTCCTCCTCCTCCTCCTCCTCCCGGTGAACCAGTACTTGCAAATCCTGCTGTTCCAGCAGTACCATTAGCTTGACTACCAGTTCCACCACTTGCTCCCGATAATGCATATGGACTATATGCAGGAATAGATGTTATGTTACTTCCTCCTGCTCCAGATGAACCAGCAATAGCAGTACCACCAGTACCACCAGTACCTCCTTTAGCTACTACTACGCTACCAAAGCTTGTATCACCACCAGCACTACCAGAATTACCATTTGTATCATCAGCAGTAATACCAGTACCACCAGTACCACCAGTACCTATAGTTATTGGATAACTTCCAAGGAGTCCATCATTACTAATTTGTCTATATACGATTGCTCCTCCTCCTCCTCCTCCTCCTCCATATCTATTGGTGGTAGTCGCTCCTCTTCTTCCTGCTCCTCCTCCTCCTCCTCCTCCTAAAACAGCAATTAATACTCTGCTTAATCCTTGTGGCTTTGTCCAAGTAGAATTACTGGTATACTCACGCAGAATAACAGATTCTTGAGATGATTGCTTTACTATTGACCATCCACTACCTTCTGTATATTGTAGAGTATCATTTGATTGAAGAATCGCTTTTATAATAGTATATTCAGTACCACTTACATCTTTCTTAATAATTACTTGAGCAGCTACTGAATCAGAATTAAATACCATAATGGTATTTACTACTCTTGTCAAATTAGAAGATGGAGACGGAACAAGTTCTACAGCATTAGTATTATTGGTTAATCCTTGTGAACTACTTTTTGGAACATTCAATCCACCAGCAGTTAATGTACTATAACTACTATACCACATTAATTGGTTAGTAGTAATTGTACCGGTTAGTACAAGTTCTAACTTCTCTGTAGTAGTAGATAGATTCATTATGTAGTCAAATCACCCATAATCTGATTAAACATAGCTTGTGCATCAGCACATACAGATCCACCATAAGTATCACCTAATGTCCATTGGTATATCTTATGATTATTACTATACATGCCCATTGCATTATTAGTCTTATCAAGACTAACAAACAGACTTGTAATATCTAAAAGATATGCTTCCAAGATAACTGAATTCTCACTAATCGTAAGATATTCTGCTGCTGGAAATGAACTGGTTGACCCACCAGTTCCATCATCGTAAGCTTTTGCTGTGAATACTAAATCCTTTGCCATTTTATGATTCTTTATTTTTTGTTATATGTTCTAATAATAGAAAGTATTCCCACAAAGTTAATCTACTTATGTCCATTCCATATTGTCTCTTCAAGATAGTTCTTTGCAAAAATGTTTCCTCTGCTTGCTTTGCAAATCTCATCATTAAGCTTTCTTCATTCCTAATTGTTGAATCTCCTCCATTACTTTCGAACATAGATTGAAATCTTCCTCTGACAGCCTCGGAAATGGTAGAATATCCGATAGCTGCTGAACAATAAAAAAATCAGTTATATCAGCAGCCTCCTTCCACTTCTTAATCTTTTCAGCATTATACTCTGGGTCATAAGAATATGGAGATTCATTCTTATCAAAATATGCTACTGATGCAAATTTATATATGATGTCAGCAGTAGGTATTACAAATGTTACTCTCTCTTTTAACCTACTTGTCATCATAGCAATTTCACCAATATTAATCTGCTTGGGATTCCCAAGTACCTTCTCAACATTAGTGATATAATCCATCAGCACATCTTTTGTCATTCTCATATTGAATTCTTCATAGACTTGTAATGCCATGAGTCCCCTCAATGAGAAAGTATTAAAGTAATCTTTTAACCGGTAATATTGTACTCCATTACTTATGAATGCTGGCTCAATCACATGACCTTCTTCAATTTGCCATATTGGTTTATGACCAAGCTTCGTTTTTAGCTTGTACCATTTGTTTCTCAAAGTAATCTTTAACTTCTTCAATAGCTGTTTTAGCATGTCCATATCTTATTAGGTTTCCTCCAAGGTAGAATTTCCATTCCTCGTTATTCCATAACTTAAATTCATAGCTTCTCATTTTCCATCTAAATGGCTTTCCCCTACAAGAGCATTTACCCATAGGAATAAATCCCATAGGAATCAATTGACCATTTATTTCATTCTGATATTCCGACATTATATAACCATGTGTTTAATCCTGCTAATCCAAATACATATATTATATATGTCCAATCAAAGCCAAACATCAGCAAATATGGAAAGCTATGTAAGCTTGCCATACATGTAATGCATCCAGCAATTGGTTTATACCAATAATAACCAACATAATTCTCAAGCTTGCTTACCGATGATAGAATCATTCCATCTTCAGTTGATAGCTGAAATCCTATACAATAGAATGAATTCAAAAACAGCAATAGCAGTATTTCTATCATGTTTGTGGAGTAGTATCAGTTGAATTCTTGAATGTAAATCGTACACAATTGTATTCAGTACCACCAACTACCCATGTAACTACATCACCTTCATCATCTAATATGCTCATAGTATAATAGGTGAATGGATTGAATATTGCACCATTACTGCTTACATCCCAAGTTATTACTCCTCCAGTACTTGTTATCATCTGCGTATACCAGTTATTGCTTGAATGGTCTTCAATAGTAACCATATAATTATCATCCGGTAATCCTAAATCGAATTCTGGATTTCCATCACAATAGTTCAAAATCAAATCTTGGCAGTCTTCACATAATGTTGGCTCACAGACTTCTCCCAAGAATCGAAGAGCAATTGTATGGTTATTCCTTTCTTCCCATGTCTCTTCAGTAAAGAATGCACCAGCAAAATGGTCACAAGTATTATCACCTTCTCCCAATATATTCACATTGATATGACCTTGATTCGTATCAATGGTAATTGAACTACTAATAATCACACCATCAATGTGACCATTATCATCAGTTATATATGATTCAATTAATGATTTAAATGTTGCTAATCCTCCAGCAGTAGTTACATTGTTATTCTGATGTCTGTGAATGTTGATTCCATTCTCTACAACATACAATGTGAAATTACTTAATGGTTGATAATTCTTGGTCTTCAATTGACCAATGATTTCTATAGGTACTATTGCCATAGTTCAAAGATATAATCAAAGTACTCTTAACCAATCTTTATGGAATGAATTGCAGTAATATCGGAAACAATCCAATAAATCTGCCTTACGAATATCAGTACTCCTATCTTTCAAAATATCACCATCATCATCTACTTCTACATATTGTAAATCCCTAATCAATTGATTACAAGATGGGTCAACCATAACTTGGTAATTCTGTAGAAGACTATTCATCAAAACTCTTGTATCACGAACTGATGGATTAACTGCTGGCTGTTTCATCTGTGACCTTCCTAACATCAATTGCTTTTGGACTACATCATAATAGCCATAGTTACCAGCAGTCAATGCACTACGATTTGCACCAGTAGCATCACCGGTAACTACAAATGCTGCCTTTGGAAATCTTGCTATGATATTTTGTGTTAACTGATATATATCGGAATTCCGTAGTGCAAATTCATTGATAACTCTAATACATCCATCAATGTGCTGAACTGCTATGCATGTGATTGGGTCAACATTGAAATCAAAGGAAAGGTAGATATGATACCTTTGGTCATAGCTACATGGTTCAATATGCTTCTCTGCATCAAATGCATATGCAAATGGATTATTTGCAAGATTAACATCTTCAGCTAAAATCTCACATCGAAAGGTAAGTTCATCTAATTGTTGGCGAAGATTATCTACTTCATCTACATCTATGTGTGGATTATCATAGGTTGATAGATTAAATCTCGCCCATTGTGGATCTTCCTTATGGAACAATTCCTTGAAGAATGTGTTACCGAACTTTGGAGTAGAGAGAATCCATGCATCACCTTTATAGTCCAATAATGTTGGCATGATGGTCTGATTCCAAGCTTCTCTGAACTTTCTCGCTTTCTCTGCTTCATCAATAACTACTCTTTTATACTTCCTTCCTCTACCAGAATCTGGTTCATCCATTGACCAGAAATCAATTACTCCACCAGTAATTAATCTCATTTGCTTGGTCTGCTCGTTCTTGCTTTGAATAATGGGTGATAATAGATATCGTAACTCTAACCATACATCTTGCAAATCCTTGTATGTAGGCGCATAATAAGCACAACTACCACCATCTAATGCTATTTGTGGTAGCAGTTCATTTACAGCTAATGTAGTCTTTCCCCATCTTCGACCAATCTTTAGTACATTATATCTTTTCGCTTTCTCCAGTACTATCTTCTGACCATTGTGTAGACTCTTCAGCTTTAGTTGTATTTCCATCATCCCTAACTACCTTAATGGTGATACCTTCTTGGGTAAACTCAATGTTTGTTTTTGCCTTACCATATGCTCTGTCAAGTAGCAATTCTGCTGCTCGTACATCACCATCTAATGCTTTCTTTCTAATCGCTCGTAGTACTTCTTCTGCCATAATCTTTCCATTCTCTTCACCAAGTACTTCTGCAAGTAGCTTTTGAATCTCTGGTATTTTTTTGGGTCTTCCTCCCGGATTACCACTTTGACCTTTCTTCCATTGATGTGATGATAGGTTATCTTTCCAATTTGGGTTTCTTGCTGCCATAGCGTATATCTATTGTTTGTTTTAATCCTTTGTCTAATGCAATAGTAGATGACCATCCAAGTTTTTTTAACTTCGATGAATCCATTAACTTTCTCTCTACTCCATCTGGTTTATTACTATCAAAGATAAAGCTACCTTTATAGTTTATAATCTTGCTGATTTTCATAGCCAGTTCAGCAATAGTACATTCTTCTCCACTACCTACATTGATTGGCTCATTATCATCATAGTGCTTCATTATGTAACAACATGCATCAGCTAAATCATCAACATGCATGAATTCCCTCTTTGGATTACCAGTCCCCCAAATCTCTACGAAATCTTCACCCATTGATTTAGCCTCCCAAATCTTACGAATCAAAGCAGGAATAACATGACTATTATTCAAATCATAGTTATCACCTTGACCATATAGATTGGTAGGAATAACACTAATGTAGTTAGTACCATATTGCTTATTGTAGGATTTGCATAGTTCTATACCGGTAAGTTTTGCTACTGCATATGCTTTATTTGTAGACTCTAACACACCACTAAACAAATACTCCTCCTTCATTGGCTGTTTGCAATTCCTTGGATATATACAGCTACTACCAAGAAACATAAGCTTATCTACACCATATATCTTGGATGCATGTATGATGTTCGATTGAATCATCAGATTGTCATACAAGAATTCACCGGGATATATACTATTAGCAATTATCCCTCCTACCTTGGCAGCAGCAATATATACATGATTTGGTTTATGCTTTCTCATTAATGCAATGACTTGGCTCTGGTCTCGTAAATCTGCATCCCTCCTGCCTATTCCGATTGCTTGAGGAATCCTTCTCATTAAAGCACTACCTACCATTCCTTCTGCTCCAAATATTAGTACTTTCATTTTGCTTCAGTTATTGCATCATCATAAATGTATACACATAAATAATCATCTATGTGATGACTGGTTTTAGCTAATGGAATAATCTGTTTCAAATATTCCCAATCTTCTCCATACATCGAATCTGGATATTTACCTTCAATAGCTATAATCCTCCTCCATGCACAAACATGCCAAGGAGGACGTTTAAATCCATTTAATGATGGTTCATCATTCTTTTCATAACCTAATTCAAATGTCAATCCCATTGGTATTCCCCTATTGATAATCACCCATTGTTTAAATGTGACTACATCAACATCTTGCTTACATCCATTAACTAACTCTGCAACATAATTAGGTTTTACTATATCATCATCATCAATCCAACATACATAATCACCTTTGGCAATATCTAATAGTGCTTGTCTCTTATAGCCTATACTCCTTCTTTTATTATCACAGACTACCAATAGTTCAACTTCACTTGGATTATCTAATGCATTGATTTGATATTCAAGTTCACTAATCAAAGCAATTAAATGTGATTCAATCCTGCTTGGAATACTTGGAATCAATATGCTTAATATCATGTTCAATCATTTCAGTTAACATATCACGCATGCTATATTTTGGTGACCAATCAAGCAATTCTCTTGCTATACTACTATCACCTAACAATTCATCTACTTCTGTAGGTCTATAGTATTTCTTGTCAATAGCTACCTTTCGATTACCATTGACATATCCACCAGTAGCAGACCATTCAAGCTTCATTCCTACAATGTCAAATGCCATTGTTACCATTTCCTTCACAGAATGTGATTGACCAGTAGCTATAACCAAATCATTTGCTACTGGCTGTTGCATCATCAAGTACATAGCTTCTACATAATCTTTAGCATGACCCCAATCTCTCTTACTATATATGTTACCCAAATGCAAGACTGAATGCTTACCGGTGACCATTCTGGCAATAGCCTTTGTTACCTTCCTCGTTACAAATGTCTCTCCTCTCCTTGGACTTTCATGGTTGAATAGTATTCCATTGCTGGCATGAATACCATAAGCTTCTCTGTAATTACGAGTAATCCAATATGAATAAAGCTTTGCTACTGCATAGGGTGACCTTGGATAAAATGGTGTAGATTCCTTTTGTGGAATCTCCTGCACCATTCCATATAACTCTGATGTACTTGCTTGATAGAATTTACATTTCAATCCCAGTATTCTTATCCCCTCCAATAATCTCAATGTACCTAATGCATCCACATTAGCTGTATACTCTGGCATTTCAAAGCTTACCTTGACATGAGACATTGCACCAAGATTGTAGACTTGATCTGGATTAGTCTTCTTTAAAATACTCAATACATTGAGTGAATCTGATAAATCACCATAGTGTAATTCAAAATTGGGATGGTCGAATATATGGTCTATTCTTTCTGTATTAAATAGACTGCTCCTCCTAATCATCCCATGAACTACATATCCTTTCGATAATAATAGTTCAGCAAGATAACTTCCATCTTGACCGGTCACACCAGTAATTAATGCAATCATTCCAATTCTTTAATGAAAGCTTTTAGATTGTCCAGCACTCCTAACCATAGCATATCATCCTGCTCTACATATGTACCATAGTTATATCCCGGCATGACTTCCACTACTTCAATAGTGGTTAGTGTACCTACATTCTGCGTAATCTTTAGGATTACCGATAGCTGTTGTGGCTGCACATAATAGCTACCTGCATAGTAAATGATGTTCATGCTTTTTATTTTTTGTTATATATCCAACATCCCTCTTGTTCTTTGATTCCTTCTGGAAAGAATTCGTTTACTGCTCTCTTGACATCATTGCACCAAGCATAATCATGACCAGCAAATGTTCCACCAATAGCTACCTTACTCCACCAAGCATTTAAATCCTTCTTGACTGATTGATAGTCATGTGCTGCATCAATGAATACGAACTGAATACTTTCATCTGGATATTGGTCTGCACATTCCCATGATATTCCCCTCACCGGTAATACTACATCTTTGACTGGCTCAATGTTATTGATGAATGTATCATATAGACCTTTGAACTTCTTTTGAGGAATTTCTTGCTGTGATGATAACCATTCCCATGAATCAATGCAATGTAGCTTTATATGCTTCTTGCTATTGATAATCTCTACTCCCATGTAAGATGCACTCATGCCTTTCCAGCTACCTACTTCAACAAATAATCCACTATCATATTTGTTGACCATAGCACTATAGAGCTTTGGATAAGTAAACCAATTCTCACCCAATGATTGATAGTAGTGATTCATTCTATTTCTCCTTCAGTTCGTAGAATCCTTTCAGACCATCTTAATGCTGGCTCTCCTCCCCATAGTAAATAGCTGATAGTGCCACATGCCTTATCATCACTTGGGTCATAGTACTCTGCTGCTCTTGATAGATAACTATACATGCGTTTAATGGTCATCAAGCTTACCGGATTACCTTGAGACAAATCGCTTGCTCTTTGTTTACCCACTTGAGTAGCACATTTATTACCAACTTCTTTGTTCAATCGAATCCCTCGTTCAGCAGCTTCCTTTACTGCCTTGGGATAACTATCATATGTTTTAGCCATAGCTATACTTTGTTTACTCCTCTGTACTGGTAAAAGTAAATGAATTGGTCAATGAATGCTTGATCTTGAATCAATCCACTTTCAGCTAATCTTTTTGAGTAATCATAATCTTCACCCATGCTGATAGACTTATAACCAATCTCTCTTGCTATGTCAGTCATCACCGGATTCAAGTGATTCAATGGACGAGTATAAATGTAACTGCCATTATACTTTGTTGGTTTATCAGAATAAGGTAATCCTGCTTTATGGATGAATTCAACTGGGTAAGTATTATTGCTCGTTATAATTCCTCTAAATCCTACTCCATATGGTCTATGCTTTAACTGATTCAATATTAAATCCACATAATTAGCTGATACCAAATCATCATCATCTATGAATGCTATGTAATCAGTCTTACAATTATCAATTGCATATTGTCTCTTCTCACCAATGGATAATGTTCGATTATCCTTGATGACCATTACTTCTACTGATTTGAATTCCAATTGTGGGTCAATCACTCCTCGCAATCTTTCGTAGAAATATTCTCTACCATCAATTGTAAGAATTGCAATTGTGAATAGCTTATTCATCCAGTAGTGGAAAGTTTAATTTCTTTCTATACTCATAAAGCCTCTTACCATATTCAAAAGCTACCTTACTATTCTCCTTACGATATGTATCATCCATTTGGCTTTTACCTACTGAATAATGTCTGTGTTCAGCTAACTGCTTACCGGTAACATGGTAAATCCCTAATCTCTTACATGTATCAGTTAGGTCATTATCAGCATACATTGATATATACTTGGGATGATATAGATATCCCAGCATGTCATATGCTAATCCATTCATCACCGGTAATGTCAATATATCTTCACGAATACCATCATTGAATTGTAGTACTGCTGGTTGACCTTTGTACTTTCTGAATTCCCTATCAATGATATCATCCCAGTCTTTTACCGGAAACATATCATCACTTACAAGAATAATATAATCGTACTTGGCTAACTCTGCTCCTGCATTACTTGCTTGCACCATATTAGTGCTTTCACTTGAAACAATGATTACATCTTCATTCTTGAATTCGATGTTATAATCATTTATTGCTTCATCATTGTTGCTCAACGAAATAATCCATTCGATATCTTCATTGAGTTTTTTAGAAAGAATCCAAGATCTATAGCAATTCCAAGCAGTATTTGGTCTACCAAAAGATGGATGAATAAAGCTAAACATCAACCAAAGTTAGGTACTTCCTTTTCCTGCTTTGGACGAATGGATAATGATGTAAAAGCATTACCATTTGAACTTACCTTATTCCATCCAGAAATATCATAAAGCTTTCCTTCGATGTTGATTGTGCCTTTGTAATCTGGATGATTCTCTTTCTCCTTTGAATTGTTATTAAACAATGTTCCGGAATTCAATTTGTGTTCGTATGCCATTTTCTTTTAGGATTTATAACTGCAATAATATATAACAATGAATCGAATAACAATGCAAGTAATTCACAATATGTTGGGTAAGATAGGTAAGATAGGGTAAGATATTTTTAAGCTATCTTACCCAGTATAACCTACTGATAATCATAATAGTTAGACCTACTTGGGTAAGATAGGTAAGATAATATTATAATATTAGTATATTATATATACATATATATACATATATACATATCACGTTATTAGCAGAATGTTGAAACATCTATCTTACCTTACCCAAAATCACTTAAAGTATTCTTACACAATCACTTATGTGGGTAAGATGGGTAAGATAAATTTTCAATTTAGAACGGAGCAGTATCATGCTGTGAAATAGTAGGTGTATTCATCCATGTTTTCTCCTCAATTACATAACCATACATCCCATTCTTTTTGATACGATGATAGCCCAATCGTTTCAGTTCCATTCCTAATTTTTTGACTGATAGCTTTTGCTTGGTAGCCATTTCAATTAAATCCTTAATCTCTGATGTAGTCTTGAAACAATGGTCATTAGCGTTACCTACTGGCTCAAAAAACTTATAGACCATTTCAGCCTCAATAGATACTTCAGAGTACCTACCACTTGTATAATGCTCCAGTAGGTCTATTTCTTCACTTGATAGCTGTGAACGTACACCATCAATAAATAACTCTTTGACTTGTGCAAACAATTGCTGTTTGTCTATGCTGTTATATAACTGATAATCGAATCTACCAGTAGCTTCAATGATTATGATCCGCCTATTGCCGGTAGAATCATTCAGTAATTCTGTTTCATTACATGTACCACATAAGGTAGCTACTCTTGGTAGAGTTACATTCTTCCGTCCATATGGCTCACGCAGAGTAAATGAATCTGATGATAACATCTTCTTCATGTGTTTGGAATCCTGCTTTGACTTACCGGAATATTCATCATCGAAGATGATTAGCTTTTGGGTCATCAATAGTTCATCATCCTTTCCTTTGTCTAACTGGGAATTTGCAAAGAATCTCTTTAGTGGATTAGGTAGGAGTCTTTTGAAGAATTGGGTCTTACCAGTATTCTTTGCTCCTGCCAGTACCAAGCATAAGATATTTGGCTCATTATCATATATAGATTCAATTATACCAATCAACCATTTGGTGATCATTTGTCTCCTCCAAACATGTTCACCAGTATCACTTGTGATGGATTTGGTTAGGTCATCCAATCTATCATAGCAGTCCCATTGAATATCATCAAAGTAATCTTTGATGGGATTGTAAGATGGAGTAGATGTGGAGAAAAGTATAGTATCAAAGATTTCTCTTGTAAGCTTATCGAACTTCTTTTTACCATCAATATAAATAGTATTAAGATCTTCGATTTCCAATTCCCTACCAGCAAGTTCATATGACCTTGTGATGATATTCTTTTTAATTGGATAATTAGTTCTCAACCATAACTCTACATCATCAATAGAAAGCTTCTTTTCATCCTTATTTGGTTTAAACTCATGTGAATTAAATACAGCTTTGATTACTTCATTATCTTGCTCTGATAACTTACCATCAATCATTTGGACTACATCATCTGGCTTTTTGTTAGACTCTTTAGCATAATAAGTAAGCTTACTGATGTACTCCTCACGTTCATCATAAATTTGAATATTGTTAAGCTTGCAGTAGTAATAGAATGAGTTAATAGTTATACTACCATTATTATACTTTAGACAATGTTGGTACTGCCTATCAGTATCATTTGGATTATATGATGGACTAAACTTGGAAATACGATGAAAATATTCTGTACCAATATCACCATAGGTATTTGCAATGGCAAATCCAATTGTTAGCCATTGTTTATAATCACCGGTAATATCCTTATTGATTGCAGAAAGTATTCTTTCGAACTTGGTATTTGTATGCAGGAAAGATGACTTCTTTGCATTTGCATCATTAATCCTACTTTGCCTTGTTAGATAATCCTTGAATGTGGAGGAATTACTATTGATGACTAAATCTGGGTCATAGCTGATGAATCTTGCTCTTGCAACATCCCTACATGATGGGTCAATAGAAATACCAAGTAGGTTATAGTAGTACTGCTGTAATCCATCAAATGCGTCTCCGTGTTTATTATGGTCTATCTTAACTATGCAACATAGACCTTTAGTGCTTATAGAACGGAATACACTATATGTGTATTTATCTTGAGCAAGAATATCAAAAGCAGAGTTTATGTTTGGAACATCATCAATATCTATTGCTATCAGTCCAGAATGCTGAAGCAATCCATCATTATTTCTTGTTGCGAAAGTTCCACTTGTGGTAAAGTAAGGTACTTTCTTCTTTAGCTTTTGTCGTTCAGCTTTATCCTTTTCGATTGCTATACTGATACATAAATCCTGCCATCTACCATTCTTAATTTCATTTAGAATATGGTTGATCTCATATACTAATCCATCAGTTACTTGATGGATGTTTTTGTAGAGTGATACTTGCATGGTGTGTGTGTTTATGGGTAAAAAAATCCTCTTGCTTTACGGAGCAAGAGGATGATGGATGCAATGTTAATGGGTTACACCATCATCACCCAAATTTGTTAATTACTTGAATTCCCAACCATCGGGATAAATGGTATGTGTATTCGTTTTAAGGATTCGACTAACAATTTCATCCTTGGTAGGAATACCTAATGATAGACGAATACTAATGAATGCTGCCAGTAAGCTTGTGTTGATGTGTATCATAGCAGTAGGAGTAATAGTGCAAGAATTCCGGATGATGTCATATAAAACTTCTTTTGTTTTTTATACTTGACATTTTCTTTTTGTACTTCACGAATAGTCCATTCAAGTGAATCATTATCTATACTGATTAGCCTATATGATTCCAATGCATCAGTTAATTGAACATTCAACATCTTCATATAAGCAGTCTGCTTACCTATTAATTCATTCTGAACTTGTCTATTTTGTTCCAGAAGATGTAGTTCTACTCTATCACTATCAGCTTGCGTTAAATCCTGCAACATATAGATCACAAGATTCTTGGGTAAGATGACCAGCGAATCCTTACTGGATTGAGTCTTTGTACCGGTCTGACAATGTGCGGAAAAGGTCTGAAGAAGACATATTGCTAATGTAAGGATTAGCAAGACCTTTGTTACTGCGAATTCTAACGATTTGTACATCAGTTTTGGTTTTGATTTTTAGTAAGGAGTCTATTTTGAGATTCATTTTACCATATAGTTCACGATTTATGTCCATTCGTGATTCAAGCAGTTCTATTCTCTCTATAGTATCTAAATCTGGCTTTTGTTTTTTCATAGCATTATTGACCATGAAATAACATATAAGAATGCTGATAGCACATATAAGCACTATTTGCATTATGGTTTTTTGAGCATTCATATTAAAGTGATTTTAGATAGGTAATAGCTTCGATTAGTTCAGCTTTATCAGAGTAAGGAATAATCTCAAGCATTTCATCCATCAAGCATTTATTATATAGTTCTACCTTTTTTGCAATCTTGCTGAATTTAGCTTGTGTATACTTTGTTTTTGGAACATTACCATCAACATCTTTCAATGATGTCATTGGCAAAGCTTTTACTACTCTTTGTACTTCTGTGACATAGACTTTTGATAAATCTACTTTGGTCATCTTTAGCAGAGTCGAATCTGCTGTTTGTGCATTCGCATTACCCAGTAGTGCGACAAATGCAATGGTTAGGATTTGTTTCATGTTAATAATGTTGGAGATTTGATTGTTGGTTTTTTTTGTATTTGTGATATGCTTCAGAATGAGTTACATCATGGTAGGATGAACATGATGATATAAACAATAGAGTGATTAAAGCAATCACTTTATACTTTGCCAATCTTGATAGAACTGCTCCCATGTTTTTGCTATAATGTATACTCCTCCACTATTTTGAACTTCCGATTGAACTTTAATTTGATGTTCACTCATTTTGTCTTTACCTACCTTCACTTCAATTGCTACCATAATGCTAAATCTTCGACCTTGATGTTCAATCATTTTATTAGCTATGATATCACTAATGCCTTTACGAGTCCCTCCTTTTCTCCACTTACCGGTTCTTTTATCATATATACCAGTATTATTAATTCTATCAGCATAATGACCAGTTAGCCTAACGAATTCGACTATTGCTCTGGTCAATTCATTACTGGATGCATCTTTAAATGGACGAACTGGAGGAAGAGCATGCAATGGAATCAATGGATGTTCAGCAATCTTCTTCATCATTGCAAGCTTTGTAAGGTCATTTAATGTCATTGACTGATCTATTTAAATACCAAATAGCTTTCTCAAGATCTTCTTTTTTATCATTCTTCCTTCCTGCTCTTGCAATATACTTGATTGCATTTCCCAGCTTAAAATCTAAATTCCAAGCCTCAATTACATTGATGACTTCATAAGTATCATCATCAAATTGATAATGTTTAGGATGATTTATATGGCTCATGTGTAAGTATCATTCCGGTTATTGATAGTACTAAAATTAAGCAAGATGATAGGAGACAATAAGGAATCATTAATGCTCCTATCATGCTTGCAACACAACACACTATGTGTAATTTTAATTTTATTGGCATTCCCATTCCCACACACCAGTTCGAACAGCAATGGGTGTAGAGTAGTAGTATGTTATTGTATAATTTACCTTATCAGTAATAACATAGGCAGCTTGCATTTGGTAATCTGTAGATGGTTTCATCATGCATGATGTGCCATATTTCATATAGAACAGATTAGTCAAGCAATCTGCACTATATGGGCAATCTCTTGGAGTTACAACAATTCGATATGGTGTAACTTCAACATCAGCAGTACTAACTGGTCGATTCTGGTCATCCCATCGAAGAATCAACCATCCACATATGGATGTATCAAATTTCATGTTCCAATTAGTAGGAGACATTTCAATTTTTTTCCATTCAGTAGTAGGTTGATTATTACCATTACCATTACCATTAGCACCACCAGCATTTGGATTAAACTTTCGAAGATTTGCATCTTCAGCTATTACTGGTGATACATTCGACAATTCATCTTTGTGCTTCATACATGCTGCGAATAGCAACAAGCAAATGATTAATGTTAGATTTTTCATGGGTCATTATTTTTATGCTAATGTAATGGGTAAATGTATATAATTAATGGGTGATTAATTCACTTCACTAATTTGAGTAGCTAAATCTGTGTGTTTAAGTTTAGTAATTTGTTCATCAAATGTGCGTAATCTAACCGAAATTTCATCTACATGCTTACGCAGTAGCTTTGACATTTCATTTTGATAATACTTTTCATCCCTATTATTATAGGATGATTTTATTTGAACTTCTCCTTTAGACCATTTGATGTATTTATCAAGAGATTCAATGTATTTATCAAACAGCATATCACGTTCATAGATAAGATTCCAGATTTCATCTGTGTGATTTGCATCATGCTCACCGGAGAGGATTTTAATTTTCATTGGATTTGTATTTAGCTATTTGGTCATTAATTGATTTACCTATGAATGTCATTACTACGAATCCTACCGGAATTCCAATAAGATACCATCCAAAGATCTGCCATAGCCAGTAGAGTAACATTACTGCTCCTACAGCTAACATCCCAGTTACTACGTTATCAAATACCTTGATAACACTATATATTTCATTCAGCAATTTTTTCATCTGTATCATCTTCGATTGTTATGTTACCATTTAGAAATTCTTTCATAGCCATGTATAAAGCTTGCTTTTTGTGAATTGGCAATTCCAAAAGCATTATCATTAAATCACTCCAGACTTGTGAATCATCCAACAAATCATCCATGTCCATATTACCAGCCATATGTGTGTATAATGATTTAGCTGATGAAAGGTATGTAGATAGTAATTGCTTTGTTCTAAAGTTCACCTTATCTTTTAGCACATATGACCATGCTTCTGCTTGTTGTGACAATGACATAAACATGAATAGTGCAAATCTGTTATTATCAAGTTTTAATCCTTCCATTTGATTGCATATGTAGTGGTTGATGATTTGATTGGAGTAAACAAGGTGATTAATTCACCAGTAGATTCATCACAAGTAGTGATTGATGATTTGATACTTCGAAGAAATTTCTCTCTCTCCTTTCGCAGTTCAGTTAATCTTTCGATTTCAGCTACTAACTGATTTAACTCTGGGTCATTGCAATTAGTATAATCATATTTCACTCCTGCTTCCTTGATTGCAAATTCACCATTATAGTGAACTATATCTTCACCTTTTTGATACTTGGAACATTCTTCAATGACTGAATCTCTTAATCTCTCCTTTATAGATGTAATAACATCTTCCATGAATTTTACTCGTACAGCTATGTCCAGAGCATTTACATTGCCTTCATAGATTGAATCAATCAATTCCTTTGCATAGGCACTAATAACATCTTTAGTTACCTTTTCGCTGATGTTGATGATGTTCATTGTGTTTGTTGCTTTAGAAAGTTAATTTGAAGATGTGACAATGTATACTTCTGCTGAATCTGCTCAATAGTTCCACCATCATTGATGAACTTGACCATTTCAGCAAGCTTTGTATCTGGCACTCCCGGTTTAGAACTTGGAGCAATTGAGGAAGATGCACCATCATCATCTTCATCACCCACAAGGCAAAGAATAGCTGACAAGCTATATCTTTTTAAATAAGAATAGCCTCCTCCAGCTTGCTGAATTGCATTGACATTATTGCCTTGCATAGGGATAACTGCAAGCTTTGATGCAATGAATTCACCACTAATGTGAGTTAGAATAGTTATTACTTCATTACCGGCTAAATGTTGTTGGATAATTACTCCTTGTTCAGCTAATGCTGGCTTTACCTTGGTCACTAATTCATCCAAGGTAGTATAAGAGCGATTCTTCCCTCCTCCTACTGGTACTGATTTATCCTTCTTAATGCTCACTCCTGCCTTGTGAAAGTTCAGCAAAGCTTTGTTGATGTTAGATTGATTCTTCGATGTCCAGTAGGAATCTGTGTGCCAAATGATGTCAATTGGCTGTGATGATGTGCACTCATTCTGCTCCACTTCTTCAAATAGTTTTTTTGATTGTGCCATGATTTGTGTGTGTGTGTGTGTGTTATTGATTTTGAATCTTACGTTTTTTTCTCTGTTCATCAATGATGACCTTCAGTTCAGCAATTCGCTCCTCTCGCTGTTTGATAATGCGTTTAGCATGCTGAATGATTAGAATTGCATTTTCAGTCATAGCTACTCCTCTTAATGCATTCTGGACTGATTGAGTAGATGTACCAATTTCATTGGCAATAGTAGTTACATCACCAAATTTCAATTGGTCACGAATTTGCTTTAGTTCAAATTGTTTCATTGTTATGTTGATTAAGTTCATTATGCTTCTCCTTATAACCTTCTAACCATCTTTGTGTATGGTCTCCCCAAGAATGCCTTTCAAAACAATCAATGAGTGAATTACTGATATATATAGCTAATCTCTTGTCTCTCTCTTCCAAATGTCGAATCAAGAATTCAGTTAATCCTGCAAGATAACTTGCTGCTTCTGCTGCCTTATACGAATCGTAATTTCTTGAATTCATCTTAATACGTTACATAAATGATGTGAATGACATTACCTTCTTCGTCTAATTCATTATGGACTTCAATCCAATCACCTTTAGGTAGATTGCTTTGGTCAACCAGTTCACCTTGGACGAATGTCATCTCACCGGTAACTGAATAGAATTCTACAATTTGATTGCAGCCATGACCTTGTAATGGTGCAATAGTAATTCTTGGATTTTTCATGGTGTGTGTGTGTGTGTTAGAGTTTATAAATATGCGTTGAAGAGTCGCATCCCTCTATATTGATTAGAAATTATAGTCGTAGTGCTTGTATGGTTTTTGCTCAATTTCGTATTGCTTGTAAAAAGCTTTACCAATTCGCATTTCAATCATTTTACCAGTAGCAGTAAAATCATAATCTTGGCTATGGTTATTCAAACAAATTGCTGAAAATCCTCCGGGAATGAATTCCATCTTCGATTTATTTTCACTGGCTTCATACAATTCAATGATAATTGTAGTCTTTCCTTTAGTGCCAACAATTTGACCTACTTGCTGTATATCAGTATACAAGTACCGATTTACGAATTTTCCAATCATTTCTGCTGATACTTTTAATTGCTTTTCCATTTTGTTGTGTTTTAATTGTGTGTGTGGTGTGTGGTGTGTGTGTGTTTCTGAATGCAATAGTACAGCTATTTTTGATACTTGGGCAATTTCGTAAGTAGAAAAGCCTATATATTATGTAACTCATTGATAATCAGCCTCATAATTTTTAGCTATATTTATAGGATGAAAGCTCACCACCAGCATAAAGGATTACGAGCAGAAGAGGAATTTGAACTGCTATTAAAGCCTTATGGCACTATAATCAAAGCCAATGATGACCAAGATAAATTCGAACATTGGGACTTGTGCCTTACACCATTTAATAGTTCAGAAAGCTACAAATATGACATCAAAAGCATAAGTAATTACCCAAATTATGTATGGCTGGAATTAACCAATGTAAATGGTGACCAAGGCAGTCTATATGGCAAGGCAGATTATATAGCCTTCCAAACAGATCAGGAATACATTATTCGTGAACGTAGCAAGCTTCTGGATTATGCACTCCATTACCGGTCTAAAGATGTAATGACCAAATTCAAAGCTACTCCTATGATAGCTTTCCAAGTTTACCAAAGACCTTCAACTATGGAAGAAATAGTATTCTTTCCTATGCCTTTGATTAAATACGATTGCAAAAGGATTAAACGACTTCTCCTTGAATGATTTTCTTAAGACTCACTCTAAAATTACCGGAATCATCAAGCAGTTCGACATATGCAAATCCATTTACCCATTGATTGATTCCATAGGTATAGCTTGCATCAAGCTTTGATAGACATCCATTTGTCCATGCACCATTTATAGTTCCATCCATTGTACGAGTTATGTACTCTTGGGATTGATGCCAATGACCAAATAAGATGTTAGCTTGTGCCTTCATATAATATGTACGAGCAATATTAACTGCTCCCATAGTAGCTCTAATCTCATGTCCATGTATGATATTAAGCTTACCCAGCTTGATACCTACATTATCTTTTAGATATACTACTCCATTCTCCTTGAACTTAACCAGATTATCTAACTCAAACATTCCATCAAATTGATTTGCATTATTTCGAATCCAATGTTCTAATCTCAATTCGTGATTACCACATTTAAAATAGATGGTTGAATCTGGGAATCTCTGCTTTAATTGATTTATAAAAAATCTGAAGATGTCAAGT
>Ga0315902_10001502_pt1 | contig 37417 bp, 21 predicted proteins | sample LakEriMetagenome_9_FD_203523 | JGI IMG/M metagenome (GOLD analysis project Ga0315902, IMG submission 203523) | Freshwater fungal communities from buoy surface, Lake Erie, Ohio, United States - Buoy 12 MA117 | ecosystem: Environmental > Aquatic > Freshwater > Lake > Lake biofilm | place: USA... | reverse complement strand
GCGCCGTTGGTGCCAGTTATGGCGGTTATTCGGTGTATATGCTTGCCGGAATACACAATAATCGTTTTAAAACGTTCATTGCACACTGCGGTCTTTTTGATTTGCGCTCCTGGTATGGTAGCACAGAGGAAATGTGGTTTGCCAATTGGGATATCGGTGGTCCCTATTGGGATGAGCGCTACAAACCACTTTATCAGAAACACGACCCTATAAATTATGCGGCCAACTGGAATACGCCTATTCTGGTTATCCATGGCGGTCTTGATTATCGTGTACCGGAAACACAGGGTATGGAAGCGTTTCAGCTTGCCCAGGTTAAGGGTATTAAGAGCAGGTTTGTTTATTTCCCTGACGAGGGGCATTGGATTCTCAAACCACAGAATGGCATACTATGGCAACGTGAATTTTATCGCTGGCTTCAGGAAACATTATAATTAATTTACATGCTTTCAAATGCATCATTCTTAAACAGCACATTAATGAAATACACGATGAAGTCATTTGCATACCCGCTGATACTATGGATGAGTTTAATCCTCATGCAATCCTGCATAAAAAAAGACGGTGAGCATTATCCGGAAAAAAGTCTTATTCCCGGATTAACCCCGCCGGTGCGTTTAAACCCCGATACCACTACCCTATTTACCCAGGACTTTTTCATCAACGAACAGTGGCTGGATTCGCTTCAGGCTGATTCTGCGTTACAACTTACCCTGAGTGCCGACAAAAAAAAGATATTCATAACCATAAAGCGTGATGTTCCTTTGCTGTCGAATCTGAGATTGTATGCACAGGGATTTGCATATGACATCCTGCTTAAGCGCTCACCAAAAGTAAATGTCAGTATCACCTTCAATCAAAAACCGGGTGTGCCCGAGCCTAAAAAAGTACAACTTGCAGCCGATTTCAACGGCTGGACTCCTGCATCCACTTCCTTTAAGCCGGGTAGAGACGGAAAATGGGAATGTACCGTACAGCTCAATCCCGGCACCTATCAATATCAGCTTGTGGTCGACGATAAATGGATGCTGGATCCTGATAATCCCAATACAGCCGATAACCAAGTGGGCGGCATCAACTCGCTACTTACGGTTGGAAAAACTGATCGTGACAAATTTCCGGTAATGCACACCGAGTCGTTTAATCCGCATAATATCAACATAACTTGTAACAACAATCCGGATTCAGTTTTTGCCTACTGGCAAAACCACCGCATCACGACGATAAGACATAAAGCGCAGCACCATACGAGTGATGAAAACAATAAAATATCCATAGATATTCCGGTTGCGGCATCAAAACTCAAACAATCCTGGATTCGCGTATACGCATTCAACAAAGAAGGCGAATCGAACGACATCCTTATACCTTTGGAATCGGGTAAGGTAATCACTGACGCACAGCATTTGAGTGCCGACGATAAATACAAAACCATTATGTATTTTATGATGGTTGATCGGTTTAAGGATGGCGACACCAGCATAAACAAACCCCTGCAGGATGAGCGCGTGAGCATTAAAGCAAATTATCAGGGTGGCGATTTGGCCGGTATAGCTGAAAAAATCAGGGATGGTTACTTCACGCAGCTTGGCATTAACTGTATATGGATTTCACCTATTACCCAAAATCCAAGGACGGCTTATCAGGAGTATCCCGCTCCGCATCGTTGGTACAGCGGTTATCACGGATACTGGCCCATCAGTTTCACTACCGTAGATGACCGATTTGGTAATGCCGCCTCACTTGACACATTAGTTGCGCTCGCACATCGCAATCACATCAAAGTAATTCTTGATTTTGTTTCCAATCACGTTCACGAAGAAAATCCTTTGTATAAAAATCATCCCGAATATTTTGTTCCGGTCGATCTACCCGATGGCCGCAAGAATATACGTATATGGGATGAACATCGCTTAACTACCTGGTTCGATACGTTCATGCCTGACATTGACTATTCCAAACCTGAAGTCGTTAACCTGATGGTGGATAGCAGTGTGTATTGGATTAAACGGTTTAAACTTGATGGCTTCCGACACGATGCTACAAAACATGTTCCCGAAGTATTCTGGAGAGCCTTATCCAAAAAGTTAAAAGAGGAGATTATCTTTCCGGAACAACGCGAGTTATTACAAATTGGAGAAACCTTCGGAAGCAGGGAACTGATTGCATCATACGTATCCGGCGGCATGCAGGATGCGCAGTTTGATTTCAATCTATACTTTGATGCCCGCAGTGTTCTGGCGCTGGATAGCCCTTCATTCCAATTACTCCGTAACTCTATGTATAGCTCCTTCAACTACTATGGGTGGCATTCCCTTATGGGAAATATTACCGGCAACCATGACATTACACGTTTTATTTCGCTGGCCAGCGGTGCCATGACCTTTCAGGAAAATGACCGGGAAGCGGGATGGAACAGAATAATCCGGATTGAGTCACCGGTTGGCTATTACAGACTTATGCAATTACAGACCTTTAATATGACCATGCCCGGAATACCTGTTACATATTATGGTGACGAGATTGGCGACCCGGGAGCAAACGATCCTGACAACCGAAGAATGATGCGTTTTGATAATCTGTTGCAGGAAGAAATGAATGTTAAATCGGTGGTGGAGCGTTTAACCAAATTGCGCAGCGATAATATGGCGCTGCTCTATGGCGACATCGACATCATTGCATGCACCGATACTTATATGGTTTATGTTCGTCACTACTTCGATAAAAATGTGGTGGTGGTATTGAACAAGTCGCGTCAGGGTGATAAAATTGCTGTTACCCTGCCCGACTATGTGAGTCTTAAAAATCCTAAAACGATTTTGGGTCATAAGTTTGATATTACAGGCAATCAGTTGACCGTGGAAATGAGCGCGGTGAGTTTTGAAGTGGTTTATTGATACGTTTTTAATCCTATTTTGTAATTATTTTCATTGTAAATAGATAGAAAAGGGCTTAAATCTAAATCTTGAGGTTAACTGGTATGATAACCGCTACAATTAATCTGGACTATGTATATTTTGAGCTATATCATTGATAATCTGATGTTTAAAATCGAAATTATATACGACATAGCAAAAAAATTCGAGAATTAGATGCATTTGACAGACTGCGAATGGCGCATGAAAGACGACGAACAGCGCATGATGGACTGAAAATGTCAAAAACAGAGCAACGAGTGCTTAAAACAATACTTTAAATGTCAAAAACAGAGCAACGAATGGTTAATACAGAACTGTAAATGTCAAAAACGGAGCAGTGAATGGTTAATACAGGACTTTAAATGTCAAAAACAGGGCAGCGAATTGGCACGGTGAGGTAAAATTACCCTACATGGGTATAAACCAGATAGGTAATTTATTAATATCTGTGACTGTATAAACTAATGCTCTGAATGCAGTGCTCAGTTCATGTATCCATGTCTTAAATAGATTAGCAGCGTTGAGCGAAACGAACACAAATATTAGCAGGCTTCAGCCGATTAAGTCTTATAATGTCAATTCAGTAAAAAATTCAAACAAGATATTATGTTGCTTAACCAACAAATGACCTAATTCAACGGATATTTTTAAACAACATTAAATTTTAGCAATAAAATGACTAAACAATTATTGTAGATTAATAGAATTAACTTACATTCAGGTTCATAAACCTATTGGTTAAGTTAGAGAAATATAGTTAGGTAAGCCCAAGATGTTTATTATTAAAGTACTTAAAACCTAAACTCAATATATTATGAAAACTTCAACTTACCACCCCCAAAAAGCCTCATCTGTATTGCTTTCTCTATGCTGCTTGTTATTTATACTTACAGCAGTTATACCGGAATCTAATGCACAACCCCCCAGTCTCACTATATGTATGAGTCCGGGGAATGCAGGTAATAATAATATAACCGCCTGTGCTGAAATTATAACAGTTACAATTAATAGCAATAACATCCCTAATGGTTCTGTATTGCATTTTGTAGCACCTGACCTTGTAAACATTATTACTATTCCGGCTCCATTTACCGGTTCAACCACTAATGGTAATGCAGTTGACCATACACTCAATTTACCGCAAAATAACTTCAATCTGACTTTTGAATTTATAGTAGAATGCAATGATCAACTACCTCCTAATTTTAATATGCAATGCTATTACATTCATAATGGCATAATCAATTTTGCAACTGCTGCTACTATTGCATGTAGCAATTTTAATATTGCCGGCAACAATAATATTACCTATGGTATTGTGCCACATACATCATTATCACTGACTATAAATCCATCTATACCAAACCTATTGCCGGGTCAACTTTCAACAAGGACATATAACTTAACATTCAATTCACTCAATAATGCGGCTTTTTTAAATCATTTTATAATTAATTATGTGCCTGAAGCAGATATTGTTTTAGTAAATAATACACTTACTTTAAGTAATGGTGGGAATACATTACCTGTTAATATAATTGGAGGTATTATTGAAATCACACCAGCAAATCTTGCCTTGTTAGGGTTTCCAAATGGCATGAGTCCGGGAAATTCCATAACAATATCAGAAAATATAAGGGCAGTATGTTCTCAACAAAATGCAGCACCGCAAACAACTATAACAGTAGATGCCTCTTGTGGTAATATTTGTTCGAATATACTGCAGCAATCTTTAACAGTAGATGTTGATGTTATACAACCTGATAATAATCCCATAGCAGTTAATAATGTACAAATCATACCCGCACAGGTAAATAACCAAAATTGCGTAGCGGGTGAATATATATTGAGCTTTAATTTATCTATAGCAGGTGGTTCAAACAATAATTCCCAATTACATCAGATTTCTTTAACCTATGATAATAATACTGTTTCTGATATTAACTTACCCAACATTACTTTAAATGGTACTCCTATTCAAGGGAGTATAGCGAACGCAACCGCAACAAACATTAACATACTCAACATTCCGATAAATAACAATCCCATAAACGGGTTACATAACACAATGTATAATGGCGGCGCGAATATCAATAATCTTAATAATGTACTTTGGTTTGGAGAAACCCTCACTGTTTCTGTTCCAATTACCATTAACAGTGCATACTTACAGACCTGTGGCAATCAGTTTAATTTGACAACAGACATTGATGTGAGTATTCGTTCTATTTGTGGAGTATTAAACAACGGAGACCCACATATTGATAATATTAATATTCCAATCAATAATCCCATAACATACAATTCAAACAGTACGTGCTTGCCTTATGACCTTGATTTTGGAAACCCTAATGGAGGGATAGCGCAGTTTTATTATGGTTTTAACTTCATTGGCAATACGGATATAGGGCCTTTTGATTTGATGCTTGGCAACACACAGGTATTCACATGTCAAAATGTTACATACAGCTTATGGCTAACACTTCCTGAACTGTCTATTGGTGCAAATCCTATTCCTCAGGCGGTTAACGGTACATTTATACCTGCAGGATTACAGGAAATAGTAATTAACAATTTAAATTTGACTTTAGAAAGTGAGAATATTGTAAATGGTGTTACCTATCAGCAATTTAGTTTTTTGCTGCCTAACAATATAACATTAGCTCAATTATCCAATTCCCAATTGTATTTAAACCTGAATATACCTCCGGGTGGAATTGACTGCCCATTTGATAATGCAACGTTCGGTGTATTAAACTATAGTGTAGAATTAAGAGCTACATGTAACCCATGTGATGAACATTATCGCAGCATTGCATGTGCCAATAACATTATTAACATACACTGCCCGGGGAACTGTGCCGGAACCATACCTTTCACATTAAGTATTGATGAATTTAATATTAATCGTATAAGCTTAGGATGGGCAAACAAGAATGATTTTTTAACCGGTGCAGCCCCCTATAATGGAAACACGCTTTTAAATGCTCTTCAACAGATGAATCCTGCATCTGCCGAGTTTGAATACCATATTCAAACACATAGCGGATATCAGGACGATTTAGTTGAAATTACTGCCCAAGGAGCCAACTTGTCCACAACGCTCACTAATTTAAGATTTGAGTTTTATTACCAGAGTTATAGCAATGCCGGGGGTATAGTTACTTTAAGCGGTGCTGGTGGTGCTGCTGCTGCTTTGACATTATTTGAACCCATAGATGCCAAAATGACCATAACAGGTCCAAACGGCCAGGTAACGGAATATAACTTTGATGCCTCATCGAATGCTAATACACTTTCATATTTATTTCCATATGATAAAAGAAACATTAACGGCAGCGAACAATGGGTTAGAATTCAACAGTTTTCTATAACTCAACCTAACCCTATACCATCAGGTATTATACATTTTACCGGCAGGTTTAGGGTTAGAGGCCCAAGCATTGTTGGAAACTATCCATTGGCATCCATCAGAAGCCAGTTCAGGCACAATTTAACGGAAAATAATAATAACGGCAACAACTTCTGTTGCGACCCCTATGGCGGTGCGTTTAACATTTATGTAATTGGTCACCAATACTATACCAGGATTTTGGGTAGTACAACAGGAGCATTTACACCACAAGGCATCTACAATACATTTGCACCATTAGGAGCCAATACATATGGAGCCGCTTCTGATTGCCGTTACCGTATCATACATGCATTCAGAATAACCGGTGGTTTAGGCGCAGGCGTTAATGAATTCCCATTTGAGTACAGGCCGTATCTCAATATTCCTGAAGATCTGACACAACAGGGAGAACAAATACTTTGTACTTATACTTTTCCAGATGATTATTATAATTTTTTAGAAACAAACCATATGCAGAATATTTGGCAAACTGCAGGCACAAGTTCAATTAATGGCCCAAACGAAACCATCAACATCACCATACCGCCAAATCAAAGAGCGTTTAGTAAAGGAGAAGGAAATGAAACCAATGGTATATTTGACTTTATGGTTGCATTTAGAAAAAGATGTATTACAACACAGACACCCATTAATTTCACATTCAATATACATAGAAATGCTTACGCTGCTGCATCAAATAATTTATTACCTAATAATTTGAATTATTATAATAATAATGAATTTACCATTAATATACAAGCAAATCATTCACATCCTGACCAACCGGTAAGTAATCCCGTAGCTCCTGCCAATCAAACAGTATATGTTCCCTCAGCACAATCATCCAATATTAATATCCTACAAAGCACAATTAAATTTGTTTCTCCAGATGATATTTTATCAGCTTCTCAGACTGTTAGTGTGCCTATTCATTACCAGTATTCCCTACCGCCATCACCGCTCGAAAATTTTTGGGTATGCTATCAGTTAGTGGATGCAGCAGGCACTGTTATTTGGCCAAGCCAGACCGCTAATCCTAATGGACCGTTTATTCAAAGTGTTACGTTTAATCCAGGTATACTTCAGCCTACTGCAATAACATTAAATCATTTCTATTATTTTAATAATGGTTTTGCTACATCAGGGTCTAATCCTTTAGGTGGTCAGGTAGTCATCAATTTCAACTGCAATGCACAGCAACCATTTAATTCCTGCACACTGCGCATAACTTATGGCAATTACTGTACGGCACCTCAAACACCACCTACCAACTGTGCTGAAGCAACAAACGGTAGTTGCGCCACCGCTGTAATTCAGAAAGTAATCATTCATCAAACACCTACTGCTAACCTACAAGCTCTATTTACTACTTCGGGCATCAATTGCTTTAATCTTAATTTTAATCTTACCGTGCAAAACCCATCAAGTTTTGCATTTAACAGCGGTCATCTCATCGTTCAAACACCTCCCGGCCTGTTTCTTCAAACAGCAAACATCCCAAACAATTTTATACCCTACTCGGTTAATACACTCGTTACAAACAATAATACAATTACCGGTTATCAGTTTCCCGATAACACCGGCAATATATTTATAGCACCTTCCGGTTCAGTAACACTAACTTTACAGTTTATACTTGATTGCAGTTTGCTTCCTAATATAGAAGAAACACTCAACGCGCTGTTTATTGGATTAGACCCTTGCCTTAATTTAGTAAACAGCAATTTAATTGCAGCAGTTTTAAATAATAACATAGCCAATATCAATAATGTTTGTTGTATTCAGCAGCCGGTAGTTACAACTTCTCTGAATCCAACTTGCAATATTAACGGAGCCAACATCCATTTAGCTGTTACACCAAATGGCAATACAAATTTTAGTTTCAGTTTATATAATACAAATGGCGTATTGATAAATAGCATCAATGCTACCGGAAACAATGCGGTGTTTGCCGATGTGGAGCCGGGCAACTATTCTGTGTTGGTAGCTTTCGTTAGCGGTACTAATGCCCTTTCTTACATCATACCCAACATACAAGTAGTTGCTATGCCGGTTTGCCCATCTGCGCTTTCGTTTAATGATGAGGCTGTAAGTAATATTGCTGCTTTGTATCCGCAGTTTGATAATACACTGGGTGTTATTCGCATCAATGGCACCTTTACCATAGACCAGGATTTTACATTCGATGCTGCCGATATCATCCTTGGCCCGGGTGCGGTTATAGACATTCTGCCCGGCAACACCCTTACCATCATCAACCAGAGCCACCTGCACGGCTGCTGTGAAATGTGGAGTATGATACATGTGCAAAGCCCAAATGCAAATGGCGATATGGCTACACTTTTTGTAGATGAGAGTTTGATTGAAGATGGTATTCATTCTATACAAGCCGAAGATCAGAGCAATGTGTATTTAACCACCAATACTTTTAATAAAAACTACGTGTCTTTGTTCTTGAATAACACAAGCGGTGTTGGTGGCAACTCGATGGCCGATTGGATAATTGCTGGCAACGAGTTCAGATGCACTCCCGGTCAGTATCTATTAGGAAACACTGTATTCTCTATTCCCTCAGTCAATCAATTACCATTTGCCGGAATACAAACGATAGGTTTCAAAACCTCAATACCAGAGGGCAATCATTTTGAAAAAATGAGATATGGAATACACATGTTGAATTCTACTATACAAATTGGGCCTAAGAATACATTTAAACAAATAAGGAATAACAACATAGCCACACAGGACGGTGTTGCTGTGTTTGCTGATGTAGATGATAACACAGCCGATCATTCTTTACTCATTGATGGAATTTTATATTACAACCCAGCGGCCTATAACTTTCTGAATTGCAGAGTAGGTGTTGAAACACATCACATGAACGTAACTATTAACAGAACCATTGGAAGAGTATTGAACCGTGGTTTTGATATTGGTGAAGGTGCTAAAACTGATATATATGTATATGACAATTTACTTGAAAAAGTAACTATCAAAGGCATTATATTAGACAATAATGATCAGGTAAACAGCATGATAGTTGAGCGCAATAATATTGAAATGACAGGCACTACTAATAGTGTAATAGGTATCCATATTGTAGGCAGTAATTTACCACCCTATACAGGGCCTTATAAAATATTCGCGAATAACATTACAATAAAATCGGGACAGATAGGAATCTATGCTACCACAACAAAGTCATTGGAAATTGCTGAGAACACCGTGCTGGTTCCTGATAATATGCTTTTTGAAAAAGGAATATCGTGTGTTAACAATTCTTCATTAAAACTAAGCTGCAATAATGTTGAGCGTTCAGGATTGGGTGCAACAAGTGTGATTACAACCAACCCTCCCTTACCATTGGGTATAGAGTTAAAAAACACCACCGGTGCAGGCAACATATTTTCATGTAACAGAACAAACAATGTATATGCAGGCATTTGTTTCTTTGGTTCTAATTACAGCCAGTTTACTGCAAATTATATTGGCAACCATAGCCTCGGTTTGTTCTATTCCGCCAATGCTATTACTGGCATACAAACCAATGCAGGAAATAAATTTAGCCCAATTTACGGAACAACAACCGGCATATATGCGGCGTATCACCTGGGTAATAACATAATATATAATCAGTCATTTTATTTTGTAACCAACCTTACCAGCACTGCTAGTTTATACAATCCAAAATCGGTTTATGTAACCAATGCCGGCTATTCTAATCTAAATAATACTTTGGATGATCAGGATTGGTTTACAGAAGTAGGTGGCACCAATGCGCATTGCACGAGCGGTACTTTTTGTGCTGAACCGCAAAGCATTGTTTCAGGAGGTGGAGATAATAATGCCTCAAATTATGATTACAGCATAGCGCAAAACAGTTTGGAGTATGCAAGCTATCAAAGTCAGGAAAAATGGAGCAACGATAAACTGCTCTTGCAAAAACTGTATCAGAATCCAGAACTGTTGGAAGATTCAGTATTGTTGGCTTATAATAATGCCATGCAACAAAGCAGTGCAAGGCTTTATGGCACAACTGCCTTTAACCTAAGTACGGTTAGCCGCTTAGGTGCTGCTGATTCACTTAACGTACTTGAATTGAATAACAATATTAGTGATACTGATAGTTTATTGCAAATACAGACTACTATACTTTACGACTCAACTTCCAATATTGCACAAAAAACAACAGCAAGAGCTGCCTACTATCAGTTGTCTAATAATATCAATCAGTCAAGATCACAAATTAGTGCTATAGTGCTCGCAAACCGAGAAACCAATAATACCAAATACGATAGCATAAGATCAGTGAATGCCACTTTTGTTGATACAGCATTGTATGAACTGAATGAAAAAACAGTGAATGAAATATTTGCAAGCACCCTTGCAAAAATGAATTATGTATTCAGCCCGGCTCAGAAGGCATTACTTTATAGTATTTCCAATCAATGTCCTCTTGCCGGTGGTGATGCTGTTTACAGAGCCAGAGCCTTGTTTACAATATTCGATGATACTACTGATTTTGATGATGCCTATCTCTGCTACCTTGCCAATATGCAGTTTAGGGAAGATGAGATAGTTGATACCATTGATAATGATTTTCTATTAGTGCCCAACCCAACAAGCAACATTACAACCCTCTATTGGAAGCCATCGCAATTAGAGAATACCGTTGTAATAGTGAAAGATTTAATGGGCCGCACTGTTCAACAAACAAGCATAGATTACAAACAAGGCCATGCTCAAATTGATTTAAGTACTTATTCAAGCGGTATTTATTTTATAAGCATTCTTAACAACAACTCGGTTTTATTCAAGTCAAAAATTATCAAGCAATGAAATTAAAAATCATTCTAATCATACTTTCATTTACATCAGCGGTTCAGTCTTTGTTTGCCCAATACCCGCTCGATTTCAAACGCGATAATGTGTGGGTATTCGGGTACAGTTCAAGCCCTGATCAAAAGTTCGGTAACTCGGTAGTTGACTTTAATAATGCAAGTGTTGATACTTATTATGTGGATGGGAATGTGTGGTATAAATTGGAATCTTCAATGGTATGTGATACTGCCGGCTCACTACTTTTACAAAGTTCTGGCTTTTTGATTTACGATAATAATTTTGAAATTGTACCCGATGCCGATAGCTTGAACTGCTGTAACGATGTTTTTGCAGGAAATTATGGATATGGAGGAACCAATATAGATGCAGAAATTTTGGTTCCATTACCAGGTAGCGATAGTATTTATTATTATTTGCATAAAATGACAACGTTAGATTGCCCCTTTACATGTAGTCCTGAATTGAGGCATACCATTATTCATTGCAAAGGTGATAGTTGTTATACAACTGTAAAAGACAGCGGCTTTTTTACGGCCAGTATTTATTCAGGAGGTGGTTACAAAATGTGCCGACACGCTAACGGACGCGATTGGTGGTTTATACAGCGTAATTATAATAACCATAAATTCTATGTGTTTTTATTAGATCCTACAGGAATACATTATTCAAATTCATATTCTTTCCCAGGTTATTTACCTTATGAATATGGACAGAGCGCATTTAGCCCAGATGGCAGTACATTTATACTGGGTGGTTCAAATGGTTACACTGCCGATACCTTATTTATAAGTAAATATGATTTTGACAGATGCACCGGCACCCTGAGCAATAATGAAAAATTATTTTGGGTTGAATCCGATTCTTTTCCTGTATCTGGTTCAGGTTTAAGTTTTTCACCTAATTCAAAATTTCTGTATGTATCAAGCACCTATCACATTTTTCAATTCGATATGAGCAGCAGCAACTGGCAACAAAGCAAAACATTAGTAGCCACTTACGACGGATTTGAAGATAACGGCTGGAGCACTATTTTCTCTCGAATGCAGTTAGCACCTGATGGGAGAATTTATATTGTGGGTGGTAATACTAAATATTTGAATACAATTGACAACCCTGATGAAGAGGGTTTAGCTTGTAATGTGAGCCAACATAGCTTCAAATTACCATCTAAAAACCAGCGTTCCATGCCAAACTTCCCTCCCTACCGCATGGGCCCAATAGATGGCAGCCCTTGCGATACACTGGGTATAGATATAGTAAACAACATAGAAGAAAAATTAGACAACAACACAGAGCCGGTGCGGCTGTACCCAAACCCTGCCACGGATTATATCACACTCTTTATACCGCGCATCACCAAGCAATGGCAATTTGCTTTGTTTGATATTCAGGGTCGCGAGGTCTTGCACATCAAAAGCCGCGGAGCCTTCCGCAGTGTGGATGTATCGCAACTTGCCACAGGGCTATACTTGTGGAAGCTGGTGTATGAAGATGGAAAAAGAGAAAATGGTAAATTGGTGATTCAGCGTTGATGAAATGAATAATAACACAAGTGCAAATGAACAAGGAAGCAAGAATCACGCAGGTTTTCGGCGAAGAGTCAAAAAGCCTGCTGGGACAAAACGGATGCAATCCGCATTATTTTATTGCGCTCGGTTGCAAACCGAGCGCAACGGAGAGAGGGAAGCTGGTGAAGCAGTAATGAATTATTATGATATTAAAAATCTTTTCACATCAATACACCACCGGTAATGTAACAGTGCTGTATTAAATTTACTTTATGCGTAAATCGGCTATGGTGATATTCTTAATGCTTGCGAACTTTAGTTCAAAAGCATTGCCTCCAAGCAGTTATTCCTGTTTACTCCCCCAAATTCGCACTCAGTTCAGAGTCAACACCAGCAGCCCGGCCCGAAGGGGCACGCCATAATCATAAATCTCTTATTAATTAATTATACAATTGATCATTCATTATTCGCTTAACTTCTTCTGCCACTTCCACGCCGTGCGCATCATACTATCAATACTATGTTTCGGCTGCCACTGCAGTAATTGCTGCGCCAGGGTATTATCGGCATAGATCTGCACCACATCTCCCTCACGCCGCGGGCCTACGGTATAATGCAGTTTCTGCTTGCTAACTTTTTCAAATGCCTTAATGGCTTCCAGCACAGAGGTACCCGTGCCACTGCCTAAGTTAATAATCTGATACCTTGGCGCTTTCTTCTCGCGCATCAGATATTGCAGTGCCTTGCTATGTGCGTCGGCTATGTCGCACACATGGATATAATCGCGTATGCAGGTGCCGTCGCGTGTGGGATAATCGTTACCGTGTACTATAAATGACTGGAGTTTGCCGGCAGCAAACTGCGTAATGGCTGGCACCAGATTTTCGGGCTTACCTTTCTGCCATTCACCAATTTGTGCGCTCGGATGAGCACCAACAGGATTGAAATAGCGCAAGGAAATAAATTTTGTTATTTGTTGTTTGCTGATGTCTTCAATTATTTCTTCACCCATTCGTTTGGTGCGTGCATAAGGTGAAGCAATTTTTCCAAGTGTTGTTTGCTCATTTACGGGCATATGATGGAGATCGCCATAAACGGAACATGAACTCGAAAAAATAAAATACGGCACATTATACGACACGGTTACGTCCAACAGATTAACCAAAGACTTAAGATTGTTGTGATAGTATAGGAGCGGCTCTCTCACCGATTCATTTACCGATTTGTAAGCGGCAAAATGAATGATACCACCAAAGGCTTTCTCTTTTTTGAACAACTGTTTTAGCGCCGCCTCATCACATAGGTCTATGGTGTAGTGCTTGACTTTTTTCTGAACGATTTGCTCTACGCCCTTAAGCAGTCGCTTATCGCCGCGTGACAGATTATCAACACAAACCACATCAAATCCTTTTTTGATCAAATCCACCATGGTATGCGAACCAATGTATCCGAGTCCACCGGTTACCAGTATTTTTTTATTCATCAAACAAAAATACATGCTATATAGTGAGATACGTTATCGGATACTACACCCCTAAAACGACTCAGATTCCGTTTGCCCTTCGGTAGATTCTGATTTTCATTTTCACGCTTTTGGTTTTTTTAGAAGTCTTTATAAACTAAAAAGAAAACGATTAGGGATTGATTATTATTTATTAAGCTTAATACACCTGATGGAATAAACAGGCTCGTTGAAGGCATTCTTTGACATATAACATAATCAATCAAATGCTCAAGATAATCCACAGCTTGTCTGATTCAAGAATGGTGCTTGCAAACTAATTCATAAAAATTTTATATAGCCCTATGATTTTATTTTTTTTATTTGCATAAAATACAATATGATGAAAAAAGCTAAACAATGCATTCCCATTCTCGCTTTGGTGGTACTGACCGCCTTAGTTCAATCCGGTTTCTGCCAAAACACATTCCCTTCTTCCGGTTCGGTTGGGATAGGCACAACGACTCCATCCTCTATGCTAACCATCCGACCAACCGGAGCAAACGCATTTGAAATTCGCCCCTCATCCTCAACCACTTCGGTAACCGGTGAGATCCGTATGCTTGAGCTAGCCGCAAACGGCACTAATTATGTCGGATTTAAGGCGCCCTCTTTGATATCAACGAACCAAATTTGGGTATTACCCAGCACTGCAGGTAGCTCCGGGCAAGTACTGGCCAGAAGTACCGGATCCGATTTGGTTTGGTCCACGGTACCCGCTACATCGCTCAATAACCTTACCACCACCTCAATTAATGTTGATCTGATTCCTTCAACCAGCGCTGTCAGGAATCTTGGTTCAAGCACCCTTCGCTGGAATTTGGGTTATTTCAGCGGTGGTGTTGTGGTGGGGAATACCACGGTAAGCACAGCCGGGATGATTCGTTACAATGCGGGTACCTTTCAGGGCTTTAATGGTAGCTCCTGGCTCAACTTAAGTGGAGGAAGTTCAGGAGCAAATACCAGCCTGTCGAACCTCACCACTACTGCAATCAATGTCAATTTGAATCCCTCAGGAACCCGCACTTTAGGCGACAGCTCAAATCCATGGGCAGAAATTTGGTCAAATAAATTACTATCCGGTACAGTAAACGTGGCAGTGTGGAATGCAACCACCAGGAATTTTGCGGCAGGAGGTGGGCGGATAAGCTCAGGTACAACGCTTAATAATAATATACATATTGGATTTAATGCCGGTGGATTAAGTTCGCCCAGTGAATTTGACAACTTCGACAACGTAATCGTTGGAACGAGTTCAGGGTCATCGATTACGAGCGGTTTCTTTAACGTACTCATGGGTTCGAGCGCAGGTGGAGGTCTTACAAGTGGTGGAGGAAATACCTTCATTGGACACCAATCCGGGGTTTCGGTTGGAACCGGTTCCGACAATACCTTGGTTGGAAACGTTTGCGGGTTGGGGCTTGGAAACGGGTCAAACAATTCCTTTCTTGGTCGTTCGGCCGGTACGAACATTACCGAAGGCAACAGTAACGTGTGCATTGGAGCCTACACCACCGCCGGCACAATTGGCTATGCTGCAACGGGCCTTACCCTGGTGGGTGCCAACGCACAAACCAGCGGTTCCTGGAACAATGCTACTGCTATTGGCAATGGTGCTAGTGTAGCTGCAAGTAACAGAGTTAGACTAGGAAATACTGCCATTACCCGCATAAGTGGACAGGTGGGATTTTCTATAGATTCCGACCGCAGACTAAAACAAAACATTAAGAACTATGAACTCGGTTTAGATTTCATCAATAAACTTCGCCCGGTGTCCTATGAATATATTACAAATCCAGAAGGAGGAAATCGCCAGGGTTTTATAGCACAGGAAGTTGAGGACGCTCTGGGAAACCTGCCTTTTGAAGGACTTTGCAAGCCCGAACACGAAGCTGACTTTTATGCCATCAACTATGCAGCTTTTGTTGTACCATTGGTTAATTCGGTACAGGTATTATCCAAGCAAAATGACGAACTGAAAAAGAACAACGAAGCATTAAATCAAACATTAACCAACCTTAACGAACAAATTGATGAGCTAAAAAATCAGATGAAACAATTTGATCAGTCGCTGGCGCAATGCTGTACGGCTCATCAGCCCTCCAATGTGCAGAGCACTTCATCAATTGATGTGCCTGCACTGGAACAAAATGCACCCAATCCTTTTTCGGAACATACCATCATCCGCTATTATATGCCGCTTCAGGCCCAGTCTGCCTCAATAAAAATTTATGCCCTCGATGGCAGTGAACTATTGAGCATACCGGCTACCACTAAAGGTGTTGGATCCGTAACGGTTAACGGCCATTCACTTGCATCCGGTGTTTATGTGTACACCCTAATCATTGATGGTAAAACCATAGATACCAAACAAATGATTCTGACTAAACAGTAACTACTCAATCAGGGTTAAAAAAAAAGACCGCACACGATATGTGCGGTCTTTTTTTTATTTATTACAATTAAAAAACGACGACCAACAAATAATGAATATTGTATTATGTTTGAGGTCATCATAAATTAAACCTAACCAACTATGAGTCAACAAACATCACACCCTAAGGGGCTTTACCTGCTGTTCTTTACAGAAATGTGGGAGCGATTCAGCTATTATGGCATGCGCGCCATATTCATGCTGTTTATTACCAAAGCACTTTATATGGGTAGTGCCGAGGCATCAGAGTTGTATGGGAGTTATACCGGCCTCGTTTATTTAACTCCATTACTCGGCGGATACATCAGCGACCGCTTCTGGGGTAATCGCAGAAGTATTTTTATTGGCGGCCTACTGATGGCCATTGGTCAGTTCTTAATGTTCTTTAGCGCCAGTGCAATCAGCGAGGGCATTCAAAACACTTCGGCTATGAGCCTGATGTGGGCAGGGCTAACTTTTTTGATTATCGGTAACGGTTTTTTTAAACCAAATATTTCCACGATGGTGGGGCAACTATACCCCAAAGGCGATAGTCGTGTAGATGGCGCTTTTACCATTTTTTATATGGGTATCAATCTGGGGGCCTTTTTCTCACCACTGGTATGTGGTGGCCTGGGAGACACAAACAGCATTTTTGATTTTAAATATGGATTCCTTGCCGCCGGTATCGGTATGTTAATCAGCGTAATCTCTTTTGAGCTTTTAAAGAATAAATACCTTATTTCTCCGGAAGGCGAAGCCGTTGGTATGCCTGTAAAGAAACTCGACCTGAAAAATCTGATCTGGATTATCGGCTCGGTTGGTGTTATCTTCCTGTTGCTCAACTTCAAGGATCTGTTTAATTCCGACTCCGATGTTATCGGATACCTGATTTATTCTTCTATGATCATCATGCCGATCATCATTTTTGCCGACCGATCTTTAGTTTTTGAAGAAAAACAACGCATCAGCGTCATCTTCATACTGGCTTTCTTTGTCATTTTCTTCTGGGCCTGTTTTGAACAGGCAGGAGCATCGCTTACGCTATTTGCTGATGCACAAACAGACCGACACATCTTCGGATGGGAAATGCCGGCCTCTTATTTTCAATCGATTAATCCGCTAGCCATCATCTTGCTCGCACCATTATTTTCGTCCCTTTGGCTTGGACTGAATGCACGAGGCCTAGAACCTTCCAGCCCTGCTAAAATGGCCATAGGCCTTTTACTTCTGTCATTGGGTTACATCGTAATTGCATTTGGTGTGTACGGGGTTGATGCGGCCACGAGAATCAGTTTGTGGTGGCTCGTAGCCTTATACCTTTTACATACTATGGGTGAACTATGTCTCTCTCCTATCGGATTAAGTATGGTATCCAAATTATCTCCGGCTCGGTTAAGTTCACTCCTGATGGGCACCTGGTTTTTAGCTAATGCAGCCGCAAATAAATTTGCGGGCACATTAAGTGCACTCATTCCTCCCGGTGCCGGAGAATCTGCCTCCTCAACCAAGATTCCTGTATTTATGGGTATTGAAATCAGTAATTTGTTTACGTTCTTCTGCGTCTTTATCATACTCAGCGGTGGTGCCGCAATGGTTTTATTTGGTTTATATCGCTGGCTTGGTAAACGGATGCACGGCGTTCGTTAAATCACCCTTAACAGCTATACATAAAAAAACCGCTGATTGCACAGCGGTTTTTTTATGCGTGTATTTACAATCCTCAAATTATGACAAAAAGGCCATAAGGTAAATATCGATGGTTAAGAACAACACGAACAAGAGATGATACCATTCAGCCTTGGTTAAATTCAGAGCCAGTTTGCGTTGATCGTTGCGTTCCTCTCGCAAGAAATCGGTGATTGATTTAATTGTTTTCATGGTTAATGTATAGATTAGAATACATCATACCGCATTGAGAATAAAAATGTTTCAAATAATGAATTATTATTTGCCGGGAACCTGACCGCCCATCATCTGCATTAATTGCTCCGGCTTGAGCTCCTGATAGCCATCGGGTATGGTGAACTGACTATCAGATACAGTACTTAAATCCACCTTAGTTGCTGTTGCCTTCATCTTCATACCGTTTCTGGTCATATCAAATTCCATAGGACATCCGCCTTTAAACTTAGTGTACTGAATCTGATCGCAGGCGTTCAATTGTAGGTCGCTGCAATACCAGATATTAAAGACATCTTTATCTTTTGTTTTGATGATAGCTCGCTTGCAGGTATAACCGGCAATTTGTTTAGTATCATTGGTATAATCCACCTCATAATCGTTTTCGTTCATTTTGGTCTTTTGAATATCCTCGTTAGTCATTGGAATTTTAAATTTATTCCCCATATACTCCATCAGGGAATAGGTTTTATCACCGGTATTTATAGAAGACATTTTCATCATACCCAAATCCATGTCGGTACGTGATTTTTTATCTTTAAAGGTCATAACCCAGGTCATGTTCTGCATCATAGATTTGGTTTGTGCATCCAATCCATCAATATCCATACGATACGTGATTGACCCATTTTGTTGCGCTAAAACGGTTGACGTAATCAATAACAGCGTAAGGAGTAGTTTTAAATTTTTCATGATTTACCAGTTTATTTTTTGTTTGTTTAAAAATGAGGTAATGCCTTTTTTACAATCCGAAGTTGCCCGCGTTTCGGCATTTTGTCTTGCCGCATATTCCAAAGCATCGGCTAATGGCAAATGCCTGATTTCGGCAAACATCTGTTTGATACGACGCACCGAATCACCGGAGGCTTCCTGAATCAACTGAAGGCAACAAGTATCGGCTAGCTGATAGAGCATATCCCGCTCAACCACTTCGTTGATTAACCCGATGTGCACAGCGTCTGCGGCAGAAATGAGTTTACCACTCAGCATCAGTTCACGTGCTTTGGTTTCACCGATTTTCCTGATCAGAAAAACCATAACTATAGCCGGCACAAAACCAATTTTTACTTCGGTGTAACCGAACAGAGCTTCGGGAACCGACATGCAGATATCGCAAACCGTTGCCAAACCGCAACCTCCGGCAATAGCATGTCCCTGAATGGCGGCAACAACGGCCTTAGGTCCTGCATAAATCATTCGGAACAATGCCGCAAGTTGTGCGGAGTCAGCAAGATTCTCTTCAAAGGTATTGGTCTGCAGTTGTTGTAAATAGTGCAAATCGGCACCGGCGCTGAATACCTCGCCTTCTGCACGAAGCTGTATGACTTTAACCTGTTCGTTATTATACATGGATACCAGGGCTTCGGTGAGTTGTAATACCACGTAATCGTTCAGTGCATTGCGTTTTTCTGCCCGGCACAAGGTGATATATCCGATGCGATTATTGATTGTAGTTTTAATCAGAGCGTCCATGTATCGTGGTCAAAGGTATATATAAGGTATTGTATATGTCAAGATTTTCTTTGTTAATATTCCATACGCATTGATTATGAATAGATGCCCGATCTAAAGAATCAATGCGAATAAGTAACCCATCCTTTTGGGTTTGAATCTCACAAAGTGAACTATTTAATCCGGTTTGTGTGAACGTAAACCAATCCGATCTAATCTGATTATTTGAATGGCTTCCGTAAGGAACACAAATAATTTCATTGGCATATTCTTTAAGGAAATACTGCTTCAGATATCGGTCCGTATGGTTTTTAGTCATATCCAGGTTATAGGGATACATAACAATGGCCTTATCCCGATTGCGAATCGTGGCCAGAGGGTACTTCCCAACAGAGAATACCTGCACATACTGTTTGGATGATTTTTGAAAATAAGACCAGTTACCGAGTGCAATAATCAACACTAACGCTATCAAAGCACTCCGCAGGTACTTAGGATTGTTTGAACTCAGATAAGAAGTACCCAACAAAACTGCTATAAACAAGAGCACCGCGGCTAATGCAGTAAAAGAACGAATATGCACCAGGGCCATAGGAAAGGTTTGAATAAATGCTATGGCCTCATTAACACCGGTTACAATAACCGATATCAGGTGCCCAACCGGATACATAATGCCTGGGAAAAAACTCAACGCAATCAAGAGAATGAGCGCATAGATAACCATAGTCAGAACTGGAACCACGATCAGATTGGCTAAAAGAAAATGTACAGGGATCTGATTAAAATAATACAGAATCAGTGGCATTGTAAACAATTGAGCCGCCAGAGAAACGCTAACCATCTTCACGACATAATCGAGTATCGGATTGGGTGTATGTAGCCGATCATAGAGTACAGGTTGCATCACAATTATTCCCCATACGGCAAAGAATGAAAGCTGAAAACCAACATCAAACAGGATTAAGGGATTATGTATAAGTAAAACAAATGCCGATGCAAATAAAATATTAAGCGTTACCATCGGACGTTTCAGGTAGTGGCAACAAGCAACGAAAGTAATCATGGCCGATGCACGCACCACACTTGAAGATAAGCCCGTAACCAAGGCGAAGAGCCATATAAAAAGCAGCGTACATATTAACGCCGACAAACGAAATCGTTTTTGAAGTCCGGAAGCATTAAATAAAAATTGAATCAATAAATAAATGAGCCCTACATGCATACCGGAAACGGCCAGTATATGTATAACTCCGGCAGAGGCATATGCCTCCTCCAGATCATCACGCAACTGCTCTCTCGCTCCAAGCAACAAAGAGGTGCATACCGCCGCGGCACCGGGATCCGGCACATAGGTGCGTATTATCTGTAAACAATAATTACGTATAGAAATAGCGAGCGCGATGAGATCTGTGCCGGTGAACGCCTTAGCGATCTGATAGTCTTTATCCGTAAGATACCCGGTTTCATATATGCCTTTATTCCTTAATATGAATTGATAATTAACCGCATGAGGATTGGGGTTCGTATCAACAGCCCGAAGGGTGTTGCGACATAGAATTTCATCACCGTAACGAATGGATTTACCTTTATCGGTTACTGATACATAAAGTAGGCATTTAGCCCGAATTGATGCATATCGTGTACCATCGGTAGTTGATAAAATGGTTGCAACTATTTTGATACTACGCTCCCGGATCATTGGTTCCTCAGTAACCTTAACTGTAAGATGCGAGTATCTGGGCAGGGTAAGATAGGAGGCATTGGACCGAACTGTTGCAGACATAACAAGCATACCCGAAATCAAAACAAGAAGCATCAGTAAACAACCATAAACAAATTGCCATCGATACATCCACGATACAGGCAGTTTGGCATATGTAGTTATCAGTACCAAGCTAATAGTCATTGCTATAAACAAGGGATAAACTGATGGTATCGGAAAGACATAAGCCAATAACAAACCGATCACAAAAACCGGCAACAGTCGAATGAATATTACTTCCCGGATATGGCCCGACATAGCCTACACAAAATAAAAAAAGCACCTCATTATGAGGTGCTTTTTGAAAAGATTATTTGTATGGATTACTTCTTAATAATACGTTTGGTAACGGTTCCGTCATTGTTGCTCACTTCAACCATATAAACACCTGAGGCAAGACCGTTAAGGCTTAATTGTATGGTTTGGTTTTGAGCCATGGTGCTGATAACCTGCTGGCCTAATACGTTCATCACGCGTACCGTGCTTCCGTTTAATTTTTCACTATTAACTGTAATGAAGTCAACGGCAGGATTAGGGCTTACACGAACATCGTAACTCGCTTTGTTAATATTATTAATACTGTTGATTTTATCATACTGAAACTCACTGTCATCAAAGCTGACGTTATTAAAATAGTGGAACTCAACCGGATCATCAGCAGAACCACTGATGTTGAATTTAGTAATTACAACCGGTATGGTTGAGGTAGTACCATTACGGAAAGCCGCAAACCCGACTGAAGGGAAAGTACAGGCTCCTGACCATGTTAAATCATCAGTTGTAAAGTTTTTACCTAATGTCCATAATTTAGAATCAACATTGTAACCGCAAGCTAAAACGTCTGGAATCGTATTGTCGCCTCCCGCATTCAGTGGTGAATCAGACCATTCCACAAACACGCGACTTCCGTCTGGTGTGGTACAAGCTTGCACACGATTATCCTGAGAATAATCTCCGGTTGATGTAGTTGCTAATATGCCACGGAATGTTAAAATCGTATCAACCCAAATTGGAAAAAATTGCTGTGTAGCATTTGAGTAAGTAAAGTCATACAAATTAAGGTTTAAGCCACTTTGAATAGAATATTCGTTACCTGAACCTATAACATTGAACAAATGCGGATCACCATTTTTATCCACAACCAGGTTAGGTTCAAATGCAGCGGTTGGTATTCCGCTTCCGTTCACGTTATCCAGCCTGTTTGTTATAGTTGGGTAAGTGGACATATCCATTATGAATGGACCCTGCCAGGTATTACCACCATCTGTTGTTTTGTAGAAGTATGGTTCAAAAACTTTATTAGCTGTAAAGTTACCGAAGGAGGCAATCCAACCGAACTGACCTGTTGGGTCAAAAGCAATAAGCGGAGTAAGTTTGTTAATCGTATCGTTAATGTTGGCAAAACCGGGATATAACCGATTGTAAACCGACCAGTCGCAGTCATTGGTATTTTCATTCCATACTCCCTTGTAAACAACAATTGCAGAGTCAAGAACTCCAAATTTAAATTCATTACCTACTGCCCAATATTCACCGGCCAAACCTCTGCAAAGTGAATAGGTAATGGTTACATTACTCTCATTGATGGTATCATTATTTTCTGTAGCACCGGTTAGCGCACCATCCAGTTTTGAAACACCAGTGCTGATACCTTCCCATATTTCATTACCGGAACCGTTTCCGTTGTGCCAGCTACCTAAATAGATTAACCAAGCATTGTTGACGTCGGTATTTCCGGCAGGGTTGCGAATAATAGCGTTTGGATAGCGGGCGTTTACACCACCGGCAATACCGGTAGCTGATGGATTCAAAGGGCCTACCTCAGTCGTAAACGTCTGACCACCATCCGTAGAGATGGCATAACGGTATTGAGAAGTGGTTTGTCCGTTTGTAGCCGGGTCGTTACGGTGTATGAACACCACAGTATTCAGTTCGTTTATGATGTCGATGTTGTTTACCTCAGGAGATAAGGTTCCGAATGCGTTACCCGATTTACCGATTAATTGCGAGTTAACTGCACGTCCAGATCCTTGTGAAGGGCTCTGAACAGGACTGCCCTCGTTAGATAATTGCGATACATAATCAGGAGACTCCAGAAAATGACTTGGAGGTAATTGTTTCATTGGCCTTGGATCCTGCGCCAACGCTACACTGCTCAACAAAGTGAAGAGAATAAGAATGTTTACGTGTTTCATGCTGTATTTAGTTTTTGTTTGTTGTTTGTTAGTATGCGAATATAATTAACCCTAACTATATAAAAGAGGTTTAACAATGTTTTACTATTATTTCAGCAATATTTTAATGCAACAAGGACTCGTTGGTTATCAACCGATAATCTGAGTCTGTAAAGAAACAATTCGGTTACTTCTTTCTGTTTTTGAGTTGCTGTTGCTGTTGTTTTTGCATCTCCTCTAACCGGGCCATAAAACCGGATTTTTTAGGCGTTTTTTTCTTGTTCTCCTGTATCTGTTTGTGAATGGCCTCCTCATCAATAAAAAATCGTTGGATTATCCATTGCTGACCAAACGATATAACGTTAGACAAGAAGTAATAATAGGTAAGACCGGATGACAAATTGTTAAAAATACCGAGCAGCATAACCGGAAAGATGTAGGCCATATATTTCATTTGACCACTTACGCCGGTAAGCTGATTATTGTATATGGCAAACAAAATGGAACTAGCCGTCATAAGTAAGGTGAACAGGCTCACGTGATTACCATAAAAAGGGATATCGAAACCAAAGTCGTATATGCTATCATAGGTTGATAAATCCTGCACCCACAAGAAGGCTTGTTGACGAAGCTCAATCGACACCGGGAAGAAACTATACATCGCTATCAGGATGGGCATCTGAAGTAACATAGGAATACAACCGCCTAATGGATTCACACCGGCTTTCTGAAATAGTTTTAATTGTTCTTGTCCAAATCGGGTCTGATCATCGGCATATTTTTCTTTCAGTTCATCGATCTCAGGCTTTAAAACCCGCATCTTGGCCGCAGAGAGGAGCGAACGTTGTGTAAGCGGAAACAAAATGATCTTGAGCAGGATGGTCATAATCAGGATGATGATGCCGTAGCTACCGATGTAATCATTAAAAAAGTTAAATACCGGAATAATAAACCATCGATTAACCGGACGGGAGAACCAACCGAAAATACCCCACCCCAGCGGAATGATATTTTCCAGCTCAATATCGAAATCCTTCAGACCATAATAGGAATTGGGGCCGTAGTACAAATCAAAATTAAATTCAGCATTGGTGTAAGGTTTATAGTTCAGTGCAAATTCGCTTTCGTACGCTTTGAGCACCCCCGTTTTATCCTGGTCTTTAATCTTGATGTTACCGCTTTCGTAACCATTTTTAGTGATGATGGTTGAGTTAAAATACTGTTGTTTAAAGGAGAGCCAATCCACGGCAACCGGAATATTTTTCTCTTCGCTTGTTCCCTCACTAATATGATCAACCTCATCGTTGGTATAACGGAAGTAGATACTTGAATTGGTTATTTCATTGTCTTTTGCCTTCTCCACATTGTTAAGGCTACAATTCCAAATCTGAAGAATACGTTGCAGGTCATTAACCTGGCCTTTTACAGCTAATTTTTTATTGAAGAGGTAACGGTCTCCGCGTAAGGAATAGGTAATGCTGATTTCTTTATTGTCGGGTGTGGTATGTGTGAAGGTGATACTGGATGAATCCGCACCTTTTACCTGCAAGGATTCGCGATCAGCCGTGAATGATAACGCAGATGAATTCCATTCTTTGCTTCCTGCTATAAACACATAAGCAAACTGATTATTTTCTTCCTGAAATAAACGGAGTGGCTTTTTATCCCACGTTTTATAGTTCTTGAGAAGAACCTCTGTAACAGCGGCCCCCTTGCTACTTACCGTTACTTTAATTTTATCATTTTCCAACGTGTAGTATCGAGCCGGGGTTTGTAAAGTACTGTCGGTAAGAGGTGTTTCGGTTTTAGTTAGGCTATCATTTTTAATTACGGCAGAGTCGTTTTTGGACAGCTCTAATTGCTCTTTTTGCTTAACCTGAGCTATGGAGTCTGCTGTTTTATTTCTTTTTTTAATCTCATCTTCCGACGGAGAGTTGTAAATGCTGAATACAACCAACAGAATACCAATGAGTATAAAACCAATGATTGAATTTTTATCGAGTGACTGCACGCCTGCTATAATTTAATGGGCAATATTAAGCATATATATGCGATTGTCACAAGCCCTTAACTTATGCCAATAGATTCTGTTTCACGTTTTTTTCTGTAATCCATGGCGGCCTTGATAAACTTAACAAATAATGGGTGCGGATTATCTACCGTACTCTTAAGCTCCGGATGGTATTGCACGCCAATAAAAAACGGATGTTTTTTATGTTCAACAATTTCAACGAGGCCTGTATCCGGATTAGTTCCCGTAGCCATAAGGCCATTTTCCTCAAACAGATCCAGATACTTATTATTCATCTCCCAACGATGACGATGACGTTCATAAATCAAGGTGCTGTTGTATATCTGATAGGCTTTCGTATTTTTCTTGATCTGACACTGATAGGCACCTAAACGCATGGTACCTCCTTTCTGGTTTACTTTTTTCTGCGACTCCATGATATCAATTACCGGGTAATCGGTATCGGGATTCATTTCGGTAGAGTGCGCCTGTTGCCAGCCCATTACATTTCGGGCAAACTCAATTACGGAGCATTGCATACCTAAACAAATACCAAAGAAGGGCAGGTTGTTTTCTCTTGCATATTTGATGGCCGCTATTTTACCTTCAACACCTCTAATGCCAAAACCCGGAGCAACAAGAATACCATTGAGAGGCCCCAGCAGTTGTGCAACATTTTCAGGCGTAATCGTCTCCGACTGTATGGATACTACTTTTACCTTACATTCATTAGTAGTGCCTGAATGAATAAAGGCTTCGTGTATAGACTTGTAGGCGTCCTGTAATTCCACATACTTACCGATTAAGCCTACAGTAACTTCGTGCAATGGATTTTTCAACTTGCCCAAAAACTCTTTCCACTTGTCCAGATTGGGTTCTTCTTTAGAGGTAAGTTTGAGTTTGCCCATAACAGTTTTGTCAAGACCTTCCTTCAACATCAGCAAGGGCACATCGTATATAGTCTCCGCATCGATGCTTTCAATAACCGCATTAATCGTTACGTTACAGAATAGCGCTATCTTTCTTCGCATCTCTTTATTCACCGGATACTCTGTTCGGCAAACCAGTATGTCCGGTTGCACACCAATCTCGAGCAGTTCTTTAACGGAATGTTGTGTTGGCTTCGTTTTTAATTCTTTTGCGGCTTTGAGATACGGTATCAGGGTTAGGTGTATAACCAAACAATTGTTTGAGCCAAGTTCCCACTTTAGCTGTCTTACGGTTTCAATGTAAGGTAAGGATTCAATATCACCAACCGTACCGCCAATCTCCGTGATTACAACATCGTAGCGATCCTGATGACCGAGCAGTAAGATTCTGCGTTTAATTTCATCGGTAATGTGTGGCACCACCTGAACGGTTTTACCCAAATAAGCACCTTCGCGCTCCTTGTTGATTACATACTGATATATTCTTCCGGTGGTCACATTATTGGCCTGCGACGTCGGGATATTCAAAAAACGTTCGTAATGACCCAGATCCAGATCGGTTTCAGCGCCGTCATCTGTAACATAGCACTCACCGTGTTCATAAGGGTTTAATGTACCCGGATCGACATTGATATAGGGATCAAATTTCTGTATGGTTACGCTGAACCCTCTTGCCTGAAGAAGTTTAGCGAGTGATGCGGAGATGATTCCTTTCCCTAAGGATGAGGTAACTCCTCCCGTAACGAATATAAATTTAGTCATTGAATGTTTTGTTACGGGCTTCAAAGGTATCTTTTAATGTGGTATCAACAACAATTAAAAGCTTATTTCAATCGTTATATGAAAAAAAAGTATGATGAGAACGAAATGCTTATTAATCCTGCTGTTGCAGTGGACCTTAGCCTATTCTCAATCTATTGACATTGAACAGGCGGTAAAGAATAAATTAATAGTTGTTGATGCTTCAATAAACAGCACACCTATCAACGGGCATTATGTGGCCGGATTCAGTGGTGAATGTATTCAACTTAAAGTTAAAAATATATCGAATGCATACCGAGAAATTGTGCTATCGGCAGGTCAGTTTCTTGTGCCTGAAGATTCCAATCAGCAAAGAATGCTGAACACCTTGGCAGTTACCTATAAACTAAATCCAGGTCAGGAGGTATCGAAAAGAATTACGGCTTTTTGTTCACAGGCAGATAAAGTCTCACCTTCACAAACACAAAAACTTACTCTGCATAATAAAGCAAATGGTAACCTGTTAAAGCTTGCAGTATTTATTGATGAGAAAAAAATTAAATCCGTTGCGGCACAAGAAGCCATATGGGCTTTAGCGGCTAATCACCGGTACCATATTGATCGTGATAATCCCGATTCGGGTCTGTTATATGGTTTTATGAAAACGAATCTGAATTTTAAGCCCGATACAACCAGTTACCACTCATACCGACACTCAGCAGCTATGGAATGGATTCGTACCGTAAGAATAAAAGTGGAGTACGAAATGGGGCGTAAATCAAAGATGCGAGTAGTCGTACTTAATGAAAAATTAGAAATTCTGAAAATGATCGTCGATAATCAGGTTCAGGAAAGCGGGGTTTATACCTACAACACCACGTTGCGAATTCCGATAGACCGTGAAATAACTGAGGATCAATATTGTATTGTTCGCTATTTCAAAGACGATGTGCAGCTATGTGAAAGGCGTTACAAACTCAGTAGATACAACGAATAAATAATAAAGCCCCGTGTCCGGGGCTTTATTCAAAAACAAATATTAAACAACAAACAACAAACGTTATTTCATCAGTTTAAACGCACTAAAGATTGATTTCATGCTATAATCCTGTTCAGCCAGCGCCTTGGGTAACTCTTCGGCTATCGTTTTAATCAACCGTTCTATATCTTCGGGCTGGTTATGCAACGTAATTGGCATGCGCAGACCGGTCCTGTTGTATGATACACTTGGAAAAACAGACAGATTTACATAAAAGCCCTTATCCATCAGGCGACGAACCATACTGTAACCAACCGTTGGCTTACCAACACCTATAAAGAAAATTGGTGAATCGTTGGGATGTACCACAGGCAACTCATATTCTTTAGCAAGATAATTGAACAGGTCAACACGCTCTTTAAGTCCCTGTTGCAACGTGTCAATCTCCGGCGACAGATGAATTCTTGCCGAGGCTATGGATGCTCCGAGTACCGGATTCGTAATCGGTCCGGAGAAAATATGCGTGCTTCCACAGTTGCGTGCTTTTTGTCTGAGCTCTTCCGTTGGAAATATGGAAACACCGCCGGACGTGCCAAACCCTTTAATCATAGACACCACAACAATCAAGCGTGGGTGCTTGGGCATCTTACTTTTAATATAGCCCATACCATTTTTACCGGCCCAACTCATACCGTGAGCATCGTCGATATATAAATGGAGTTGTTCGTATTCATCCAGTAAACGTTGGAGATCGGCAGTTGGAGCGTAATCACCATACATGGAATACACACCATCAGCCATATACCAAATCTTATCGTGCTTGTCCTTCAGGTCTTGTATTCGCTCCTCAAGAATATCCATTCGATTATGGCGTATTTTTTCAATAGGGATATTTCGCTGACGCAATAATTCTACAGCGTTATGCACGCAGTTGTGTACCTGAATATCCAGAATTACGGCATCATTATCTCCCACCAATACCGGGATATTTGAAGCGTGAGCCAACGTGGTGGACACAGAAACTAATGCCGGCGATTCAAATAATTTTGTCAGCAATCGCTCTAATTCCGGGTAAAGATAAATGGAAGCAAAAGCTCTCGATACCGACATCACAATGCCATATTTGTCTATTGCATCAATTGCGGCGGCTTTGAGTCGCACATCAGTTTCAAGACCGAGGTAACTGCAATTTCCGAAGTTAAGCACCTCATCTCCATTAACGATAAACGAACGACCATTTATCCGTTGATCTTCGATGACCAAATGGGCTATACCCATACCCGCAACTGTGGAGGTAATCTGATCGACAATCCGCAGGTTTTGCTCATGGTTGGTGAGATGCTTAGCCATAGATTATTAATTTTAGTTAAGTAAATATTGCCAAAAAATAAACTGTGGTGAGAAATAACTAAGTGCCACTTTAGCACATTATCAAATATTCGTATAGTTTAGTAAACACCTATTATTTAATAATAGCTACACCATTTTATACTTCTATCCTATTTTTTTGTAACAATCTGAGTTTATATGGGTAATACGGTTAGCTCGAATAAGCTATGGATTTAACCCTGTTTAATCATAATAAAAAACATAAATCAATAAGCCTCTCCAACAAGAAGTCCTCCATAATAACTATGGAACACATTTATCTGCTTCTTGCCGGTATTATCTATGCCATCAACGGCTACGTATATTATTCATCAAACCTCATCGGTTTTTTCGTTTTATTAATCAACATTTTTTTTGCTGTAGCCTTTATTGTTACAGTTATTTTATCCTTATTTATCCGGTTCTTCGACAAACATTTATTTAAAATATTACAGGCGAGCTTATATCTGATAATGGTTCAATCCATTTTTGAGTCCAGTACTTACAAGCACGACTTTAACCATATTATCGGTTTGCTGGTGATTTACATGGTATGTTCTATGCCTTTTAAATCGAATACGTCTTTATATGTGTTTCTTGCAATTAACTTTCTGATGGTGAGTGCTTCAACATTTTTTGTTGAGAACCCGTTGATGTCGAATGAGGTAATTATTCTGGCATTTTTTACAGGAGGAGTCGTATCTGTGGTTTCAATTGGCAGTCGGTTGCGCACACAACAGAAACTTAAACAAAATGAACAGTTTTTTAAAGATATGTTTAACGAATCGGCAGGTGCAAATTTTCTTACCGATTTGCAATCGATGAAAACCGTATCGTGCAATAAAAAAGCTATTGAGATGTTTGAGGCTTCTGACGAAAACGAACTGAACGGTGTCGATATCCAGTTATTTCAGCTAAGCACATTCACCAGGGATGAAATGGAAGCTATTAAAACTGAACTCAAGGATAACTGGGGGTGGTCCAGAGAAATAGAATTTAAAACGCTTACAGGTCAAACCTTTTGGGGGAACCTGGAATACCGCATCGTGCAGTTTCAGAATAATTCCTTTCTGCAAATTCGAATTACAGACATATCGGAACGTATTCGTCTCGAACAATTATTACGTACCGAAAAGGCAACACTTGAACTGGCCTCACAGACGGAGGGCTTAGAGAAACCGGTACTTAATCTGTTGGCTAACATTGAAAAGATTTGCCCGGGGATGCGTTGCGCCTTGCTTTTCTATGATGAACACGATCGATCCCTGTCATTTGGATACAGCAGTTCACTAAACAGAACCTTTGTCAATAATTTGGAACTGTATTCGATGAATTCAGGAACCGGATTAACCAATACCGCCGCTATGACGCGCAAGCCGGTTGAATTGAACGAACTGAATATGAACTCGCTTGCATCACACGCCGATGGCTTAATCAATATCAATCATTTGGTTGCCTGCCATGCCTACCCTATTCTTTCCGAAACGGATACAGTGCTTGGTGTGCTGGCTGTATATTTCTACGATCATGTTAAACGAAATGGTCAGGAACTGGAGATGATAACACGTATGACTAATATCTGCAGGATACTCCTGGTAAAAGAAAAAACAATTCAGGAGAACAAAAACTATCTGAATACCCTGCAGGTCAAAAACAATGAACTCAAAAAAACTAATGATGAATTAGACCGATTCGTGTATAGCACTTCGCACGATTTAAGGGTTCCACTCACGAATGTGATGGGCCTTATCGACATAACTGAAATGAGCATAAATGACGAGGCCCCAAAAAAATATCTCGCATTGATGCGACAGAGTGTGGTTGCTTTAGATGATGTGATAAGAGGCATTTTGGATTATTCCCGCAATGCAAGAGCTGAAATAAGTATGGAAGAAGTCAATATCCGAAAGATGGTTGACGATGTTAAGGAAGCCGTTAAATATCATCATCATGCCAACGCCATTGACTTTAGAATATTTATCAACGAACAGATCCCTCTTTACACAGATAAACAGCGTTTGTTTGTTATTTTAAATAATCTGGTTTCTAACGCTATCAAATACTTCAATCAACAGGAGGCGCATCCGTTCATTAGTATCGTGGTGCAAATCAATACAGAGCGTGCATTAATCTTTATTGAAGATAATGGCATTGGCATTCCGGAGGCTTATCACGAAAAGGTCTTTGAAATGTTCTACAGAGCCAGTTCACAGGCAAACGGGAGTGGTCTCGGGCTCTATATTCTCAAAGAGACATTGAACCGATTAAATGGAAAAATTAGTGTAGTTTCGGGTGCTGATATTGGAACAACTTTCATTGTTGAAATTCCAAATCACATTAACGAATACAACAATAAAGCCATTGCCTAAATACAATAATGTATTGCTAATCGATGACAATGAAGTCAATAACCTGCTTCACGAACGGTTAATTGAACTATCTGATTTTGGCAAACACGTAAAGGTTATTCAACATGCTCCCGATGCCATTCAATATCTGCTTCAAGTAGCCAATCAACCGGAATCCATACCTGATATTATATTCCTCGATATCCGAATGCCCATCATGGACGGCTTTGGTTTTTTAGATGCGTTCCAAAAAATGCCCGACAGCATCAGACGAAACACTAAAATTATATTACTATCCTCTACGCTTGACCCTAATGATAATGCCCGGGCGGCTTTGTACCCCGAGGTTATTAAAATGATGATCAAGCCTCTGAATATGGGTCAGCTTGCATCGCTATAAACCATTTTTCTCCTCCTTAAAAAATATAAATTCGTGGTGTCCGTTTCCATGATACAATCCATCAATCCATACAACGCAGAAGTCTTGTTTCAGAGATCCCCTTTAACGATTTCGGAGACGGCCTCTATAATAGAACAGTGCAGAACAGCTTCTGATTCATGGCAACATCAATCTATCCGGGAGCGCTCTGCAGTAATTAAACGGATTGGAGAACTGCTTCGGCGTGAAAAATCAATGCTATCACAACTCATATCCCGGGAGATGGGTAAACTGATACATGAGAGTATCGCTGAGATCGAAAAATGTGCTCATCTGTGTGATTACTATGCTGAAAACAGTGAATCACTTTTACAGGATGATTTACTACAAACTCGATTCTCGAAAGCGGTTATCCGATATCAACCCCTTGGAGTTATCATGGGAATCATGCCGTGGAACTTTCCGTTTTGGCAGGTCATCCGTTTTGCCGTTCCCGTATTGATTTCAGGTAATACGATTGTGCTCAAACACGCATCGAATGTTTCACTGTGCTCACTCGCGCTTGAAGAACTGTTCTCAAGAGCATATCCCGATGGGGCAATCTTTAAATCACTACTCATTCGCGGTAAAGACACCGAACAAGTACTTCGGGAGGGTTATGTAAATGGCGTAAGTGTAACCGGAAGTGAGCAAACCGGGCGATCAGTAGGAGAAGCCGCAGGAGCATCGATCATAAAACAGGTATATGAACTCGGCGGCAATGATGCCTTTATCGTTTTTGAGGATGTTGACCTGGAATACGTGGCAAAAGCCGCAGTAAAGTCAAGACTGATCAACTGCGGACAATCCTGTATTTCTGCTAAACGTTTTATGATCCAAAACTCGGTCTATGATGAATTCCTGGACATTTACAAAAGCGAATTAAAGCAATTTACTTTTGGCAATCCACTACATACGGAGTCAAATCTTGCGCCATTAGCTACATCAGCTTTTGCCGACGCACTGACCTCAACAATAAAACAAGCCTCTGCCCATGGCGCTGAAACGCTGAATCCTTTTCATCGCGATGGCGCATTCATTGCACCTAACTTGCTCCTGAATGTTGATGAAAGGAATCCGGTTTATGATGAAGAATTATTCGGGCCTATTGGTATGGTGCACCGATTTAATCGTTCAGACGATGCCATTAACCTGGCGAATCATTCCCGCTTCGGATTGAGTGCATCGGTTTGGACTATGGACATAAAGCGGGCTGATTATGTAGCCAACGCTATCAAATCCGGCTCGGTTTTCATTAATATGTACCCCCAATCTGATGCGGCTGTTCCATTTGGCGGAATCAAGTGCTCGGGTTATGGTCGCGAAATGGGACGCGATGGCCTGCTTGAATTCACGAATAAAAAAGCTATTATCATACCGTAACCGGAGCAGATTGATAACGGATCGATTCTAACACCAGCTTAATAACAAAGAACATATTCCTACGATCAAGAACATAACTTAGCCAAAAAAAAATGATGCGTTTGTTTTCTTTACACGTCCTGTTGTTCCTTGCGGCATCAACCCGGACAAATGCCTATGTAAGTGATCCCCACTCCGCGGCAAAACCCGATGAGGCCGTGGTTATACATTTAAATCTTGACCTGGTCATCGATTTTTCACTACAAAAAATAATCGGAACCGCAACATGGGAAATAAAAAAATCAGCCCACGCAAAGCAAATACACTTTGATGCTAACGGCCTGCTGATCAGAGAGATTACCGATCAATCAGGTCAAAAATTATATTACGAACTAAAGCCACGTAACGAATATCTCGGTGATGATTTAAGTATCGACCTGCCGGAATCAGTTAAGCGAATAACCATACGTTACGAAACCGGAAAAAACGCTTATGCCCTGCAATGGGTTACTCCTCAACAAACCTCGGGCAAACAATTACCTTTTCTATACACGCAGTCGCAGAGCATAGCCGCACGAACATGGTTGCCTTGTCAGGATAGTCCGGGCATCCGTTACACCTACGATGCTACTGTTACGGTACCCAAGGAAATGCTTGTGGTCATGAGTGCTGAAAATCCAACTCAGAAAAATCCAAGCGGCACATACAAATTCCGTATGCGGCAAAGTATTCCGGCATACCTTATGGCACTTGCCGCCGGCGATCTGGTATTTGAAGCTGTTGGTAAGCGTACCGGTATCTATGCCGAACCTTCAACGATCAAAAGCGCCGTATACGAATTTGCCGACATGGAAAAGATGTTGCTTACCGCAGAAAAATTATTCGGTCCCTATCGCTGGGGGCGTTATGATGTGCTGGTTATGCCGCCTAGTTTTCCGTTTGGTGGTATGGAGAACCCACGAATCACATTTGCAACACCAACGGTAATTGCGGGTGATCGCTCCCTGGTATCTCTTATCGCTCATGAATTAGCACACAGTTGGAGCGGCAACCTTGTCACCAACGCTACCTGGAACGACTTCTGGCTAAATGAAGGATTTACGGTTTATCTGGAACGCCGCATCGTTGCTGAATTATATGGCCAAGCATTTATGGAAATGGAAGCCTACCTTGGCTTAAATGATCTGAAGGAGACCATTAGTGAACTTGGGCCTAATCATCCGGATAGCCAGTTAAAACTCCGGCTGGATGGACGTAATCCCGAAGACGCTATGACCGATGTTGCCTACGAAAAAGGATTCAACTTATTAACCCGGCTACGACTACAGGTAGGGAATAAAAAGTTCGACCGTTTTTTAGAAAAATACTTCAATCATTTTGCTTTTCAATCTATCGTCACCGAACAGTTTATACTTTTTTTGAATGATCAACTCCTAAACAAATACGATATTGGTCATATGCGTTCCGAAGTGGATCATTGGATATATGCACCCGACCTACCTAAGGATTATGAGCTCTTTTATGCTGAACCACCATTCAAAAAAGTGGATGAAGCAGTAATTCAGCTGTTAACGGGTGATAACCTTAACCGGTTGAACACCAAAAACTGGAGCACCTACGAGTGGGTTCACTTTATAAACCGATTGGATACCACACCCTTGCTGATACGAATTCCGGAAATCGACAACGTATGTAAACTCACCCAATCGGGTAACTGCGAGATTCAGTCGGCCTGGTATGAACTGGCGGCCAAATACCAATATAAAGAGGCCTTCGGAAATATGGAAAACTTCCTTCTTCGTGTAGGCCGAAGAAAATACCTCAGACCCATATACAAACAATTGGCACAAACACCAAGCGGGAAAGAATTGGCTATTCGTATTTTTAACGAAGCCAGGGATAATTACCATCCGGTATCCCAACGAGCCATAGAGGAGATTTTAAAACCATAATCGTAAGAAACAATACACCCTGAATAGTGTTATGTAATTATGCGTTGCATTTCTTTTATTACAATCTTGTTTTGCTCCTTACAGTCCTGTGGCCAGCACAAACCGGATACACCGCACACACAAACAGCATACACCATGAAAGACAGCAGTACATTTAATAACGAATACTGGAAGCAGAAACTTACGCCCGAGCAATATGAGGTAACCCGAAACCACGCAACGGAGCGACCGTTCAACAATGCCTTTTGGAATAACAAAGAAAAAGGCATGTACTATTGTATCTGCTGTAACCAGCCTCTGTTCAGTTCCGACACCAAATACGATTCCGGTTGCGGGTGGCCCAGTTTCTATGACGCCTTAGACAAAACAAACATTAAAGAAATATTGGATACCTCATTTGGTATGATTCGTACTGAAGTGCGTTGTAAAAACTGCGATTCACACCTGGGGCACATTTTTAATGATGGCCCTCATCCAACAGGTATGCGGTATTGCATTAATTCCGCATCGTTAAATTTTGAGAAAAAAGAAAACAAATAATATTCTTACTACTGAAATAAGATTAATATAATTAAGCCGCACCCTCAATTATCGAGAAAAGAATGAACTTAATAAAACGCAAGGTTTAATTACCCGGCACTTTAGTGCCGGGAGTAAAAACAAAAAACAAAAAAAGGGCTTTAGCCCAACAAAAAAAGGCCGCCCTCCCGGACAGCCTTTTTTGAATTTGATGATAGGTTGTTTGAGGATTACTCCTTAACCACCTTATACACCTGTTGCGTGTTGCCGTTGCCCACGTGCACTAAATACACGCCGGCCGCATACTCGCTGATGTTGTAGGTGATGGTATTATTACCACTAAGCAACTCCTCTGTTTCATTCAATAATACCCTGCCCAATAAATCGGTGATGCGAATGGTGGTTTGTGTTTCGCTTGTGGCACTGATAACTATATTGATATTGCTGTTGGTCGGGTTGGGATAAATATTTATACCTTGAATAGTTGAGGTTTCTTCCAAGCGACCGCTTGCAGGTTGATCCCTGAGGCAACGGACGGAAAAACCACGTGGCTTACTGTCGCTGCCCCTGGTTGCACTGCCATTGCTATAGACCAGGTTGCGGTACCAGGCACTTGTAGTAGACGACTCCGTAGAGCTCCACCAGAGGCCGGCGGTGCCAACAACGTAGAAGCTACCATCGTCGTCGATGCGGTTGCCGCCCGGAAGAACTGAAAAGCCACTTTCATTAGTAGCTGCTGTGTTTGGAGCATTCCATCCGGTGGTGGATTTCATTTTACCCCCGGCAACTATTTGGCCACCTAAAAAGCTTATGAGTGTTGTCCATTCAGCATCGGTAGGCACATGCCAACCGGTTGGGCATACGTTGCGTGGGTCGGCCACTGCATACCAATTGTATAACTTGCCATAAGGGCAATCGTATTGG
>Ga0315902_10001500_pt1 | contig 37468 bp, 27 predicted proteins | sample LakEriMetagenome_9_FD_203523 | JGI IMG/M metagenome (GOLD analysis project Ga0315902, IMG submission 203523) | Freshwater fungal communities from buoy surface, Lake Erie, Ohio, United States - Buoy 12 MA117 | ecosystem: Environmental > Aquatic > Freshwater > Lake > Lake biofilm | place: USA... | reverse complement strand
ACTGCCTGCGCCGCCAGGTCGGCCACAGTGACCGGGGTTTTGTCTCCCTTGTCCCACTTGCCGACCGAGATTTGCCCCTGGACGCTCCGGCAGATCTTCACTGCCGAGCGCACCACCTCCACCGCGAACTCCAACTCCGATTGCAGCGTCATCGCTCCACGATCCAGATGTTGCGGAAGTGAACCGGATTGCCGTGATCCTGCACGAAGATCGAACCGGGCAACGATTCATCGGCCTGGCCACCGCCGCCGTTGAACTTGGGAATCTCGTACTTCTCATGCACGATCACACCATTGAGCCGAATGGTGGCCGTGGCAGGCTTCAGCTTGTTCTTGTTGGCGTCGTACCGCGCCATCGTGAAGTCGACATCATAGGTCTGCCACGTGAGGGGGGGCAGGCACATGTTGAGTTTGGGCTTGGCGAACGAGTAATACCCGCCGCATTCGTTGTTCTCGCCCGCGAGTCCGAACGAATCGAGAATCTGGAACTCGTACTGGTCGTTGAGGTACAGGCCGCTGTTCCCCCGCCCCTGGCCCCGGGCGTGGGGCATGTAGGGGGTGCGGAACTCGAGATGCAGGGTGTAGTCCTTGAACTTCTGCTTCGTGCGGGTCCCCACGGCCAAGAGGTTCCCCTCGACCAGTTTCCCCTTGTCCCAGGCGTCGGGGTTGGTGCCGTCGAAGAGCACGACCGCTCCCTGGGGGGGCTTGGCCCCGAGGGTGGGGGACTGCCGTTCGACCTTCTTGAGGGTGAACTTCACGCCGTCGAGGTCGGCCTGAACCTGGCCCCCTTCGACGGTGGCGCGGAAGTTGGTTCCCGACAACTGCAGCTTGCCGCCGACGGTTTCTCCGGTGAGGGCCAGGCGGGTCTTGCCATCCCACGATTCGCCGGGAAGTCCCTTGCCGTAGAGCACCCCCTGAAACTTCCCGTCCCCCAGGGCCACCAGTTGCAGCCCCTGATTGGAACTGGCCGTGGCGGGGCCGGCGTATTCTCCCTGCAGGAGGAAGTCGGCATCGGCCTTGGTCGAGTCGACCACCGCCTGCTGCGACTTGTCCTGGGCCCAGGCGGGAGCGACAGCCGCGATCAGGAGACAGAGAGAGGCCAGCAATCGGGTCATGGCGGGACTGCTCACGGGGAGGGAACGGGGAGGGAGGCAACCGCAGGGAAGATATCAGAAGCAAAAACCGCGGGCCACCAGAGCACAGGGCCGTTGATTGGGAAGAGCAACCCCCTGGCGATCGTGAGCATGGGGGTTGGAGGAACAAAGAACGCCACCGGGCCAGTCGAATGGTTCGACTGGCCCGGCAAGTCACACAGTCCACTCACCCGCAGAGAGGGAGGAACTCGTCGCAGAGACTAGAAGCTGTTTTCGCTGAGGGGCGCCTGGACCGCGAAATTGGGGACCCGACGACGCGTGCCAGCGGGGGTGATCAGCTTGGCGTAGACCGTCTCGTCGATCTGCGAGCTGAGGAACTGGGCATGACCGTCGGCGAACAGGAAGTTGCAGCCCTGGGGGTGGAAGGACGAGGGGAACGGCGAGGCGCCCTCGGCACCACCGGTCTGGCCATTGATACCACCGTACTTCACACCCGAGGGGAGCAAAGGGAGGCGGGGATCGGCGAAGTTGAAGGCGTTCAGGTTCGGGTCGATGGGGAAGACGAAGGCGTTCGAGCGCCAGTCGGGATTGGCCCACGAGCGGATGCCGCCGAATTCACCAGCGTTGACATTCTCGGTCACAAGGATGGTCTGGGCGAGGCCGTCGGCGACCGAGTCCATCGACTGCGAATCGGGATTGAAGACACGGGTCAGCGAGACTTCGCCGGTGGCGCTCTGCGAAGCCGAGACGGTTCCCCGCCACAGCATGCCGGTGTCGGCGGTGACCTTGGCGTCAAAGCCATCATTGGTCGCCAGGGGGCTGGCGGTGTTGATGGCGTTGTTGTTGTTCCAGTTCAGGCTCTCGTAAGCGGCGGCCTGCAGGTCGGCGGAAGCGCCGCCCAACATCATGTCGGAGTAGCCCGAGTTGACGACGAAGCTCGAACCGCCGTCGAGGGCGAAGGCGGTGGTGTCGGTCGGGCAGGTGAAGATCTTGACCGACAACTGCGACAGGGCGAGGTTGTCTCCCTGGTTGAAGGCGACGCTGTTGGTCCAGCGGTCGGCAATGTCTTGCCGGCCCAGAGCCGCCAGCAGCTCGACCTGCCACGAGTAGCGCGGCTCGAGCGAGGTGCCGTTGAAGTAATAGACCCCGTACGAGGGGAGCTTGTTGGTCGACGTCGCCCGGTTCTGGAAGGCCAGGCCAATCTGCCGCATGTTGCTCATGCACTCGGCCCGGCGGGCCGCCTCACGGGCGTTCTGCACCGCGGGGAGAATCAGGGCGGCCAGCACGGCGATGATCGAGATCACCACCAGCAACTCAATCAGCGTGAAGCCACCCCGGGGAGCGCTCGACTGGATCAACGGACGACGATTCTTCATGGAACGGCTCCCGAGAATGAGAAACAACAGAGAGAGCGGGAAGTGTACAGAGTGACCGGCGGGCGAGAAACCAACCCGCCGGGTTTTTGGAAACCGCAGTTTTCGTGCCGAACGGGTTGGCCCCCCGTTTTGGTCCGATTCGACGGCGTTTGCCCCGTTTTGCCCCCGGCCATCGTGGCGTTTCGCACCAGGTTGACCGATTTTGCGGACGAGGCTCGGCCAGCCAGGGTCTCGCGGGTGGGGAAGCACCCACGAAACCACACGGCCAGCCGATTCTCATTAACGGAAGCCCTCCCGGGATCTCCACACCGAAATCGAAAAATTTCCTCTTCGCCCTCCTGCCCCAGCCAATCTCCCTCCCGACAGCCCGCACTGCCCCAATAACCCCTCTGTTCGACAGAACAGGTCTCTCGTTCCGTTGCTCAATGGTTGGAGAGGGCTCGCTGTCGCTCCGGGAGATCTGAGCATGAACAATTCAACAGCAGTTGGATGGGTTCAGCGAAGGCCAACCTCTGTTTGGCTGACCCTTAAAAAACGTAAGATTCGATTTAGAATGACTTTAAGTCGATGTTTGGCACTCGCTTCGGGCTGGTTCCGACCCGTTTTCAACACGGGGAGGCTCCCCCCCTGACCTCTCGACACCGAGGCATTTTCGCCGTCTCCCGGCTACTGCCGGGGCTGCGAACGGACGCATACAATAGATCGCCGGGAGGGTCGGGGCGGGAGAGTCCTGTTCCAGACTCCCCCCGCGGTCCTTCGAGGCGCATGTCGCGTGTCCCCTGTGTCCCCAGTTGCTCCCCCCGAGCCGGGACCGGCTTCCCGGCCACCGCTGGTGCCGTCTTTGTCGCTGGCGATTCGCCTGGCGATCTGGCTGCGCAAGGGGGTGATTTTCGTGCTGGGGCTGTCGGTGGTGGTGGTCGGCGTGGTGATGCTGGTCACACCTGGACCGGCGTTTGTGGTCATTCCCGCCGGTCTGGCGATCCTCGCGACCGAGTTCTACTGGGCCCGCCGGCTGCTGCAGGATGTCCGGCGCAGGATTGAAGAACGGGTCCGGCAGACTCTCGGAGGCCCCACCCCTCCCGGTGATTCGTCGGCCCCTTCCCCCACGCCATCGACCGACCGCTGAGCTGCGCCAATCGCCATCGGTTGGAAACGATCCACCGGCATCATCTCGTGGCCATGGACGAGGGACGCCCCCCCGTTCGCGGCCCGGCTCATGCTGAGCCCCGGCTGGAGGTGACCCGGCAGACCGATGGTCTACCGGAGGGAATCTTCGGGCGGGGGACCAGCAGCCGGAACGAGGATGGTTTCTTCAATGCGTCGCGCGAGGCGGGTATAGGCCTCCGCAATGGGATGACCATCCTTTGGAAAGAAGAAACGGGATTCCGTGAGTTCCGGATCAAGCTCCTCAACCACGTGCAGAGAGAGCCCCTGCCGTTGCAGAGCCTGTCGCAGGGCCGTGGATGTATTATCGGTGGGAATGTTCCAGTAGACCACGTGAAACTGACATTCCGGAAATCGACGGGTCACTTCAACGGCTGACTGGGCGACCACGGCCGCTGTCAGCTCGACAGCGGAACGGGGAACCAGATGCGGCTCCAGCAACTGCCGATACACGTTCGATTTCCCCAGAACGGCCCGGAATTTCCGCGACAGGAAGAGGTCGTCCATATGACCGAGCCGCTCGATCCGCCCGTCCCGCAAACCATACCGGGGGGCATGTTGGTTGTACGGAACCCAGCCCGCGACCCGTTTCACATGGTCTGGGATCATCTGGAAGATGACCACCCGGGGGGGCTGCGGACACAACCGGGCAATTCGGCCTGATTCCAGATTGGCGAGCATCTGGTGCGGGCCATAACCGTGGAAGCCGAGGTTCAGCACCCGCAGGTCCGGGCGCAGTTGAGCGACCCGCGACGGCAGGGATTCGTCGTCGGCGACCCCCGCTCCAAACGTAAACGAACAACCGCAGAATACCACCGTCTCGGCCGAGGGGTCCCCGGCGGGAACCACCACGCGCAGTTGTTGTTCATCGATCGTATACACCGTATCAAAGAGAGATTTCCCCTGATCCTGAAGGTGGTGTCGAACCTGGCAGTTGGGACGGGGCACCATTCCCAGGAGGTCATCGGACAGAATGTACTCGCGCTTCGGTTGGTTCAGGCAGACATATTCGCCACGGCGCGTTGTCTGTGCCGCGAGCAGCCATTCGGCAATGCCCAGGGTACACAGGATCGCCGCGCTATTGATTCCCCACCGCGCCCACGAGCGGTACACAAAACCAGCCCACAGGCTCCAGCCACCCAGCAGCATCCCGATCCAGCCAAACGGCGTGGGAGCCTTCAGCAGCAGCAGCAGCGAGACCGCCGCGCACAGCAGCAACGCTCCGAGCACCGCCAGGGCCCGCCGGCCGCTCGACCATTGACGTACCGACATCCTACAACACCCGTTCCCACCCCGGCGAAGTCGACTTCCCGGGTTCAGCCCAGGCCCACAGTGGAGTGGGGTCTGCTCGTGACACGCAATTGTTTCTGCAATCCAGGATTCTGGCACCCGTCACTGCGTCCCCACCGGCGGCGACTGAGGCAGCGGGAGCCCTCAACAGCGATCCCCTCAGCGGGCCGCCGCGGCTTCCCGGACCGTTCCCCGGGGGGCCAGCGGAATCTCAGCCGCCTTGACGTCAGGCTTCCGCCGCAGCAGTTCCGAGAGCTGGAAGCGGTGGTACTTCTGCGTGGCGGCGGGTTGCCGGTCGGTCGACGCATTCGCCACCCAGAAGCGGGTGCTCTTTGGCTCGAACAACACATTGTGCAGGTTCGACTTCATCGCCACCGGGCGGTCCATCAGCCGCAGGGCAGTCTCGGCATCGAATGTCCCATGCCCCGCCTTCGCCCGCTTGCACAGTTCCTGGTAACGGTCCCCCGCCGAGAGCAGGACGGCATCGTCCAGGGCATTCGGCAGCAGCGGGTGCTTCTCACCCGGGTTCAGCACGGTGAAGGTGTCCCAGCTGCCTTCCATTCCCACCGCCCGGTTGGTCTTGCCGTCGGCCAGCACGTAGAAGTACTGGCACGTGCGGGGATTGTCGCGGAAGACGGCGATCGCCTGGTCGAGATCGCGGGCGGTTTCGAGCGCCTCCCGCAGCAGCAGCGCCATCGGCACCCCCGCCCAGTGTCCCAGTCCGCCCCCACCCATTTCGCCAATCGAGACATGCTCGGCATTCATGCCGGTGACCGAGCCGATGAACCCGGCGTAGGTCACGTTCACAAACGGAACCCCGCCGTTCGGTTCCACCACCGTCACCACCGCGTGGTCCTGCAGACCCCAGTCAATCCCGTAGTCGAGCACGCGGCCATGGTACAGCGTGCCGTCGCGGGTGGCTGAGTTCATCAGGGCGAACCCGCTGCAGTGGAACATCTCGGGAATGAAATTCGCGGCGATCACATCCTTGAGTTCGAGTTCGGCTCCGGCGGCCAGTCCTTCCATCTCTTCGAAATACTTCGCCGGGACGTGCGGCCGCTGGATGGCGACGATCGACTCGATCACCTGGCGCGGCTTGATCATCACCGGGCCGAGCTTGACCTTCTCCTTCCCTTTTTTCTCCAGCAGGTTGTGCATGTTGCTGCGGACCCGCTCCTTCAGCAGCACCCCCTGCTGGTAACCCATCTCGTAAGGGGTTCCCTTGAGGTGCAGCACCGGGTAGCCATCGATGGTTTCGAGCCAGCCCTGGCCACAGCGGGCAACGGTGGCCGAGACCGTCTGGGCCTGCGCCAGAGCCAGAGAGGGAGCGAGGCCAATGACAATCAGCCCCAGCAATCGCGACAGCCTCGGCAGAGACAACATGCAGACACCTTCGGGCAGGTGACGAAGAAGAAGGAGGAGTTTCGAGGTCACGTCGGACCACGACGTGCGCCCCGGCAGACTGGGCAATCCGGGGTGCGAACCCCGCTTCCCAGAGCACTCAGAATAACAGGCGATTTGACCCGGGGCGAGATCGTCTTGTCCCGGTTTGGGGGATGGGGTACTGTCCCAACCCCTCCCTTCGTCTCCCCTCCGCGGTTTCCCCCTCTCTTCCCGAGTCATTCCGATGCGGTCCCGGTTTCCCCTGGCGGGCTGGGTCGGCGGCGCGTTGTGCCTGCTGGCCGGCTGCACTTCCGACTGGAGCGGTCATCGTCTCGACTCACAGTCTGCGGCGGCCTCGCGGGCGTCCCGGATCCCCTCGGTGGCGGGCAGCCGTCGGGAAGGGGATCGGGCCAAGACCGAGCAGGAGATGACCACGCCGCGGGTCCGCACCGAGCCGTTGTCCGACAAGCGCGTCGTCACCGCCGATGTCGCTCCCGGACGCAGCACCATTGGTGCCCGCCCGAAGGCCGACCCCCAGGAAAGCAACCGGGTCGAGACCACGGCCGGCCTGTTTCCCGCGCGGAAGGGAAATGAACCGACCGGTGCGAGCCTGAGGCAGGCCGATCCCGAGGCGGCGGCCATTGTCGACGAAGAATTGCCCGATGCCCCGGAAGAGCAGAAGCAGGGAATCCTCGCCGACCTGCAGGGAATGTCTCCCGGCAACATCCGCGCGATGCTGCGCGCCTGGAAGCAGGGACTGGCCCGCCGGACAACCACCCCGGTGGCGGGAGCTTCGGCTGCCGAAGCCCCCCCCGTGACGGACGACAGCGCCACCGGACGCATCCGCCGCTCGCTGAGCGCCGGTTTGGGGACGGTCACCGCCTGGGGAACCGCCATTGTGGGGGGCGGGAAACGGAACGAGCCGACGGGCGTGGTGGTTCCCCCGGCCATTGCGGGGACCGAACCTCTCGCCGCGCCGCGGGCCGAGAGCAGCCCGACGCAGCCACCCGCGGTGGCCACCCCGCTGCCGACGGAAGCCCGTGGCGACCCGTCCGAAGCGGAAACTCCCGCGACGCCGCGGAACGTCCTGGCCGAGCTGATTGAACTGGCCGAGGAAGATACGGGGAAGCTCTCTCCGCCGCGCACGCAGCGCGAGCGGGATGAGTTCATCTCGCAGCATGTCTCGCTGCGGATGCTGTACCTGGTGGGGGGGCGGCACGAGCTGGCGATGCAGGCCATTCCCGCGATCGACCCGATCGACCAGGAGTTCTGGCAACACCTGTTCTGGGGTTTGGCGAATTACTTCGATGTCGAGTCGATTCCCACCTCGGAAGAACGGGCCGCCGAGGCCGCCTCACAGCTCACGCAGGCGGTGCTGAAACTGCAGCGCCGCTCGCAGGTCGAGATCCGCCAGGCGGTCTTCTGCTCGTCGGTCGAAGGATTTGGAGTCTATGAGCCCGCCGGCAGCAGTGATTTCGTCGCCGGGAGTGAATTGCTGGTCTACGTCGAACTGGGGAACCTGCTGAGCCTGATGGAGGATGACGGCCAGTACCGCACCCGGCACTCGGCGGTGTTGGAACTGGCGCCGCATGGAGCCGAGGTCGACCCGGTGGCCCGGCTCGAAATCGAAGAGGTGGTCGATCTCTGTCGCCGGCAGCGGCGCGACTACCACCAGGCGTGGCTGTTCCCCCTCGACCGCGCCCTGCCGGCCGGTCCCTACGTGCTGCGGTTGACCGTCACCGACGAAACGAACAGCAAGCAGGCCACACAGACCCTCAACCTGCGGGTCCAGCCGGCCCCTCCCGAAGAGCGCGAAGTGCTCGAGCGGAAGCCGGTGATTCGTGAGGAAGAGCCCGACCCGACACTGCCGGCACCACGCGATCCGTTGCAGATGCAGGTGCGGGACGCCGCGGGCCGCACGAACAACCGTGGGCCCACGAAAACCCCCGCGGAACCGCCGGTCCCCAAGACCCAGCACCCCGACGAAATGCCCGACGAGTTGCCTGAAGCCGATTCCTCTGGTGACAAGGTGCCCGGCGAGAAAGCGGCCGCCGGGAACGTGACCAGCGACGAATCCAGCGACGGGAAATCGGCTGAGGCATCGTCCGGGGATTCTGACGAAGAGCCGGTCGAGGACGATGCCGGGGCGGAGTCCGATGAGACCCCTCCTCCCTTACCCCCCATCGAGTGATGTGACGGTGGTGGGCTGAGAGGGCGTCGCGCCCCAGGCTTTGGGGTCCGCGCGGGGTCGGCAGAGGAGCGCGGTCCGGTGGGACAGGGCCGGGGACGACTGCGAGTCGCGGGGCGGGGTTCGCGATTGCCGCGGCGCGGGAATTGCGCTACCTTCGGACCATCGCCGGTTCCCGGTTCGCCCCTCTGTTCCCGCCTGACTCATGCCGTTCGCGAACACTCCCCGCCCGCCGGCCCCTCCGCTGGTGTTCCCCGCTGCCGCGACCGGGCTGAGCCGCCGCGGGTTTGTCGCCGGTTGTCTGCTGGCGGGTTGGGCCGGGGGGAACGCCCGGCTGGAGGGGGCTCCTCCCGCGGCGGGAGCGAAGGAGAAGACCGTGCAGTTTGATGGCAACCGGGCGTATGCCCATCTGAAAGAGATCTGTGCCCTGGGCCCCCGGCCCAGTGGTTCGGAGGGGATGTCGCGGCAGCAGCGGCTGGTGGCCGAGCATTTCTCGAAGCTCAAGGCGAAGGTCAAGTTCCAGTCGTTCGACGCCCCGCATCCGCGCACGGGCGAGCCGGTGGCGATGAACAACCTCGTCGTCTCGTGGCAGCCGCAGGCGCAGGAGCGCATTCTGCTCTGCTGCCATTACGACACCCGGCCGTTTCCCGACCGCGACCCCGATCCCCGCGCGGCCCGCAGCGGGGTCTTCGTGGGGGCGAATGACGGCGCGAGCGGGGTCGCGTTTCTGATGGAGCTGGGACGCCACATGGGGGCCATCCAGCCCCGGTTCGGCGTCGACTTCGTCTTCTTCGATGGCGAAGAACTGGTGTTCCAGCCGAACGACCCGTACTTTCTCGGCTCCGAGTTTTTCGCCAAGAGCTACCGCGACGATCCGCCGAACCACATCTACCACTACGGCGTGTTGTTCGACATGATCGCCGACAAGCGGCTCAACATCTATCAGGAGGTCTACAGCGTGCAGTACGCGCGCTCGATTGTGCTGAGTGTCTGGGCCCAGGCGGCGGCCCTCGAGGTGAAGGAGTTCATTCCCAAAATCCGGCACGAGATCCGCGACGACCACCTGGCGCTCAACCAGTTGGCCCGCATTCCCACGATCGACCTCATCGACTTCGATTACGACCCGTGGCACACCACGCAGGACATTCCCGCCAACTGCTCGGCGGCCAGTCTCGCCAAGGTGGGGAAGGTCATTCTGGCGTGGCTGCAGAACCTCCCCGATCCCCCCGCGGGCGGAGGAGACCCCGAGGCTCCCTGAGCGGCCCAGTCACCTGCATGCCTGGCTGTCAGCCTGCAGACTCTGAAAAGACGCAGATCAGTCGACAAACAGGTTCGAAGGAAAGGGGGCACTCATGGGATTGGAAGGTTACGTGATCCGGGGCGGAGCCGAAGGACGCGAGCGACTTCGCCTGCTCTCCGAGGTCTTCGGCCCGTTCACACAGGCGCTCCTGGAGGAAGTCGGCATACCCGCCGGTTCTGCATGCCTCGACGTGGGTTGCGGCGGCGGCGACGTCACCCATCTGCTCGCTCGCGCCGCAGGAGCAACTGGACGGGCATTGGGAGTGGATCTCGACGCGGTGAAGCTCGAGCTGGCGCGTCGGGAAGCTCAGATGCTGGGCACCTCGAACGTCGAGTTTGTGATGCAGGACGTCGTCACCTGGGAGCCGAAAGAACTGTTCGACGTCGCCTACGCCCGGTTTCTGCTGACACACCTGACCGATCCCGGAGCCCTCGTCACGGCGATCCGCCGACACATTCGTCCCGGTGGGGTCTTCATCGTGGAGGACATCGACTTCCGGGGACATTTCGCCGAACCGGACTGTCCGGCCCTGCGGCGCTACGTCGAGTACTACAGCAAGTCGGTGCAGGCCCGCGGAGCAGATCCGAACATCGGCCCCCGCCTCCCCGGGCTGCTGCGCGACGGCGGTTTCCGGGAAATCGGGATGAAGCTGGTTCAGTCGGCGGCGCTCGAGGGGGGGATCAAGCGGCTGTGTTGTGTCACCCTCGAGAGCATCGCCGACGCGGTGCTCAAGGATGGTCTCACGACCGAACAGGAACTGCGGGACACGCTCGCGGAACTGGACGCTTTCGCGAACAACCGCACCACGCTGATCGCGGGCCCGCGTGTCGTCCAGGCCTGGGGCCGGGTGCCAGCGTGACATCCAGAAAAAGGTGTCAGGAACCTTTTTCTGGTTAAGGTTCCTGACACCTTTGTCCGTGCTCGGCGTGGTGCGGACGATTGCGGTGACCGGAAGGCAGGCGCGAACTGGGCTGTCGACGTAAACTCAAGCGCCGCACGCGGCAGTGCCATTCGTTCCTCACACCTTTTCTGTCCCGGTTCTTGATCACACCTTGTTCAATAGGCTGCTAAGCCATATCAAGATCGTTTCCGTTTCAGAATTGATGCATCAAGATGACCGAACCATTTCAAGACACACCTTCCACCCCTTGGCAGGGGAATTGGAAAGCACGGCTACAAGAAAAGCTCTCGCTGCTCGGCTTCCGCAATCTTGACGAATTTCTTGAGGTGAATCCGGGATCGGGGTATGTCAAGCTTGCCAAGCTATTGGGTAATGCCAACGTGGCTGCCATGCAGCTTTACGGTGAGCAAATCAGGCGGGGATGTGAAACGGACAATATTCGATCGGTTGCCATGGACTGCCTTGTGCGGTTCATAAACGAGTACATCCCCCGAGGATGGAAAAATGGACAACATTTTCAGACTCGCTCTGCGTCTGCATACGCTACGTGGTCCACTTCCATCACGATGATAGCTTGTTCCGACACGAGTATTAAACAGACACTCAAGCGTGTTTTTGACAACTTGCAATCACTCTCTATTCCGGCGGGGTGGCTGCCAAAGGATAAGGATGACGTGTTTATTATGGAGGCATTTGAAAAGGGATGGCCGATCGCTGATAAGACCTGAGAGTGAATAGCACTCATTTAACCTTAATCTTTGGTGCATAGATATACGGTGGACCCCAGAAACTGGATCAGAGGTTAAGATAGAAGAGCAGGTTCAGAAAGGGGTGTATTTCGGGGCTGGCAACGCATTTGGTGCATCACACCCTCGCGCCTGTCGGTTCCAAATCGGTTGCCGTGTTGTACGTCGCTGAGCACACCCGGTTGACCATTCCTCGATCACGGTGCAGAATGAACAAGAAAAGGTGTCAGGAACCTTTAGCGATATAAGGTTCCTGACACCTTTTCGGCGAGCAGGCGAGCTCACGGGATCGGAAAATAAAAACACCCCCCAGGACCTTTCGGTCCTGGGGGGTGTTTGTCGTCGGCTCTGGTCCGATTCGGCCGCGCCCGTTGCGGCGTGGGGCCGGGGGGATTAGCGCCGCTTGTTCTTGATGGCCCGCTGCATGGCGGTTCCCATGTCGGCGGGGCTTTCGGCCACCACCACGCCCGCCGCTTCGAGGGCGGCGACCTTGTCGGCGGCGGTCCCGGCACCGCCGGAGATGATCGCGCCGGCATGACCCATCCGCTTGCCCGGGGGGGCGGTGCGGCCGGCGATGAACGCCGCGACCGGCTTGGTCACATGCTGCTTGATGTAGGCGGCGGCTTTTTCTTCGGCGTTGCCGCCGATCTCACCCATCATGAGGATCGCCTCAGTCTGGGGATCGTCCTGGAACATCTTGAGGCAGTCGATGAAGCTGGTGCCGACGATGGGGTCACCCCCCAGGCCGACGCAGGTCGACTGACCCAGGCCGAGGTTCGAGAGCTGCCAGACCGCCTCGTAGGTGAGGGTGCCCGAGCGGCTCATCAGGCCGACGCTGCCCGGCTTGTGAATGTACCCGGGCATGATGCCGATCTTGCACTGGCCGGGGGTGATGACCCCGGGACAGTTGGGGCCGATGAGCCGCGACTTGCTGTGCTGGATGCGGCGATGGACCCGCACCATGTCGAGCACGGGGGTTCCCTCGGTGATGGCGATGATCACCGGGATGCCGGCCGCCTCGGCTTCGAGAATGGCGTCGGCCGCCCCGGGGGGCGGGACGAAGATCATGGTGGCGTTGGCGCCGGTCTTGCGCACCGCCTCTTCGACGGTGTTGAAGACGGGGAACCCGTCGATCTCGGTGCCCCCCTTGCCGGGGGTGACGCCGCCGACCATCTGGGTGCCGTATTCGCGGCACTTCTGGCTGTGAAACAGGCCGGTCTTGCCGGTGATGCCCTGGCAGATCACACGGGTGTCTTTGTTGACGAGAATGCTCATGATGAGGTGGGGGTAATCCGCAATGCGGTGCTGGATGAACGGGGAACCCTGCGGAATGGTTCGTCGCAGGGACGGGGTGCTGCGAGGACTAGGCCTTCAGCGAGGCGACCACCTTCTTGGCGGCGTCGGTGAGGTCGGTGGCCGAGATGATGGGCCGGCCGCTCTTGGCGAGCATCTCGCGGGCCAATTCGACGTTGGTCCCTTCGAGCCGAACCACGAGGGGAACGTTGAACCCGACCTTCTCGTAGGCTCCCAGCAGCGCTTCGACAATGGTGTCGCACTTCATGATGCCGCCGAAGATGTTGACCAGCACCGCCTTCACGTTCTTGTCGGAGAGGATGATCTGGAACGCCTTGGTGACCTGGTCGACCTTGGCACCGCCGCCGACGTCGAGGAAGTTGGCGGGGAGACCGCCGTGCAGCTTGATGAGGTCCATGGTGCTCATCGCGAGGCCGGCCCCGTTGACGAGGCAGCCGATGTTTCCTTCGAGCTTCACGAAGCTGAGACCCCAATCGCCCGCCTCGACCTCGAACGGGTTTTCTTCCGAAAGGTCACGCAGCGCTTTGAGCTTTTCGTGGCGGAAGAGGGCGTTGTCGTCGAAGCTGACCTTGCCGTCGAGGGCGAGGATGTCGCCCCCCTTGGTGACGACGAGGGGGTTCACCTCGACCATGCTGGAGTCGGAGGCGAGGAAGAACTTGCACATCTTGTTGAGGAAGAGTTCCAGGTTCTTGATCTGGTTCCCTTCGAGCCCCAGCTTGAACGCCAGGTTGCGGGCCTGGTAGGGGAACAGGCCGTAGTCGATGTCGACCGGCTCTTTGAGGATCTTCTCGGGGGAGTGGGCGGCGACCTCTTCGATCTCCATGCCCCCTTCGGTCGACATCATCAGGACGGGGCCGCCGAACTCACGGTCGACCACAATGCCCATGTACAGCTCGCGGGCGATGTCGAGCCCCTGTTCGACCAGCAGCGTCTGGACCTGCTTGCCTTCTTCGCCGGTCTGCTTGGTGACCAGCACCGAGCCCAGCATGCGGGCGGCGTTCTGCTGGGCTTCTTCGGCCGACCGGACCAGCACCACGCCCCGCTGCTGCGGATGTTCCTTGAAAGTTCCCTTGCCCCGTCCGCCGGCGTGAATCTGGGACTTGACCACGGCGATGGCTCCCCCCAGTTGCTGGAAGGCGGCCGCCGCCTCGGCGGGAGTCTTGGCCACAATCCCCTGGGGGACGGGAACCTGCGCTTCGCGGAACAGTTGCTTCGCCTGGTATTCGTGGATCTTCATGATGCAAACAGAGGGAAACGAGACGAACCCGCCTGTCGGCAGTGACAGGCGCACACTCTTGCAGCGGGGGGTGTCGACCCCGTTTGGGGATGATAGCGGTCTGCCCCCGTGGTTTCTATGACCTCCCGCCGGGGATGAAGCGAGCAAGAAAAAGGTGTCAGGAACCTTTTGCAAGATAAGGTTCCTGACACCTTTTTCTGTCTGGACTTCACGGAATCGATTCCAGACAATTGGTCGTATGGGTTTCGCAACGGACCACTGCCGGGGACGAATCGTGCCGCTTCGTGAAGAGATTGCCACTCAGGCGAGAGCACTTTCGCCCTCCGATCGCGCCGACTTGATTGAGATTCTCGAATCCAGTCTCGCGGAAGATGGTTTCGCCGATGCCAGCATCGGTGGCGCGTGGAGTGCCGAAGTGCAACGCCGGCTTGGCACGTATGATCGTGGCCAGGCACACGCTGCGGGTCTGACCGAGGCCATGACGGCCATCCGCGAGAGATTTCAGGCCGAGCTGGGCGAGCCTGACCGATGAGTTTTCGCGTCCTTGACGACGCACAAGACGATGCGGTTTAGGCAGCCCGCTGGTACGAGGAGCGGCAGGCCGGGCTGGGGAACGAGTTTCTCGATGCCTTGGAACAGGTTTTGAACCGGATTAGCAGAGTCCGGATTCTTTCCCGGCCTGGGAGCAATCTGGCGGATTGGGTGACGTGCGACAGTGTCTGCTGCCGCGATTTCCATATGTGGTCCTGTTTCGATACACGACGAAAGAAACGCTGGTCATCGCGATTGGGCACGCACGCCGTCATCCACGAAACTGGATCCAGCGGCTGAAAGCTGACTGAGCAAGAAAAAGGTGTCAGGAACCTTTTTCAAGATAAGGTTCCTGACACCTTTTTCATCCGATCCGCAACTACCGGACCACCTGCCATTTCGGCTAGAGTTTGGTCCGCGTGTGTGCCCCCCTGGGCGGCTGGCCCGTTCGTTTTGTGGAGATTCGCCCCTTCCGGGCGGCAACTGACATGGCGCTGTACGTGGAAGCGATCCTGCTGGGCATCCTGCAGGGAATAGCCGAGTTTTTGCCCATCAGCTCGGATGGACACCTGGCCGTGTTCGGCAAGCTGCTGGGGGAGTGGCTGGGGACCGGGTCGATCAATCCCGAAGATGACAACCGGCTGTTCCTGATGGTCATCGTGCTGCACCTCGGGTCGCTCGCCACCCTGCTGGTGGTCTACTGGAAAGACCTGCTGTCCCTGTTGAAGAAACCCCGGCTGCTGGGCTGGATCGTGCTCTCGACCCTGGTGACGGGGGTGCTGGCGATTGGCTTCAAGAAGGCGTTCCGTGAAATGTTCAATTCGCCGACGATCGCCGCCCTCGGCTGGCTGGTGACCGCCGGGTTCTTGTGGTGGGCCGACCGCATTCGCGGCACGACCCTCACCCTCGACGAGATGGGCTGGAAACAGGCCGTCGGGGTGGGGCTGCTGCAGGCGCTGGCGCCCGCTCCTGGAGTCTCCCGGTCGGGGACCACCATCACCGCGGGACTCCTCACCGGTCTCTCGCGGGCCGAGGCGACCCGCTATTCGTTCCTCATCGCCATTCCCGCCATCTGTGGGGCGGTCGTGCTGGAAGTGGTGAAGCCCTTGCTGGGCATGCTGCTCAAGGGGCAGTCGGCCGCCGAGGCCTTTCCCGGAGTCGTGCTGAATTCCACCACCGTCCCACCGCTGATCGTGGGGGCGGTCGTGTCGTTTGTGGTCGGACTCGTCTGCCTGCGGTGGCTGATTGCCTTCGTCGTCCAGCGCAGCCTCCGCAGCTTCATCATCTACCTGGTGGTGATGGCTGGGCTGACGCTGGCGTGGCAGTTCTTCGCGCCGGGACTGTTTGTCACGGCGTGAGCGGCTGCTGCGCGGGCGTGGACCGTGGGGCGTGGGGCGTGGACCGTGGTCCGGGTGCGAAGACCGCGGGCTATTTCGTGCCCAGGCAGTAGAGGAATTCCTGCCGGCGTCCGTCGATCTCGTGGGCGACGCGGTGGTAGATCCGGCCGCCGCAGATCACCGGAGTCGAGAAGGTGGAGTCGCCCAGCTGGTTTTCTCCCAGCGATTCGAAGCCCTGCGGACTCGCGCGGAAGACAAACGTGTGCCCCTCTTCATTGGTGGCGTACAGCGCGTTGCCGGCCAGCACCAGGGAGGAAGAGAATGTGCCACCCAATCGCTGCTTCCACATCTCGGTCCCATCGCTGGCCTTCCAGCACATCGCGACCCCCGCGTCGAGCACGGCATACAGATAGCCGTTGTGGATGACCATCGAGGGGACATACACCCGCGACTTGTTCTCCCACACGACTTTCCCCGAGCCATCCCCGGCGATTGCCGCGAGGTGGTCGCGCGGATAACCGCCACTGCTGAAGACCACAGTGCCGTCGGTGACGGTCGATGTGACACATTCTTCAGTCGCCCCCGGAATCTCCCAGAGCTTCTTCCCCGTCTCGGGATCGTAACTGGAGACGAGATTGCAGCCGGTCAGCAGCACCTGCGGCCGCCCCGCCACTTCGAGAATGATCGGCGAGGTGTAATTGGGCAGCTTGGGGCGTTCGTGCTTCCAGGCGATCTCGCCAGTGTCGCGGCGCAACGCGGCGAACAACCCGTTCCCCTTGCTGTCGGCGGTGGCGTAGACCAGATCGCCGTACAGCGCGGGGGAGGCGGCGAACCCCTGGTGCAGGGCGAAGTCGGTCATCCGGGTCTGCCAGAGCAGCGCTCCCGAGAGATCGAGACACGAGACAAACACCGCCTCGCGGTTGAGGAACGTCGCGTAGAGCCGTTCGCCATCGCAGGCCACGCTGCTCGACGCGAGCGAGCTCTTCTGGTTCCCCTTGGTGGTGAAGCCCCCTTCGTGCACGGTCGACTGCCAGAGCCGTTTGCCGGTGGCGCGGTCGAAGCAAAGCACCGACTGCACTTCGCGGTCGGGCTCGGCAGCCGTCAGGTAGACCCGGTCACCCACCACCGTCGGCGAGCCATGTCCCTTGCCGGGCACTTCGGCCTTCCAGACCACATTCTCGGTCGCGCTCCACGCGAGCGGGGCCGGGGGACCATGGGGGGCCACCCCATTGCGGGACGGGCCGCGCCACCAGGGCCAGTCTTGTTCTCCCACGTGAATGGGGGCCAGCTTGGGAAACGCCCCGTGGGCGGGGGTCTCTCCCCCCCGCTGCAGCGTGAAGCCGACCACCAGCGTGGCCAGCCCGGCGACGAGCACTCCCCACAGACCCCGGCCGGACGACAGCCGCTGGTAAACACGGCCCAGGCAGCAACAGCAGTTTGAGTCGGCGATGGGGTCCACGGTCGGCACTCCGCTGGGGGGGAGGAAACAGAGCGAATGGGGCCCGGCTGGTCAGGCGGGCTTCGTCGGAGCCGGGGGAGCCCCCTTCGAGGCCTGGCCCGCGGGCTTGGCACCGGGAGGAGCGGCGTGCGGTGTGCAGTACGCCACCAGGGCCGCCGAGACCACCACACCCAGGATGCCGAGGTACAGCAGCGGATTGATCTCAGTGTGGCTGCGTTCTTTCCAGACCGAGACGAGGGCCGAGACCGTGACCGCGCCGCCGAAAACAATGGGCATCACAATGAACGGCTTGCCGCCGTTGTACATCGCCAGGGTCAGCGTCAGGGCGCCAAACGCCCCCAGCGAGCCCGCGATGAAGCCCAGCGTGGTGCCACCGGCGGGGAAACTCCAGTTGTCCCCCTTCTGCAGCATTCCCACCACACCCCCGCCGATGCCCCACAGCAGGTAGGCCAGGCCAATCAGCAGGTAGGGCTTGAACGGGCTCTTGAGGTCTCCCCGTGAGTCGGCCAGCACGGGTCCGTACAGGCCCCAGAACAGCGCGGTCAGCAGGCCAAACACAATGGGCAATTTCATGGGAAGGAGCTTCAGGTCAGAGGGAATCGGCTCCCGGCAGTCTGGCCAGCGCAGTCGGGCCGTGCGGGAAAAACCGGGAAGGACATCATCACGACTGCTGTTGTCGTCTCACCACTGGGGAACGTCAAGCGAGGGGGACTGCGGCGAGGCGCTCACTCGGAACGCAGGGTGGCGAGAAGGGGAGTGCGGGAAGCGGCCCGGGCCGCCCCCCCGGCGGCCAGCAGCCCCACCGCGAAGACCCCGGCCAGCAGCCCCAGCACCGACAGCCAGGGAATGTCGGCCCCGCGCGACAGCAGATGCGGGCCCATCGCCAACAGCGCCGCGACCGTGCCGCAGACCAGCCCCCATCCCAACAATAGGGCGGTCTCGACCAGCACCATCCAGACCAGCCCCCGCTGCCGGAAACCCACCGCCTTGAGCAGGGCCAGCTCGGCCCGTCGTTCGAGCACATTCCGCAGCATGACCGTGGCCAGGCCGATCGTCCCCAGCAACAGCCCCAGCCCTCCCAGGGCCTGGAACGTCGAGAGGTAGGTGTTCTGCACCGCCAGGAAGCTGGTCAGCCGGTCGGCGACCCGCTCGGCATCGAACCCGGGAAGCCGCGATTCGAGCAGCCGCGACACCTGGTCGACCTGGGCTCCCGGCGGAGGACTTCCCGCGAGATCAATCAGGAAGTACTGGCCTCCCACCCGCGAAGGGAACAGTCGCTGGAATTGATCCTGGTGCATCACCAGCACTCCCTGGAACACACTGCTGTCGAACATCCCCACCACCTTGAGGGTGTGTTCCACACCATCTTCACCCCGAATGGGCAGAGTCGATCCCAGCCCGATATGCAGGCTGTATTGCAGCGTGTTCAGATCCCCCAGTACGGGAATTGAACCGTCTTGTTCGACCTGCGCCAGCAGTTTCCAGGGCTCGGCCACCCGGGTATCGGCGAACCGGAAGCCTCCCCGCTCGAGCATCTCCGGGGGGGCCCCCAGAATGGTCGGTTGCGAAGTCTTGTAAATGTTGAGGCAGCTGGCGTTTTCGCCCGGGTTCACCCGGAACGGAACCACCTGCCGGACCGCTTCGAGGGTGGCCTGGGCGGCGGCATCGTCGAGGCCCAGTTGCGACCGCCCGCTGGGGGAGTTCAGGTCACGCAGCACGGGCACGCTCGACTCGGCCACCAGGGTAAAGCCGCCATTCCCCGAGTTCCGGTCGGGAATCTCGACCGCCGGGTTTCGATGCCCGGCGGCAATCGCCACGATCAGGAAGGTGGCGGTCGCAATGAGAGCGGCCGAGAGCAGGCTGCGGGTGCGGTTGCGTGAGGCATTGCGCGCACCCAGCCGGGCGATGCCCCGCGCACCATGCCCGCGCACTGCCGTGCCCCGGTCGCCATCGAGCCAGGCCCCGAGGGCGCACAGCCCGGCCACCAGGGTCAGCAGTCCCACGAGGAAGAACAAAATCGTCGGCCAGTTGAACCCCGAGAACGCCTCCTGGTTGGGGACCAGGCGCAGCAGGGTCGCAGCGGTCAACAGTGCAGCGAGCAGCGCGGTGCCCAGGGCCCAGCGGCGGGCCCCCCGGCCGCGGGCCCGTTTGCCGGCGACGCTTTCGACCGGCGTGCTGATTCCCGACAACAGCCGGCGGGGGGCGATCTGCAGCAGCCCCCGCAGTCCCCAGACAATCGACAGCAGCGCAACTCCGGCCGAGATCAGCCCGCCGATGATCGGGCTCAGCGGCGAGATGTGCAGTTCGAGAAACTGGGTCCCAATTGCCCCCACCCACCAGGTCTTCAGGCCATGCACCATCAGCCGGGCGTAGGCCACCGCCAGCAGCAGCCCCAGCAGCACTCCCAATGCGGTTACCAGGCCCCCTTCCGCCAGCAGCAGCCGGCGTACCTGGCGCGGTCCCAGCCCGGTTGCCAGCAAGAGCCCCGTCTCTTTCGCCCGCCGGTCGATTCCGAGGCGGAACAAGAGCCCAATCAAGATGGCTGCCGAGAGAATGAGGAACAGGCTGAATCCCAGAAACAATCCGCCGAAATCGGTCGTTCCGGCCGCCGCCTGCAGCCCCTCGGCCTTGACGGAGCGAAACGCCAGCCCCTGGTCGGCCGGTTTCAGCTCGAGCCGGAACCGGTCGGTGAACCGCGGCAGGAATTCCTCCAGCGAGCCCGACTTTGGGGCCACCCGCAGTGAGGTCAGTTCGCCATACCGGTTGCGCCACAGTTCCTGGGCGAAGGTCAGGGGGAGAAAGACTTTGGGGGTTGCCCGGTGCTGTTTCCAGTAGTCGTCATCCCGGGGGGTGACCTTCTTCATGGGGAAGGGGGCGTCCCATTCTTCGAAGCTCTGCACATTGGTGATGCCGGGGACCTCGGGGACCAGCCCGCGGTCGGCGGCCAGAGTCCCGTCGAGCGGGAGGATGCCCCGCACGACGAACGTCGCCACCTCTTCGGGCAGTTCGCCATGCGAGCCGACCTTGTGCCAGGTCAGTTCGAGCCGGTCTCCCGGCTGCACCTGCAGGTCTTGCGCGAGCCAGTCGTTGATCAGCACGCCGCGTCCCTCGGGTTGACCCGCGGGAGGCTTGAGCAGGGGATTGGTGCCGGGGTTTCCCGCGAGCACATACGGACCAAACGGGGCGGATTGATCGGGATTGAAGACCCGGGGCTCGACCCCGGCGACCACTGAATACCGGCTGAGTTTCTCTTCGGGCTGTTCGGGGGCGTCGGTCTGTGCGGGGGCTTTTCGCAGGCGGTTGGCGATGTAGACCAGCACGGGCGAGAGTTCGGCCGAGGTCTCGCGGGCCGCCCGTTCGACCGCCAGCACCGCTTGCCGGTCGAGAATCATCCGCTCGCTCTCGACCGACAGATAGCCCTGTTTTGGCTGGGGGACCACCCGCAGGTTCAGGTCGGCCGGCTGCAGCGACTGGGCCAGCAGGCGGTTGAGGTCGGTCCCCGCGTCGGGAATGTCGGCCGGGGCCGGAGCGGCTTTCTCGGAGACCAGGAAGGCGTTGACGCGGGCCTCTTTGCGGGTGGGATCGCGGCGGCCCGGTTCGCGGGCCGCCAGTCCCAACTGTTCCTGCAAGGGAGCCAGGTCGGCGAAGGCATTCAGCGGCAGTTGCTGGTTGGGGACGAGGCCAAACCGGCCGGGGCCACTTTCGGCCGGCAGAATGGCCCCCACCCGGGCCTGCCATTCGACGAAGTTGCCATCTTTCTTCCCCAGCAGCGTGTCGCGGGGGATGTCGCTGGGGAGTTCAATCTGCACGGTCACCTGGTCCCCCACCGACACGCCCAACTGCCGGGCCAGCCGGTCGTTGAGGGTCAGTTGGTCGCCCGTGGGAGCCGGTTGAGTGGGGTCAATCAGTTCCCAGCCGTCAGCGGAAAGGCCATACAGTTGCACTCCCCCGGCGCGTGCTCCGGCCGCACTGTCCGTGGCTCCCCCCGAGGAGCCCTTCTGCACGGTGGCCGCGAGCATGATGGCGGGGGCGAGGGTGTCGAACCGTTCGCGGAAGCGGGGCAGGGCTTGGATGTCGGCGGCGAGCTGCTGGCGAACAAACCGGGGGCCCGAGAGCACGTGGTCGACCTTCCCCAGCCGATCGAGGGTCATCTGCCGCAGGCTCCCCCTGACGGAGTCTCCCACCAGCAGGGCCCCGGTCAGCACGGCGGTTCCCGCCGCGACTCCCAGCAGCACCGCCAGGTTGGTCCGCCAGTGATGGACCAGCGTTCGCCGCAAATACGCACCGGGAGACATCAGCGGTTCTCCAGCCGGCCTTCCACCAATTCCACCCGGCGGGGGAAACGGGCGGCCAGTTCGGGACTGTGCGTGACGGTGATCAACACGGTCTCCAGCTCGCGGCAGACCTCCAGCAGCAGGGTGCCGATGGTGTGGGCGGTGGTGCGGTCGAGATTGCCCGTGGGCTCATCGGCCAACAGCAGCCGGGGCTGGTTGATGAGCGCCCGGCAGATCGACACCCGTTGCCGTTCCCCCCCCGAGAGTTCCGAGGGAAAGTGGGTGATGCGTTCGGCCAACCCCACCCGCCGCAGCAACTCGCGGGCGCGGGGTTCGGCATTCGGGTCGGCGGTGTCGGCGGCCAGCGTGGGGACCAAAACGTTTTCGAGCACCGTGCACTGGGGCAGCAGGCAGTGATCCTGGAACACAAACCCGATGCAGCGGTTGCGGAACGCGGCCAGGGTCTCGGCGGGGAGATCGAAGGGATCGCGTCCTTCGACCTTCACGCTTCCTCCCGAGGGGGTGTCGAGCGTCCCCAGAATGTACAGCAGCGTGCTTTTGCCCGAGCCCGACGGGCCCATGATCGCCAGGGCGTCCCCCCGCCGCAGCGTGAGGTTCACATCGGTCAGCACGGCCACTTCCCCCGCGGCGCCCTGGTAGCGCTTCGAGAGGTGTTCCACCTGCAGATCGGGAATCAACTCGGCACTCATTCCAGTCCCTCCGGGGCGTCGAGCTTCTCGGCCCAGTCGGCGGGGATCTCGATCGACTCGAATTTTCCTTGCGCATTAAACCGGCAGCAGACGGTCTTCAGTTCCCCCGTCGCCAGTTGCCGCGTCCCCCGCCGGATCACAAACCCCATCGTCAGCGATTTCACCCCCCGCCGGTCGATGCGCACCTCGATCTCCAGTTCGTCTTCGTAGAACGCGGGAGACTCGAAGCTGCAGGTGCCCCGCACGCGGGGCCAGCCCACCACCGTTCCATCGGGCTGGTCGACCTTGATCCGCAGTCCGCGCGACCGCAGGAAGGCGTGTTCGGCCTCTTCCATGTAGCGGTAGAAGTTCGAGAAATGCACGATGCCCGCCATGTCGGTCTCGGCAAACGTGACCCGGCGGTGATACACAAACGCTGTCGCCATCGGGCGGGCCCCCCTCGTGTCAGACTGTGGCGGTGGCGGCGACCGGGGCCGAGATTTCCAGCAGGTCGACCGCCGGTTTCTGGTTGCAGAAGATGGTCGCCAGGCGGCCGTACAGCGGCGGTTCGGCCGGACAGCCAAACAGCGTCTGCAGTTTTGGGCCGGGCCAGATCCTCACAATCGCCCCCAGATCGATGTGCCGCAGCACGTTGAAGTTGATGAGGATCCGCCCCAGCGGCGTCTGCTCGGCGAGAATCTGATCCCGCACCTCGTCTGTGACGTAGCGGAAGTCGAACCGCACGATCCCGAATTGCACCACCCGTCCGTTGTCGCACCGCTCGAGCACGATGTGCCGGAGGTAGATGTCTCCCTCCTGCCGGCGGGCCAGCACCTTCACCCGCACGGGTGAGCGATGGAATCGCTCCATCGTCACGGTCATGTGATGATCGTGAACCAGCAGCGTCTTGTAGGGCTCGGGAGTCTGCGACGAGGGGATGTGCTCGGACCGGGCGATCAGCTGGTCTCCCCCGGGAAACCAGTCGAGCATCTGTTGCAGTTGATCCGTGGCGTTCACGTTCAGACCGGTGTCAGGAAGGATCCTCAGCCCCCACCAGGCAGACTTCACGGCGCATTCTAATCGGCCGGACGGGCTGTGGCGAACGGCCAGCCCCCGCAGCGACTGGCCGAGCCGTCCGGGAGCCCGGTTCGGTCCGGTCCGTGGGCTCCGGGGAGTTCGCCCGCCACCCGGTCGGCTCAGCCGTCGGCGACTTCCATGTAGACCTTCAGGGCGTGTTTGTCTTCGACCAGCAGGCGGATCAGCTCGCGGTAGTTTTCGATGCCCCGCACGGGGTTGGTGAGGATCTTTTCGATCACCCCCGGGTAGGTCACCTCACCGAGGGCGAGGTCGGCGATTCCGGCTTCGAAGTGCCGGCGGTTGGCGTTCACCGACCCCAGCAGCAGCTTGTTCCCCAGCACCCACTGCAGGTTGATGTTGTCGGAAGGGACCTGCACCGACTTTTGGCCGCCGGTGATGCTGGTCCAGACCTCGACGCCGTTGTGTCCCAGGATCTCCATCGCCTCGAACGCCACCGCGCTCGAACCGGTCGCCTCGACCACGAGATCGGGGCGGCCCACTTCGGCCGCGACGTCTTTCAGCGACTTCTCGGCGGTGCTGATGTAGTGGGCTCCCATGCCGGTGACAATCTCCGACTTGAGATTGGGGGCGGCGCCGCGGGCGAAGGTGTAGACCTCAAGCCCCCGCAGCCGCAGCACGAGGGTGGTCAACAGCCCGATCTGGCCCGAACCGGTCACGAACGCCAGCTTGGGATCCCAAACCTGCAGCCGCCGCTGCGCCTCGTACGCCTGCTGCACCGCCTTGGCGGCGCAGCTCATCGGTTCGGCCAGCACGTGCAGGTGCTTCAGACCCACCGGCATCTTCACGACGAACTCGGCGTCGTCGACGTAGTACTCGGTGAGGAACCCGTGCAGCAGGTTGATGCCCCGCTCGTAATAGGTCTCTTCACTGGTGATGTCGGACCGGCCGATGGTGTCGTAGATCGAGCCCCCGGGACGGCGGACCGTGCAGGTCACGTAGTCGCCCGGCTTGACGTGCTTCACCGCCGGGCCCACCTCCTCGACGATGCCAAACGACTCGTGCCCCAGCACCAGGAAGTTGTATCCCGGAGGAGCATTCCCATAGAGGGCGTCATTGATCTCGCGGTCGGTCGCATCGACCCCCACCTTCAGCACCTTGACCAGCACCCCGCGTCCATTGGGAATCTGGTGAATGGCGGGCTTGGTCAGTTCGGCGAGGTGCACGCTGTTGGGTTGGCCGGGACGGACGGCGACGGCTTTCATCTTGTGCATGGTGGCGTTCAGAACTCGTTCGTGTGACGAGGAAAAAGGGTTCTCTCTGTGGCCGCCCCCAGAGCGGGGGAGCAGGTCACGCGGGCTCCATCCGGGCCGAGGCGGCGGGCTGGAATGTCGCGTGAATGGGTTGAGTCGGGGGATGGGCTTGATCACCCCGAGGGGCTTCGATTCTAGTAGCGGGCGAGATCCTGCGCTTTTTTCAGATTCAGGGCCGAGACATGTTTCTGGGCTTCCGAGGTCATGAACCGCAACTCGCTTCCCAGTGCCAGGAACTGCCAGCCCTGGGCGATGCGTTTCTGCACATCGTCGGTGCTCTGCACGTGCAGGCCGACCGGGGTGCCGGTCTTTTTGCCCGCCGCCAGGACCCGCTGCAACATCGCCTCGAGTTCGGCGGGGGAGGGATCTTTCCCGTCGGGGCCGCGCATCTGGAACGTCAGGTCGTTGGGGCCGACGAAGATCGCGTCGACACCGGGCAGCGCGTAGATCGCCTCGGCATTCTCGACCCCCTGGGGCGATTCGGTCTGCAAGACCACCAGGATCTCGTTGTTGGCATGCCGGTAGTAATCGCCGGCGGTGGCGTCGAAGTTGAGGGCGTGCAGTCCCCCGCCGACCGAGCGGTCTCCCTCGGGGGGATACTTGGCGGCGGCGATCGCCAGGCGGGCTTCTTCGACGGTGTTGACCATCGGGACGACAATGCCCATCGCCCCGGCATCGAGCACCCGCTTGATGTTCTCGTGGGTGCCGCGGGGAACGCGGGCGAGCGGGACGCAGCCGGCGTCGGCGATTGCAGCGAAGAGTCCCGCCGCCTGGGCGATGTCGATGGGCGAATGCTCCATGTCGACCGTCAGCCAGGGGAAGCCGATGCGGGCCATCACCCGGGTGGCGTAGAGATTCCCCAGCGAGAGCCAGGTTCCGACCTGGGGCTGCCCGGCCCGCAGCGCGGCCTTGACGGGATTGCGTTTCATGCGGAATTGCAGCCGTAGGGCCGCCCGAAGTACAAAGTCAGTGGTGTGGCCGCGAGACCGTGGGTACGAACCCCGCGCCGGTGACGCAACGTATTCAGCCGCTGGGGATTCCGCAAGCATGCCCGAGTTCAAGACCGTCGCCCGCGTGGGTGACATTCCCGAGGGGGAAGGCCGCGCCTACGAGGTGGGAGGGCGGATGGTGGCCGTGTTTCTGGTCAACGGTGAATACTCGGCCATTCTGGATGCCTGCCCGCACATGGGGGCCTCGCTGGCCAGCGGCTATGTCGAGAGCGGGGGGGTTTACTGCCCCTGGCACGCCTGGAAATTCTGCGTCAAATCGGGCACCTGGCTCGACAACCCCAAATCGAAGATCCAGCAGCCCTGTTATGAGGTGCGGGTGACCGGGGAAGAGATCCAGGTGGCCGCCCCCGAAGAGACCGCTCCCGCCGTCCCCTGAGGGTCCGGCGGCGGTGATTGAGATTGGTCACGCTCCGGCGTGACCGCGCGCCCCGACCACAGACTTCCAGTCTGCGGGGAGAGCGCTTCGCGTGGGCTTGGGGACCCGACCGGCCGGGTCTAGAACTCGGCGTGTTTGGGCGTGCGCGGGAAGGGGATGACGTCGCGAATGTTCGTCATGCCGGTCAACAGCAGCAGCACCCGCTCGAGGCCCAGGCCGAACCCGGCGTGTGGCACCGTGCCGTACCGCCGCAGGTCGATATACCACCAGTACTCTTCGGGATTCAGTCCGCACTCCGTCATGCGGTGCAGCAGCATGTCGAGCCGTTCTTCACGCTGGCTGCCGCCGATGATCTCTCCCGCGCGCGGCACCAGCACGTCCATCGCCCGCACCGTTTTGCCGTCCTCGTTGCACCGCATGTAAAACGGCTTGAACGAGCGCGGGTAATTATAAAGGATCACCGGGCAACCGAATTTCTGCTCGGTCAGCCAGCGTTCATGCTCCGACTGCAGATCGAGCCCCCATTCGACGGGGTATTCGAACGTCTGCCCCGACTTCTGCAGGAGTTCGATCGCCTCGGTGTACGACACCCGCACGAACTGGTTGTTGACGATGTTCTCGGCGGTGGTGATGACGGTCTTGTCGACCCGGTCGGCGAAGAATTTCATGTCGTCGCCGCACCGCTCGAGCGCCTGCCGCAGCACGAACTGGATGAACTCCTGGGCGAGCTGCATGTTGTCTTCCAGCTCGTAGAAGGCCATCTCGGGCTCGACCATCCAGAACTCGGCGAGGTGCCGGGTGGTGTTCGAATTCTCGGCCCGGAAGGTGGGGCCGAAGGTGTAGACATCTCCCAGCCCGCAGGCGAAGGTTTCGGCCTCGAGCTGCCCGCTGACGGTCAACGAGGCCCGCTTGCCGAAGAAGTCTTGCGAGAAGTCGACTTCGCCGCGCGACTGGGCCAGCCGGGCCAGGTCGAGCGTGGTGACCTGGAACATCTGCCCGGCCCCCTCGCAGTCGCTGGTGGTGATGATGGGGGTGTGAACGTAGAGGAAGCCCCGCGACTGGTAGAACTCGTGGATGGCCGCACAGACAGTGTTCCGCACCCGGGCCATCGCCCCGAAGGTGTTGGTGCGCGGGCGCAGATGGGCGATCTCGCGCAGGAACTCGTAGCTGTGCCCCTTCTTTTGCAGCGGATACTTCTCGGCATCGGCACCGCCATAGACGTGGACGCTGCGGGCGTGAACCTCCACCGCCTGGCCCTTGGCGGGAGAGGCCTTCAGTTCCCCCTCGACCCGAATGCTCGATCCGGTGGTCAGTTGCTTCAGCAGGGTGTCGTATCCCTCGATTGACCGGTCGATGATGATCTGCAGGTTGGCGAAGCAGCTGCCGTCGTTCAGTTCCAGAAACGCGAACCCCTGTTTCGACTCCCGCCGGGTGCGCACCCAGCCGCGCACATCAATCACCGAGCCAACGGGACCATTCCGCAAGACTTGGGCAATCTTCAGCCGAGACACAGTTCAGGCTCTTTCCTGTCGGGGAGGGGCGATGTGGCAGAGTCGGGCCAGGGGATGCGGGGAAGGTCGCTTGCAGTTCACCCCCGGCCTTCTAAGATGACAACCGACCATCTGTTCCTAGTCGTTTCCCCCCGAGACCGCAACCATGCCCCAGACCTCCCGCGTGGTTCCCGGCCTGTTGCCGGAAGCCGGCGTCTCTTCCCGCCCCCTCCGCCGGCGTAACCTGCTGGCCCTTCCCGCCCTCTTGAGTCTGGGGTTGCTGCCGGGGCAGGTCCCCACGCAGGGAGCCGACGCCAAGTCGGGGCATCCGCTGGGACTTCCCGCGGTGGTCGCCCCGCAAGACAATCCGCAGACCCCGGCCAAGATCTCCCTGGGGAAGCAGTTGTACTTCGACCGGCGTCTCTCGGCCGACAACACCGTGTCGTGTGCCGACTGCCACAATCCCTCCAAGGGGTTCAGCAACGGCGAGCAGTTCGCCACGGGCATCAAGGGGCAGAAGGGGGGGCGCAATTCGCCCACCGTGCTGAACGCCGCCTACCAGACCTTCCAGTTCTGGGATGGCCGGGCGGGCAGTCTCGAGCAGCAGGCCCTGGGTCCGATCGCCAACCCGATTGAGATGGGCTTGCCCCTGCCCGAAATGGAGAAGCGGCTCAACGCCATTCCGGGGTACAAGGCACAGTTCAAAGAGGTGTTTGGGGTCTCCGAAATCCGTGCCAGCGAAGTCGCCAAGGCGATCGCCAGCTACGAACGGACCGTTCTCTCGGGGAACTCTCCGTACGACCACTTCCAGCAGGGAGAGGTCGAGGCGATGTCGGAACAGGCCCGCGAGGGGATGAAGCTGTTCTTCGGCAAGGCGAACTGTGCGGCGTGCCATGCCGGCCCGAACTTCACCGACAACGCCTTCCACAACATCGGCATCGGGATGGACAAGCCCGAGCCCGACGTGGGGCGCGAGGCGATCAGCAAGCTCGAGGGAGACCGGGGCAGCTTCAAGACCCCCACCGTCCGCGATGTGGCCAAATCGGCCCCCTACATGCACGACGGCAGCCTGAAGACCCTGGCCGAAGTGGTTGAACACTACGACAAGGGGGGGCACGACAATCCCTGGCTCGACGAAGAGCTCTTCCCCCTGAAGTTGACCGCCGCCGAGAAGGCCGCCCTGGTCAGGTTCCTGGAAGAGGGGCTGACCAGCCCGTCCACCCAGGATCATGCCCCCCCGAAGCTTCCCTAGCCGAACGTCTGCCGCACCGGCTCGGGGCCGCGAGGCCGGCCGTGCCGGGGTCTGTCGAGTCGTTTTGTCCTGACAATCTGGTCAGAGTGTCTGGCCAATCGGATCTGCGGGATCATTAGGTGATTCCGGCCCGAAGAACGTTTCCTTCCTTCACCTCCGAGAGCCTTCCATGCGACGTCTTGTTCCCTCTGCCGGCGCGTTGCTGCTGACCGGCCTGTCGACCGTCTCCGCTTTCGCCCAGGTCAAGGCGGTTCCCGTGCTCGAGGGGCTCGACAACCCCAGTGGCGTGGCGATTCATGCCAAGACCGGCCACCTGTTTGTCGCCACTCATCCCGCCGTGCTGCGGGTCGCCCCCACCACCCCCGCCAAGTCGTTTGTCGAGGTCGACGCCTTCAAGACCGACGTCTACGGCAAGGGCCCCAAGTACGACATCGGACCCCTGGGAGTCGCCCTGCTGGGTGACGAACACCTGATCGTCGGCGACGGCAGCCTGGCCGATGCCGCCGAACTGGTGCGGGTCTTCAAGATTAACGCCAATCCTCCCGCCCAGCCCACCGCCGCCGACAATGCGGCGTTCAAGCTCGGCCCCATCGGTCCGGGCGAGGCCTCGGCCAAGGGGGAAGGGAACTTTTACGCGATCGCCGTCGGTCCCAAGGCCTTCTACATCACCGCCAATGGCGATGACACCAAGGGCTGGGTCCTCAAGGCCGACATTGTCGACGGCAAGCCGGGCAAGCTGGTCCCCTTCATCGCCACCAAGCCCCTGGTGAACGTCGACGCCCCCGTCGCCATCACCATGTCTCCCGACAACAAACAACTCGTGGTCGGTCAGATGGGTGAGGTGAACATGGCGGGAGACAGCCAGTTGAGCTTCTACGATCCCGAGACCGGCAAGCTCATCAAGAACCACGCCACCGGTCTCAACGACATCGCCGGGCTGGCCTACAGCCCCAAGACCGGCAAGCTGTATGCCGTCGATTACTCGTGGGTCGACACCAAGAACGGCGGCCTGTTCCGTCTCGATGTGACCGACAGCGGCGTGAAGGCCGAGAAGATCGTGTCGCTCGACAAGCCGACGGCCATGGCCTTCGACAAGGATGGAAACCTCTACATCACCGAGTTCGGCACCGCCGCCGAGGGGAGCAAGACCGCTCCTGGCCGTCTGGTGAAGATCGCCGCCGGGCTGTAGTCCGCGAGGGAGTAAGAAACTCTGCACACCGCGGCTGTCATCGCGACAGCCGCGGTTTGTTTTGCGCCGGGACAATTTCCCCCACTGTGCCCCTCAGTGGTTAGGGGACACCCGGATACGGCGCCAGACGGCGCCCAATGCGTCGGTATAAACCCGCCCCCAGCCAGGCTGCGCGTCGAGTTCGGCCATCAGTTTCGACCGGCCCGCGTGATCGAGCACCACCGTTTCGATCTGCAGTCGGTCGAGCACCTCGGGCCAGTCCTCTTTCCGGCCCACGACAGTGAGATAATCGCGCCACAGGTGGGTGGGGAGCAGGTGGACGTGTGAGCCGAAGGGGATGGGGTGCTGTTCCGACTGCGGCATCTTCCACTGCAGGTAGTCTCCCCACTCGAGGGGGCAGAACAGCCGGCCGGCCGGGGCCTGCGTATGCAGAAACTCCCCCAGGGCCAGGGGGGTCTGCGGGTCGACCAGTTGTTCGACCGGCACCGGTGGCCCGGTGCGCCGCCAGGTTCCCAAAGGACTGCGTCCGACCGCCACCCCCCACGCGAGGGCGGGGAGCAGCCACCAGACCAGGCGGGGACGCCACCAGGCGGCTGACCACGAGGGACAGGTTCTTCGCGGCAGCAGCGTGGCCAGCCACAGCCCGCCGAGAGGTCCCCACCAGACAATGAACCGGGCCGAGCGCAGGGTCGCCAACGCCAGCAGCAGGCCACAGAGAGTCAGCCAGACGGGTGTGGACCGAAACCAGCGCGAGACCGGGTGGCCGCGACGCCATTCCCACAGGGCGCGCCCCAGTCCCGTCACCGCCAGCAGCGCAAGACTGCCGAGGAAGACCCGTCCCTGTGTGGTCGACAGCCGCAATGGTTGCCACTCGCTCAGATCTCGCAGGTTGGCGTTCCCCGCGATGTCGAGAACCGCCGCGGGAAGCTGACCGCCGTACGGATTGATCCACACAGCAGCCAGTGCGGCGACCAGTCCCCACAGCAGGTGCCGGGCCAATCGCTCTGTCTGGTGCCGTTGGTTGGTTGGGAAGGACTGGCCAACGGGAGAGGTCCGCCAGAGGCTCAGCCACGCACAGCCCGTTGCGACCAGCAGCCACAACCAACCCATCACAAAAGAACCGTGGAGGTTGGCCCACAGCACGAAGACGCCGGCGAGCGAAACCGGTACGGCGTGGCCCTGTGGCGAGAGATTCCGCCGGCAGAGCCAGGCCAGAGACAGGGCTGCGCACAGGCTTCCAGCCAGTTGCGGGCGAATGACCTGCAGTTGAAACCAGGTGGTGCCAAGCCAGAACAGGGCGGCCAGGGTTCCCGCCCACCACGAACGGGTGAGTCGGAACCCGGCCCACGCCAGCAATGCGCCCGTCAGCACCACGAGGCTCGCATGCAGGAGAGGCAGCGTGGCAAGCCCCCCCAGTTCGTACAGCCGGAACCCAATCCACTGAGACAGCCAGGCCGAGTCGACGTAGGGGCCAGCCTGAACGTCGGGCAGCAGGGGTTCTGCGCGGGGGATGCCGTGCGAGACCATCCAGCGGCCGTAGGCGAGGTGTCCCCACAGATCGGTCCGGCGGAGGGGGAGCCGGCTGAAGTGCAGCCAGGCCCCCGCCGCACAGAGCAGAGCGAGAGCCGCCCCGGGGGCCAGGGGGGCCCAGCCTCCGGCGAGGGGCGCAGGCGGGGGACGGCGAGGGGGGGACGGGGCGGACTGAGGCAAGGGGCGCGACAGACGAATCGACGGAAGGACGGAGTGACAAACTCAGCGGGATTCTAAGGGAAACGGTGGCCGAGCGCGCTGGTCGGGGGGTTGATTCACGGACCGGGGACCGGGACAATTGGGCACAACTCCCACTTCTTCGAGAATGCCCCATGGCGGAACCGGCTGGACCGTCAGCTTCCGAGTCATCGCAGCCTCCCGAGCGGCAGCTCGGTCCCTTCGTCCTCAAGGGAAAGCTGGGGACGGGGGGGATGGCGGTTGTCTACCGGGCTGTGTACACGAAAGACAACCGGGAGATTGCCCTGAAGCTGCTGCCGGTGGAGGCGCATGAAGAGCCCCGGTTGGTGGCCCGTTTCGAGCGCGAGGCCGAGATTCTGCGCCGGCTGAAGCATCCGCACATCATTCCCTGTTTTGGGGGGGGACAGATTGGCGGGCAACGGTGGATCGCGATGCAGTTGATGACCCAGGGGACCCTCTCGGCCGAGTTGAAACGCCGGGGACGGTTTCCCTGGCAGGAGGTGGTGCAGATCGGCCTGGCGGTTGCCTCGGCTCTCGAGTGCGCCCATCAGGCCGGGATCATCCACCGCGACCTGAAACCCTCAAACCTCATGCGGTCCCAGAGCGGGAAGATCAAGCTGGGAGACTTTGGCATCGCCCGCGACAGCGAGCAGACCGGCTTGACCGCCACCGGGCGGACCGTCGGGACGTTTGCCTACATGGCCCCCGAGCAGGTGCGGGGCTTCCCGCCCGCCTCTCCCCGGACCGACCTGTATTCGCTCGGGTGCGTGCTGTTCGAACTGTTGACCGGGAAGCCTCCGTTCGAAGGATCGAGTCCCCCCGAGGTGATGTATGCCCACATCGAGAGGCAGCCCGCGCGTCCCAGCGCCGTGGCGCTCGATTGCCCGTTGTTTCTCGACACACTGGTGCTGCAGTTGCTCGAAAAGGACCCCGAGAAACGCCCCCGCGACGCCTCGGCGGTGATTGTGGCCCTGCAGGAGATCGGGCAGAAAGTCGCCGAGCAGGCCGGCGTCAGCAAGCATCTGGCCGCGGGCGGTCCCTCGGCACTGCACCTGAGCGCCGACCCCCAGCCGGTCCGCAGTCTGCTCAAACCGCGGAAGAAACGCCGCTCGAAAGAGACCGGGAAACCGTTCTACGAACGGACCCCGTTCCTGGCGGCCATGTTGGCGGTGGTGGTGGGGGGCCTGACCTGGGCCTTGTGGCCCCTGTCTGAGCAGCAGCTTTTCGAACGGGCGAAGGCGATGCTGGAATCGGACGATCCCCTGCAATGGGATCGGGCCCAGCGCGAGTTTTTGCAGCCCCTGCGCCGGCGGTTCCCAGAGACTTCCCACCTGGCCGACGTGCAGGCCTGGGAAGACCGCATCGAGATGCACAAGGCCGAAGAGAAGCTGAAGTTCAAGCTGAAGCTGGGGCGGGAGTTTGACTCGGAAGGGGAACGGCTGTATGCCCGGGCCCGGCAGTATGAGCAGTTTGGCGATCAGGTGAGCGCCCTCGAACGCTATCAGGCGCTTGGGACTCTGTTGCAGTCCGACGACAAGGCCCGGGTGTTTGTGAATCTGGCCCGCCGGCAGATCGCCGCCATTCAGAACAGCGGAACGGGCCATACCGACCGCCTCGAACTGGTCCGCGGAGCCCTCGAGCGGGCCGAGGGACTGCAGCGGGATGGCAACACGCTGGCCGCCCGCGAACTGTGGCAAAGCATCATCCGGCTGTATGGCGACAATCAGGAACTGGCGCCGCTGGTTGCCCAGGCGCAGCAGCAGCTCGACGAGCGGAAATGACCGGCGGGCCGATCCCGGTGTGTGACCGTCCGGGCCCCGATCCCGAATCTGGCGGTTGAATCTCGGCCCGGGGGGGTCGATAATCGGCCCGGTTCCCAAGGGGTCGGCCGCACGGGCGGGCGGCCCCCGGGTTGTGCTCGCTTGCCTGGAGTTCGACGATGCTGAAACGTTTCCTGTGCGTGGTGACCCTGGCCCTGATCGGCGGGCTCGCCGCTCCCCTGCCCGCCGCCGAGAAGGTGGCTCCTGTCCGCATGGGGGCGGGCATCATGACCTTCGACACCGTCCCCGGATGGGGATTGGGACCCGACGGCAAGTCGCAGATTGGCCCGACCCACGGCGGGGTGGTCATCGACAAGGCGGGGAACATCTACACCAGCGCCAACATGGGGGTCTTCGTCTTCAATCCCGAGGGGCAGGTCATCCGCCGGTTCCTGGGAGAAAAGTACTCCAACATCCACGACATGAAGATCCGCGACGAAGAGGGGGTCGAATTCATCTACGGGGCGCGCAACGCCAATGCCGAGGGAATCAAGTTCCACTCCGAGACCGGCGACATCGTCCTCAAGCTCCCCTTCCCCAAGGAGTCGGGGCTCGAACTGAAGGCGTTCTCTCCCACCGCCATCTCGGTCGCTCCCAATGGCGACATCTTTCTCTCCGATGGCTACGCCAGCAATCACATCTTCAAGTTCGACAAGACCGGCAAGTATCTCAAGCACTTCGGCGTGAAGGGGAACGGGCTGAAGGAGTTCAACACCGCCCACGGCATGGTGCTCGATACCCGCTACGATCCCCCGCGGCTGCTGGTCTGCGACCGCAACCATGAGCCCAAGGGACGGCTGGTGCATTACTCGCTCGAAGGGGAATACATCGACGAAGTGATCACCGGTCTGGGCATGCCCACCTCGGCCGCCGTCCAGGGAGACTATGTCTCGGTTCCCGATCTCCACGGCCGGCTGGTGATTCTCGACAAGAGCAATACCATCATGGCCGTGCTGGGTCACAACCCCGACCCCGCCACCCGGGTGAATTTCAACGTCCCCCAGGAGCAGTGGAAGGAAGGGATCTTCAGTGGAACGCATGGTTCCTACTGGGACAAAGACGGCAATCTCTACGTGCAGGACTGGAACGTCTCGGGCCGCATCATAAAGCTGGTCCGCGTGAAGTAATCCGCCCGATTTGTGAGGGTTCAGAGGTGCGTTCCCGCGTGAATCGCCTCTGACATTCAACAACAAAGCCCCGGTCGATCGGAACGATCAACCGGGGCTTTGTGATTTGATGGGGAGGCGTCTCGATCAGGTCCCGGGGCGCGGGGTGCTGCAGCGTCTCCAGCGGCAGGTCGCCGGCTGGCCCCCAGGAGCGATGGATCGATCAGTGGACCCGCTGTCCGGGGACGGCACCGCTGTCGGGGGAGAGCAGGAAGATGTCTTTGCCCCCGGGACCGGCGGCCAGAACCATCCCCTCGCTGACGCCGAACTTCATCTTGCGCGGGGCGAGATTGGCGCACAGGATCACCAGCCGGCCCACCAGTGCGGCGGGTTCGTAGACCCCCTTGATCCCGGCGAACACATTCCGCCGTTCTTCCCCTCCCAGCCCCAGGGTCAGCCGCAGCAGCTTGTTCGAGTCTTTGACCTCTTCCGCCGCCAGTACCCGGGCCACGCGCAGGTCGACCTTCGCAAAGTCATCAAAGCTGCAGGTGGGGGTCAGCGGTTCGGCCGCCAGTGCTTCAGGCCCATCGGTGGTGCTGGCCGCCGCGGGGGTTGCGGCTGGTTCCGCGGCGGCGGACGCGGCCTCGTCCCGGCTGTCGGCGAGCATCTTCTGCACCAGCTCGGGATCGACCCGCTTCAGCATGTGCTGGAACTTTCCGACGGCGGTGCCGGTGAGTGGTGTCTGCGCATCGGACCAGTGCTGGATGGGAGCATGCAGCAGTTCTCCCGCCTGACGGGCCAGCCGGGGCAGGACCGGGGCCAGGAAGATTGCCAGTTGCCGGAACAGGTTGAGCGTCACCGTGCAGATCTGCTGCAGCCGCTCGGCCTGAGTGGGATCTTTGCGCAGCGTCCAGGGAGCCTGTTCGTCGATGTAGCGGTTCGCCCGGTCGGCCAATCCCATAATCAGCCGCATGGCGGTGTTGAAGTCGCGATGTTCGTACGCCGCCGCGATCGCTTCTCCCTCGGCCGCGGCCTGGGCGAAGAGGCCGCCATCGTCTGGGTAGTGGAGCGCGAGGCCGGAGGTCTGGACAAACCCCGCCGACCGGCTGGCCAGATTGACCACCTTCCCCACGAGGTCGGAGTTCACCTTGTCGATGAACTCCTGCAGATTGAGGTCGAGGTCGTCGAGCTTGCTGGTCAGTTTCGAGGCGTAGTAGTAGCGCAGGTACGACGGATCGAGGTGGCGGGCGTAGACCTCTCCCCGGATGAATGTCCCCTTCGACTTCGACATCTTCTCACCGTCGACGGTGAGAAAGCCGTGGATGTGCACCTGGTGTGGCAGCTTGAACCCGGCCGCCTTGAGCATCGCCGGCCAGAAGAGCGTGTGGAAGTAGGTGATGTCTTTGCCGATGAAGTGGTGGATTTCGGCTCCCCGCGCCTGGGCGTCGGCACCGCGGGGCCACCAGTCGTCGAACGACTCGTTGTGCCGGGCGCACCACTGGGCCAGGCTGGCGAGATAGCCGATGGGGGCGTCGAACCAGACATACCAGAAGTTCCCCGGGCTGTCGGGAATGGGGAAGCCGAAGTAGGGGGCCGGGCGGGAGACATCCCAATCGCGCAGCGGCTCTCCCAGGAAGTGCCCTTTCAGGTAATTGGCGACTTCGGGCTGCAGGTGGTTGCCCGACTGGGTCCAGTCCGTCAGGAAGTCGTGCAACGACTCGATGCGCACAAAGAGATGGCGGGCGGTGCGCAGTTCGGGGCGGCTGCCTGAGAGGGTACTGACCGGATCCTTCAGGTCGGTGGGGCTGTAGGTGGCACCGCATTTGTCGCAGTTGTCGCCGTATTGGTTCGGGGCGGCACAGCGGGGACAGGTTCCCTTGACGAAGCGGTCGGCGAGGAAGGTTCCCGCCTCGACGTCGAAGAGCTGGGTGACTTCTTCTTCGACGATGAGGTTGGCCTGCCGCAAGCCGTCCCAGATCTGTTGGCACAGGGCGAGATTTTCGGGGCTGTTGGTGCTGCCGTAGTTGTCGAATTCGACATCAAATGAGCCGAAGTCGCGGAGATGCGCCTCGCGCATGTCGGCGATCAGGGCTTCTTCGGAGCGCCCTTCCTGGCGGGCGCGGATCATGATGGCGGTGCCGTGGGTGTCGTCGGCACAGAGAAACAGGCAGCGCCGTCCGCGAAGTTTCTGGAACCGGACCCAGATATCGGTCTGGATGTATTCGACCAGATGCCCGATGTGAATATGGCCGTTGGCGTACGGGAGTGCGGCAGTGACGAGGATGCGATGGCTCATGGCGGGGATGGTATCGATGAAATTGGCGGGGGGGCAACGGAGGTTGAGGGGGTGGCGAGGCGGTACCGAGCGGGAAGGGGTGCGAGAGAGAGCAGGCGAGCCGGCAGGAGGTTCCGGGGAATTTTCTGAAATTCTTTCCCTCTGGTGTTGACCTCTGCCCCAAACCCACTTAATATGGCACCAACGCAGACGGGAAACGACAGCAGTCGACCCTAACGGGGCCGAGAGCTGTTGTTTGTTCGTCTTTTTCGCGTTTACCCTCTGTCGCCTTGCGGCAGTATGCGTCTCGTGTCGATAATTCGACACGGCGACGATTCGGGAAAAGTCAGTTCGGATTTGGGCTATGTCCATTCCGGCTGGTTTCTCTTAAGGGTGGCTTGGCAAAAGCTGCCGCGGGCTCTGGCCAAAAGGTCGTCTGACCAGCTGGTGATTTGGGTCTGTGGATGAATTTGCTGAGTGTTGTTCTTTGGCAATTTGGTTGGAGAGCCCTGAGAAGTAGGCGTCACGTGATGTGGCGCTAGCTTCGGAGCAATTTCTGTGATTCAGAAAAGTGCCCGATGCCAGCGGCAAG